>JGI24021J15306_10006948_pt1 | contig 13725 bp, 8 predicted proteins | sample Ectturendosymbi1_FD_15306 | JGI IMG/M metagenome (IMG submission 15306) | reverse complement strand
AATTGGAAGAGGTCCAACGCAACAGCTTGACCAAGTGCGCAGGTCAGCACGATGAAGACTGCAACGAAGCGCTTCTCAACCATGGCCTGTTTAAAATATTTTTTCAAAATAGGTCCCTGCACCTATAGAGGGCTCCGCGCAAGTGCCCACAGTCTTAACGTTTCTATATATTCTTAGAGGATTAAACCACTACTGAAACGTGAAGTGAACAATGAAACGTTCTTTACATCACTGAGATCATATTATCAAATTGATTATATAGCCTGACATACGCAGTATATATACTATTTTTACTTAAATACGAGGATACTACACGAAATTTTAACAGGCACAAATGTTTACATTTGCAAAGCAGGTATGCCGCCATCACATCGCTTAATTTTTCCGTTTGATCCCCTGGAATGTGTCAACTAATAAAATGTCATGCGGTGAGCTTACATAGACAGGGAAAGTAAAATTACACGCAGGTTGAAGTGCTTTATTCAACCTTTGGACCGCACTTTAGTGAGAGTATGTAGCGCGCGTAGCAGGACTGATTTTGATATCTGTTCAGCATGTGTAGCAAAACTCTGTAAGTTGCGTTAATGCAAGTGGCATTGTAAATTCCATATATTAACGAATACCGAGCAATCGCGCATTTTCCTGAAACACACATGCGCCAGTAAGCAACGTACGAGAAGAAAGTAAGTGTCGTGCGTTTGTTCAAATTCGCAGATTCACAGCAATTCCACGTGGGACTTAAAATCTCCGTAAGACCTTGGATAATTTTCTTTGTAAACAATGCATCGTGCTAAAATTAAAAATAGACTGGGTGCAGCTCACTCGTAACGCAAAAGGCAACAGCCTACGTAAAGTGTGGTGGAACTAAATCGGGGGTGTAGTGCTAAAAAATAAATGTAGGAACGTAGACAAAAACCAGCCATTTTTAAATAAGCAAGTGTGAGAACGCGAAAAAGAAAGTGTGGGAACACATCACTAAAATTAAGCATTATTAGTAATTGTACAGTTATTCTAAGGGACTGCACAAGAGATACGTTGTTGTTTGTTGATTTATGCAACATCTGAAACTTTACACAAGAAATCTGTGTAAAAATACGCATCTTCAAGTTAGTCCGTGCATGTAAAAAAGTGTTGGAGCTTTGTTCCCACGCTTTCCCGCCACAGTACATCCCTGGACTAAACTCATAACAACTTGGGCGCTGCAGCAAGCAGGGAGGACAAACGGGTTTCATATCGATTTGTAGAAAAGTGATAGGAAAGCACACAAATTAATCAAGTCGCATTCGGCAGTCACGGGAAACAAACCAACTAGGACCTTAAATCTAGCATGAATTAGCACTCATGTCGTCACGAAGCTCTTCTCTGCGCACCCACCCTGAAGAGAAAAGAGGATAACGTAGAATCGTGTCCACGGGACGGACACACAGACATGCGAGTTTTTCGTCACAAACAAGTGATACAAAAGAAAAAAGTTATTATGAGATATTGTTATGAGATTATGAACAGCAGCCCAGCCAATAATTTTGTTCGGGAGGGGCCAGTCAGTGATGTCGTTAGTCACTGACATCTTTCTAACAGTTGAAAATTGATACATAGCACTAGCAAAAATCTTTGCAAATCTGTTTCGGAGGGGCATGACCTTTTCGGCCTCATGGTCGCTGCGCCACTGCTCATGGAGCATTCGAATAACAAGTCTGACTCTTGCACGAAAACTGAAAAATTAACCTGAATCCATCACTAGTGGCAATCTGACGATACAAGCCATACACTTTTATGACGAACTAATGACGACTAGTACTGTGCAGAGAAAATACTGCACAAACAAAACTGCATTTTGAAAGAAAGCGTAACTTTGATGCCATTCTTGTGGCCATTTTACATTCTTTTCAGAAAACAATGTGCAACTCAATTATTCCATAAGCAGTGCCTGATTAAGGAAGCGGGGACCTGTAGCACAGCGCTCTTCAACTGGTGTGCACGGTGAACCCTAGGGTGCACCAAAATATGCGTGGGCGCACCGCTACGAAAAGGTTCACAAGGGTGCATCACAAACTTGTCATACTAAACAGATAGCTTTTACAAAAACTTTCTGCTAGCAAAAATGAACCATCGCCCAATGAATGACTTTCAAGATTTAACCCAGAATTTGCGCATTCTAAAGTGTAAAGCGTAAGCATCAGATCAGGTCAAACTAATTGTTGTAATTAGTCGATTATTTGTGATTCATAAGCAACAGACAACGAGCCATTATCAATTGAATTATGTAGCCGAGAAACTCATTTAGGATACTTGCTTATATAGGCCAGGGTACTTACAGACATGGGCGCAATTAGATGGGGGCACGGGGGCGTGCCACTAAATAGGGTGCACGTGTTGCATGAGTTTAAGTAAATAGAGTGCATGAGTTCGTCAAAACATCCTTAAGGGTGCACCGTAACAGAAAAGGGTGAAGACCACGGCTGTAGCATATCAACAGCGCGGGGCACTAAGTTAGAAATGCACTTGAACAAGTAAAAAACTGTGAAATTCTGTCCATGTGACTGTCATTAGGCAGCCTATACTGAATTTCGCAAGTGCGAAAAACCTGCTCCTAAACCTGGCAACTGGTGGACATTATGGGCTACATATCTTTTTTACGAAAAACGTATATACATATCTACCTGAAGGTTTGTTATCGAAATTGCTGTCACATCACAAAGACAAAATGTAGACAAATATAGTACCCATTGTGAATACCTGAAATCTGCAGACGAAACTGGACAACTGCCCGTGAATGAGGTCAGAAGGAATAAGGGATCATAACCCCAGAGACTGTTTCTTAAGGTAGAGACAAAAAACCTGCAAATGCATCTAAAAGTTTTCTTGAAGGACTTTGTAAAATGACGTTCAGGGTGCATCCATTAGATCCTTTCCTACGATTAAAATCGTGACATATGTTGGTCGCTATTTTTACTTCATAAAGCTTTCATTAAAATGAGAATTGAAGCGAACTACGTTGGCATTCCACTTTTACGTGCCACAGTACCAACGTTTGTTTGAAAACACGTACTAGAGGTTTGAGCCAGGGGGAGGCAAAACGTAACTGAAGGGGGCCACCAACCAACATTCAGAAAAAAGTTGAAATGATAGTGAATCCGGAGGTCATGGATGACTATACTAGCTATAAAAACGAAAACACCCCGCAAAACGCAAAAAAACTACAGAGAATCAAAAGTGTAGTAAATATAAAAATGTAAGCTAAAGGGGGCCCGGTTTTAACCTTTAGCTTGCCAGAGGGCGGCTCGCCCCCCTGCTCCCCTGTCAGTTACGCCACTGCTTGCAGTGACTTGTTGAAATGTAAATCCCTTCCAACGCAGCGTGCTTCATTAATTTCATTCATAACTCGCAAAACTTAAGTTCATTACTCCAGCGCATACCAAATCATGTGCTTTATTGATGCAAGAGAAGGATCACAAGTTTCTGTATCTTGTATGCTGTTGTACCGTTATGGTTTTGCTACTGGTTTGCTTCCTTGCTGATATTGCTGGAACTTAACTTTTGTATCAAAAGTCAACACGATGGACATTAACAAGTTGCTGTTAGCTAAGTAAGTCTCAAAACAACAAAATTGTTTCAATTTCTTATCATATTGCAGCCAGCTGCAATAGACAAGACGGTCAGTTTTTCATATTATATAGATTAACACTGAAGCTACAGATGATCAATATGTTGTAGTTTATTGCTTTTTCAAGTACGAGTTGTTATTTTAAGAAGTAATTGATTTTATGCCTCATGTTCAAGTCAGCAGAAATGCTTATCCTTTTATTTACCATTTTCAAAATAGCGGAAATGTGATCTCGTCAACGTGTCGCAATCCTGTTGCACTGCAACATATCAACTTTTGGGTGCCCAATTATATTTGATGCAGAGCAACGGCATGAACCACAGCGTGCCTCCCGGGCTATACACCTAATTTTAGAATGACATGTACTAATGAAGCAAATGTAAAGCATTGTTTTGTAATCACATTAAATGATGAAAAAGTACCCTAAAGACTTGTACACAAACACGCTATTGAGCTTAATTCTTGTAGTATGAAGGGATTTATAAATATTTTCCCAAAGATTCCTTCAATAAATTTGAAGATAATATTGTGATGCAGGGCTCAACTTCACGATATACAATACTTATTGGAGTTTGCTCCAATTTTATTCCAAAAAGTAATACAAGAATATAAGCCAATGCGTGTACCGTTGGCTTCAACACGTTGTTTTTATACGCTAGAACTGGTTCGAACACCAGCGAATGTTTTGCGACATGAACAACATGAACATATTGTGTTTGATGAATGATCTGTGACGTAAAACTTTCCGGCGAGCATACATGCATTCCCGGTTTGCACAAGTTGAGAAACACTTGTTTTATCAATCATGCTTTCTTCTGAAAACGTTCGCTTCGAATAAGGAGTTCTCTGCAGCTACTCAGTCTTCGAATTGCCGCACTTTTCATTCTGAAATCAATTTGATTTTCAACTGCGAAGTGATCGAAAAGAAAGTTCTGACCGGTGCCAACATTTTGCGAGACCGCTGGTTGCAGCAAACGTACTGCTTTATGACTGATTGTCTATCGAAAGGAGTCTTTTCATAGCTAAGAATAAGGCGCTAAGACCTTAACAGAGTATATATTTCGCGTATTACTTAACCATCATCAGCTCAAGAACATTGACGCTGGATGAAAGAAATATTTTTTATACGTCAAGGTGACAATTTTAGTGCAACCTATGAAAATAGCAATCTATCTAGAATGAAGTCGGCGATGAAGCAGGAAAGCAAATGACCTTTCAAAAGAACAGCGTTTTCACAGTACATGTTCAGGCCCTAGCCCTAGGTGTATATCAATAACTTTTCCCCATTTTCTAAATGCAGTGGGGTGCTACAATAATATTTTAACGGGCCATACATTGCTGATTCCTGTGTTTATCTCCACCTATTGAAGAAAGGCACTTACATTGACACGCCATGTTCAAAGCAGCAGAAATGTCTATTAGCTTATTTAACGTTTGTGAAATAGCGGAAATGTGGCTTCACAAATTAGTCCAAAATGTTTTTGCAAAGCAATATATTAACCTGGNTGTGACTCATTATTTGTGTATGTTCTTCACTGAAAAGGGTATATCGATATTGATGACCAATTTTGTGCAACACTACAGTAGCTGCCCTGTGCGGTTGAAATACGTACAGTTCATTGCACAGTGCGATGCATTGCATTGCACATATTTCAACTGCATACATGGCATTCAGCAAAGCAGTGGCGTACGCAGAAAATTTTCATGGGGGGGCTTCGTTCAGTGGCATATGGTGGCCATTTGTATTTGATGTGCGCTGTTTGTGACGTCACAATTTTGACGTCATATTCATGTTTCCAAGCCAACGTTTTGGTGAAGTTTGTTGACACAACATGCATATTTTTCTACATCCACTCCCCTTATTTTATGTTTCATTGCACTGCATATAAACCATCGGTGCTCCAGGTTAGGCTATCGGAGGAAAATAAACTCAACGCTACGACACAGCAGTTCATAACTGCAAATATGTCAGGCTGCGTGTTAAAACAGGGAAGTAAAACACACTCATCAATGAGTCAGAGCAATTCACAACTGCAAAATGAGGCTGTGTTAATGTCTTGTTGAATACGAGCAGTCGAGCATAGAAAGTATGCAGCTGGACTGACGGGATGCACATCCCGGTTTGAATGATCGAATCTTGCGAAACTACACAAGAATTGAGGATGCGCATAAATACGCCAGAAAACTTTCGATTTTTTGTTATTGACGGAAGTCCAGCAAACTTTTAGTTTTCTTTTTACCCTGCTGAGACATTATCAAATGCCTGAATGCTTGTATGTTAACAACTGCTGCTTTTGAGCTCGTGTAACAGTTCTATCCTGCCCCAAAAATTGCTAATGTAGCCAATGCGGTCAGCGCTTGCGCTGATAAGCCTATAGCAAATAAAATTAAGGCAAATGTTACGGATAAAGTGAAATATCGCGGAACACAATCTTAAACATGCGTAGTGGACAGTANGTTTGCAAAAGATGGTGAGATGGTTTCTGGATGCAGACGATAACGCAAAATCCCACGAAACCTACTGTANTTATTATTTTTTGGCCCATTTACAATGTTTATTGAAATTTGCATGCAAACTCATTCCGTGGTATTTGCATTAAGTCGACAAATTCACAAGCAAAAACGACAAATTCACAAGCAAAAACAGTGTGAAAACAATTAATCTCCTTTGCGCAGGTAATAAAGTTTTCGTGAAAAATCAAGCTCAAGGGGAGTTTGACCCCAACCCCCTTTGCGTACGCCTTTGCAGCAAAGAGAATAAACAGTGAGTGAGTCACGTAGTGCACAACCGTTTACAAGCAGTGCCAACGGATAAAATTTCTATCCACGGATAAGATTTCCCAAGCAAGTCCGAGTTTTTCTTTCAATTGCTTGTTACAGCTAACTACGGTGTATTTCTGAGAAAAACTTTTCAGATGCATTTCAACCCTGGATGTAGCAGCATTGGTAGCAATTTTTTCTTTGCTTAAAGAAAGATGTGGTGTACGTATGTCCAGGGATGTAGTGCTAACAAAAAAGGTGTGGGAACGAACCCAAAAAACTAGCTATTTTGAAACAGCTTCAAGCTCATTTCAAAACAAAACTTGAAAAAGGCGTGGGAACGCCGTTCCCACGCGTTCCCGCCCCACTACACCCCTGCGTATATGTGCCAACGCTCTGGCTTAGTCACCTTTCCTGACTTTCTGAGTGTTGCTTTCCAAAAAAACATTCTCTATGGTGTATTTATCCCAGGTACTCGAAATGCTGGCCGACCGATCGTTCATTTCTCAGATGTTGAAAGAAGAGACTTGCGACAACTTTAAATCTCGTCCAGCGAGAGGTGAACATACACCCAAACCATCTAACTGGCTTGCATTACTTCGCCAGGGTTCATTGGAGTTAGACTATCCTCATTCCTCTCACAGCAGTCCTCTCTCGCAGAAGTTCTACCCCCCAATACTATATCTTCCCACTTTCTATATTTGCGCAGAGCGTTTTTTCCGTATATGATCAGTTAGATCATACACAGACCCGTAACCAGGGGGGCACAAAGGTAGAAACCCCGCCTAAAATTTTTTCGCACCCCTGTAAAAATGTGTTAGACGTAATTTCAAACTATTGGACATAGTTTAAAAAATTTGGGCCCCCCTCGGAAAACTCTTGATGTCCCAAGCTGCTTACGTGCCTGTTCATACATCTTGAGGATTAGTGCATTGTCGTCAACATGCATCGAAATCGTTGCTGCTATCAGAATGGAAACGGAAGTACAAATTCAGACCCGGAGACAGCGTTTACTTCCGATTTCAGTTTCAGAAGTCATTTGCCCCAAATTTATATTCCTTTCGTGTCGCTCATCACGTTGACGCAATTGTTGGAAATTATTAAGAATATTTAGCAAGACATTGACCAAGCTACGAGAGGTACCCTGCACCTTTTGAAATTGTATTGTTTTTTTTATTTTAAATTTCTACGTCATTGATAATTGCCTACCACAGTTCAATCGCCACGGGGGGCATTTGGGGGCTTAGCCCGCCCAAAAAAAGCTTCGAGCCCCCCAAATTGAAACATTAAACATTATAAATCAGCAGAATTTTTGTCAATGTCAATTTTTAGAATGTCAACCCCCCCGCACAAACGCAATGCCCCTGCAGAAACGCAAAGCCCCCCTATTGAAAACTTTCTGGGAACGGTTCTGGCCCACCAGTCGACCAGCCGTGTTGGGGTAGGCTTGAGCAACCAAAGCATCTTAGAAACATCACTGATGCTATGTCAGAGTTCGGGTAACAAGATGTTTTTTCACTTTCGTGGGCATGAAACCTACCCAAGTGTTTTCACATAAATTGTTGAATATACTGGTATTTTTCGTATAGAACAACTACTCACCGGACATGCAGGGGATGTTTGCTGCAAATTTCTTCCTCAATTTCTGAATTATTGCTTTGTTTTCTCAAAGGCATATGTCTTACTTTTGTCGGGCAAATTTCTGATGAGGTCTTACCAATCTGCAGTATCTATTTTATTGTACTAGTGTGTCAACATTTCAGTCCTTTCAGGAGTTTGGCTCAGACACAAGGTCCTTACAACAAGCATTAGTTAAAAGAACGGAAGGGTACAAAATGCTTCTGCACACCGCATCCCAAGTAAGGTGATAGTTAGTATACGTAGTCAATTCATTTACCAGTTTTTGCAATTAGTAAAAAAATAACACCTCAGACAGTATATTCTAAAAGAAAAGTTAGAAAATTAATGACATCAATGCAGAACATTTTATTGCCTATTTACAATCTCAATTAAACTCCAAATTAAATTTTGATCAGCTTACCTCTGTCAATTTGCAATTTTAATTACTATGTGTAACTTTTCATGCAGTATTGGAAAACTGCAAGAATTATTAAAAAAAACATGGATGACTGCCAATATCCATAAATTGATAATGACAAAAACAAAATATTTCATAAAGTTTATAACAAAAAGCAAACACATACGTACTATGTTTATAAGCAATTTCGAAATAGTCTAAATAGGACAATAAAGATAGCTAAAAACACTTATTATGAGAAAATAATCAATCTTAATAAAAACAATTCAAAAAAATTGTGGCAGACTCTAGGACATGTGTGAAACTTCAAAAGTAAAACAAACAAAGTTCCACAAAGTATAGTAAGTGGCCATGGTGGTGATGAATTATATGACCCTTTAAATATTGCAAATGAATTTAACAATTATTTTAGTGACATTGGTTCTACAATCGTTGAAAAAATGCCTTCACGAAATGGTATGCCTGAGCATACTGCTACTTTATGTTCATCTTTCTATTTACATGAAACGTCAGAGGAAAAAGTGATACGTTTATAGGGAATCTCTCAGAAGGTAAAGCTATAAATGAAAATGATATGCCAACTAAGATTATTACGTTAACCAAGTTTGTTCTAGCGCCAATACTTACATGTATTGTTAATAAGTGCATTAATGAAAGTTTTTATCCTGATTGTCTGAAAGTGGCCGAAGTTATACCCAACTACAAATCTGGAGAACAAAGTATTTGCTCAAATTGTCGACCAATATCTATTTTGCAACAGTTCAATAAAATTTTTTAAAGAATTCTATATGATAGAGTGTACTTTTATCTACAGGAATATACGTTATTATGCAAATATCAATTTGGTTTCAGGCATAACTCTGCAACTTCAGATGCAGTTGAGAGTATTTACTCCAATCTTTTGAGTAATGCTGATAATGGATTATATTCTTGTTCTATATTTCTTGATTTGGCAAAAGAATTTGACACGGTAAATCATAACATACTATTTGATAAATGTTATCATAACTTTGGCATAAGAAGAATTCCCTTACAATTATTTCGTAGCTATTTGTCCAATCGCAAGCAATTTGTAATGTTGGAATATGTGCAATCTGGTTTAGTTGACATTTCAAATGGCGCGCCTCAAGGGTCTGTTCTGGGACCGCAATTATTTATCATGTACATTAATTATTTACCTAAATTCTCTGCATTTTATACTGTACTATATGCTGATGATATTTATCTTGGTCTGTCTAATAAATATCTTGACTATTTGCAGCATTTGGTGAATGTGGAACTAATTAGACTAGACAACTGGTTGTGCTCATATAAATTGTCCTTAAATAAATCCAAATCAACATTTATGCTTGCAAATCTTTGAGAAATTGAAAGAAATCTATCGGAAACTTGTTCGTTCCAAATACAAAATGACAGTTGCTTTCAACGAACAACATGTGCAAAATACTTGAGGTGTTGTTAGACAGCTCGTTAGATTGGTCATCTCACGTGCAATACATGATATCAAAGCTAGCTAGGGCATCTTATCTATTCTATAAAATTCGAAATATGGTATCAGTTGATGTTTTAAAAATGTTGTATTTTAGTCTTGGACATTGCCATCTAAAACACTGCATTGTTTCATGGGGCACAGCTGCTAATTCTGTTTTGGAACCACTAGAAGTAGTGCACAATAGTATTCTATGAACTATTACATATAACAACGTTGGATGTCATATTACACCTCTGTATAAATCTCTCAATATTCTGAAACTTCACGATATTTGTAAATTAGAATTAACTCTACACATGCATAAATTTCACCATTAAATGTTGCCAGCATCATAAGACTTGTTTCAGAAAACGGCTGAAATTCATTGTCATAATACAAGATATGCAACCAACCAAAGCTAGTTTATACAACACGTTTCAGCAAACGCTGGCAAAAAAACAACTTCTCATCGAGGAGCTACTCTTTGGGCAAATGTAGAACAGCAATTCAAAGTTAAAACCCATAACGTCTTTAGTAATCAATACCGACCATTATTGTTGTTGCAATATGAATAAATGTCTGAAAAACTATACTTTTGGATACCTCTAGTTAAATTTTTAATAAACATTTCATCACTTCATCTGTCCTATCGTTTGCGCATACGTTTGGCATGCATTTCTGATTGCTCGTATGGTTTGTAACGTGGCGCTTGGCATTTTCTGGTAGGCAACTGAAGTATTTCTATCGTCCTTATCTCAGGTCTGTTTCACTGTTTTACGTAATTGTGTCTTTGGTTTCACTGTTGGCTATCACTGAGATGTTTCATTGTGCTGGGGCACTTCGACTCGATAATTGCAAGATTTTTCGGTGTCCTGGCTGCAAGGTTTCACTTGTTTGGCTTTTGTTTTATGAATTAGTACGGCTCTAGATTATTAAAATATTTGTTTCTATCTACGTCGCCAATACCCTCGTCTCGTGTGTGTTGGGGCTGTATAATTGCCTCGATTATGATGAAAGTTCGCATTCACTTTGTTCTGTATGTGCGCGAGCCATGTCTTGTGGGCCTTGGGGCTGAAATCAATAAAACTGTCAAACTTTGAAGCGAAGCAAAGGATCATCGGCATTCTGATTTGGTCGTCGTCGAGTGCGGACGTGTTTGTGAGCTCTCTTTTACAGCCTGTTACTAGCCTGTTGTGCAAGCACTCTGGATACAGAGTCAGTTAGACACAGACAGAAACCTGATTTGGAAAAGAACACACGGCTTCTTTTGTAAAATAAAGTAATCTACTGTCAGAATAGAGTGGTCCGAAAAACTAAAGTTTATTTGCAAAGAAAGAAGTGGATGAGTTTTCAACTTGCAAACTGCGCAGCAAAGCAACTACTGAGCTTCAGGCAGTCACCGAACCGACGCTGCGAGACCTTCATCAACTCTTATTATCAGTGTGCAATCGCCTCGATGCTATTGAAGGCGACCTTGTTTATAGAGTAGTTGATGTTGAGAAAAGCCTTGACGTAGCACACTCGAACATATTGAACTTAGAAAGCACTGTATCAAAGTTGTAGACACGCATTCAAACAGTGGAGTTATAATGAGCAACGGACAATAGAGGAACTTCGTTCGAAAGAATACAACATTCTTTTACATGGAATCACTCAGAACAGTAAAATTGAAACTACAGACCAGCTCGAGTCCACCGTGCATACTTTCATAGTGGACAAGTTGCGTTTCTCGTAGGATCGCTTGAACGAAATACAATTTTGCAACATTCGTCGCATTCCAAGAACTTAGCAATCCAATCTACTCCTGACGTTTCTTCGGTACGTTCAAGTCCCATTGTGATAAAACTTGCTCGAATCACGGATAAGATGACACTGCTAAAACTTGCACAAGATGCTCGACAGCATAATGCCAATATAACGCGCCACTTACCTCTATCAATGCAGAAGCAAAGAGCTTCGTTACTGAAATCGGCCTCTCGCTTCTACAAAGCAGGCAGAAGGATCTAGTGGAAAATTGAAGGTGCCAACAATTGCTTATATGCCAATGGTGAGCGTGTATTAATGTAATAATGCATTGTGGCTAGCTGTCAAATGTAAAACTTTAATCTTTTCTGCTTCTATGGGTACGTTTAATTCTCTGCAAGCAGCATGGTTATAATATTTAAGCCGAGTAATGTATCTGCATCGTAATATTTCGATATGTCACCTAAATGCACGTAGCATATTCGCATTTGAAAGTAATTGCAAGCTTGAATTGTCGCTTGTTGCCACTTGTTAGAACTTTGATGTTATTTGTGTATCAGAAAGTTGGATAGATTCTACCATCGACAATGATTGTGTTTCCTTGTATGGCTATCTTAAACCTTTCCGACCGCAACAGTCATGGTGGAGGGGTCATGGCGTATGTAAAATCCGACATACTGCGTACTCGAAGGCTCGATTTAGAAGTCGCAGGCATAGAAATTATGTGTCTTGATATTTCACTGTGCAACTCAAAAACATTGCTTCTCGGTGTTTTCTATCAACCTCCAAACTTTAATGTTACGCAAAAGCAAAATTTCATAGATTGCCTTAGCACACCAATAAATGCTTCACTTCACGATGCGTCGAAAATTGCTCTGCTAGCTGGCAACTTTAATAATCGCTCTGTGGACAAACCACTTCACTTATCTGAACTATTCCGTTTCCATTCGTCGTATGGTTTTGACCAACTAATAGTATCACCTACTAGGACCTCCAGTACTCTGGACTGGTTCGCAATCGACAACATTTCTCTCGTGTTGGATTCAGGTCATTTGCCGCCTTTAAACATTCTCGATCATTCATTAATTTTCACTACTTTGAACTGTCTGCTTCCAAATTCTCCACCTTCATCGAAATTGTTATGGGTCTACGCCAACGCTGATTTCACTAATCTACATGATGCTCTCGTACATGTACCCTGGGAAGACATCCATTGCAAATTCTAATGTCGATTTAGATCTAGCAAATATAACGGACATAATTAATCAATGTGCTCGTCAATGATTTTCCTACAAAAAAAGTTATCTCACACAATGCACATACTCAATTAAGCAAGCCCTGGTTGTCCTTAAATTTGAAACGTTTAATTCGCAAAAACAACGTTTATTTTCCAAATGGCGCAAAACACTCAACCCAGGCTACAAATATTCCTACAATAAGCTTCGAAATACGATTCAACGTACTATGAAAGAAAGGAAACAACAACACAAGCTGCGCATTATGGATAAACTTCAGTATGTATCCAGCTCAGGACCCGATTTTTGGAAGACTGTTAAAGACCTTCTTGGCACTGCATCACCGTCCAATGCTCCTTTAAAAACTGGCAATGATGTGTGCTACGACAATGTCTCTAAGGCCAATTTGTTTAAAAAGTATTTCGCTTCAATATCCAGTGTTCCGGATGAAATTCTTTCTAAATCACTTCCACCCTTCAACTACATCAGTAATCTGCGTATACCGCCACTTACTATCGAACCGTTTGTTGTCTATCGTGTTGCAACAGGTCTGAATTCAAGAAAATCCAAAGGTTTGATAATTTACCTAACCAATTGCTTGAGTCATGTCCCATGTCGCTTGGTACACCGTTTTGTCTCCCTTTTAACTTCATTCTTGCAACCAACCGGTAGCCAAGGTCGTGGCAAATTGCGTCCGTTGTACCTTTGCACAAATCCGGTCCGACGTATGGCATAACTAACTATAAACTTATAGCTATACTTCCGTCAGTTTCTGAAGTTTTCGAAAAAATATTACATAATCATTTGTACACATACTTAGAATCTAACGATCTCCTTTTCAGTCGAAATTCCGGTTTCCGCAAGCACCACTCTA
>JGI24021J15306_10006945_pt1 | contig 13729 bp, 7 predicted proteins | sample Ectturendosymbi1_FD_15306 | JGI IMG/M metagenome (IMG submission 15306) | reverse complement strand
AAGCGTGCTGATGAAAAAACTCGTGTATAACGCGCACCCTTAATTTTTGATTAAAATTCCGTACAAAATTTTGCGCGTTATACTCGAATAAATACGGTAATAACATTTTCAACTAAACAATGTATGAACGTAGCGCGAAACTCCCAAACGGAGGATCCTCACAGCATCTTTGAAAGGTGGGGGACCGAGACGACCGCCTCGTTCGCCTCCCCTAATCTCCACGCCTGATTATTTTTATATAATTTTTCAGTCCAAAAAGTTATTATCTTGCTAAAGTTGCCATAGGCAATTAAGCGAAGGTTTTCACTTGAATGCTGTTCCATCAGACTACTGTGATTTGAAAATTAAAGTGTTTTATAGTTATTTGCGTCATTATGGGACCACTCAAGCAATGAGGCCAATTTGCAGCAATTTCCAGATATTGCTTCATTGTATTGTTATGAATGGCATTAAAAAATATTATTACATCACATTGACCTGTACCATAAGTTGTGTTACTTTTTGGCACTTTCAAAATGATTTGGCCATTGGCGCCAATTCTGGGGTTTTGCCCCAAATCTCGGGTTTTCAATGCCTTTCTTGGTTTTTCTTCTGAAGATTCTTCTGAAGGTTTTTAGGATTTAACTGCGTCGCGGTGATTTAAGATAGGGTATGATTTATTACACTTTATTCGTAGTCTCATCTTTCTTTATCTTGTTTTAGCCTCTAGGTCTACAACTGACACCGTACAAGTTGTAAATATTAGCTAGGTGCAATGAGTTAGCTAGGTGCAATGAGTTCAAGCGACAGAGATACTAATGAAGCAAGCCCAAAGAAAAAGATAAAGTGGTACACATAGCGATTTTCAGGTAGAGTGGCTGATAGATCCAGATCTCAAAGGTTAGCTACAGAAGGACACTGGGAATGGGGACTTAATTAATGTAAATGCAAACAGCTCCAGTTTAAGGGGTATAAAAATTCCTACAGACACAAAAGCTCTTTAGCAAAGTCGCCGTGTGAATTCATTGGCACGTTTTGCGAGTTACAGATGCCCAGATATGGTAGATTAGTGGAAAGATTCACCAAATTCATGTCTACCTATGATTTTCTATTCAAATCTGTTTTTTGGTGAGTCTATATGGGAGGTTTCAAAAATTTCACTGGCAGCCCTGACTTTGGCATCTATTCACTATAGCCATTGGGTAGTGTACTTAGCGGCTTCTTTTGCAAATGTGGGAAATGATTTACGCATTTAACTCTCATGGAGACCAACTGCAGTGCAGAACTGTCATTTTCTAAACTTAGTATGGTAGAACATACAAAGGAGCACCATTAGACAAAACAAGCTGAACAGCCCGATTCTAAAGAAAACAGAGCATGAACCTTTATGTGAAATCGACACTACCAGTATCATAAACAAATTCGCTATGGCAAAATCTTGAAAATGCAATCTTAAGGAGTAGGCTTGCTGTTTTTGACAATCTACTTCGATGCTTATGCTGAGACTAACTGTCTAAATATAGAAGTTAATTATTACTGTCTCTGTCTGTAGTTTACAGTAATGTATTCGTCCTTGGTGAAAAGATACGAATATACGCTTTTGGTAAAAATGATATGCAGCCCGTAATGTCCACCAGTTGTTATTTAGGACCAGGTTTTTCGCACTTGCGAAATTCGTGCATTTTCGTAACTCAAACCACTAAATAACAAAAAAGAAATAAGAAGAACCAAAACCTAAAACACAAGTCTATTTAATTGATTGTTCATAAAATACGGAGTGACGAAAACAGTTGAGGACCTAGGAATTCTGCAAGTTAATGTGAACAACATACTTGAGACACAAAGGGTTTGCGAAATATCTCATAATTCAACTACCCAGGCAGTGCTATTGTCAGTACAAATCAATACTAAATCGTTTTGTTTTTTCAACGAGAATATTAGAACTTGAAAGCAATGGAAAAGGAAGCACTGATTTCCGCAAGACGAAGCATTTGAGGACAGTGATATTTGCCTTAAGATATTTTGAGTGGCTGGGAGACGACATACGCATCAGAACTAAGTCAAACACCTATTCACAAAAACGTTCAGTGCGCTGAGGGGAATTTCGGTAATAATGCAATATATTTGTTTGAAAACATGTTTCGTGAAACGCAAGATTCAAGACAGGTAATTTTCACACTGCTACATGAGTTGCAGGAGGTACGATATGACTGATCAGTTTCTGGTCAATTTTGGTCATTTGCAAAGACTGTCAGCATTGGTGAAACACTGTGGATTGAAAATTTATGTACAAAACGCAAAAAGATACATTCAGCAAAGTACTGATAGCGGATTCACATGCAATAACTGGATATTTTACGAGCTCGTGCTAAAGTTCTTCGAAGTCGACAATCCAGTGTAAAAATGGTTCATATCATTACAACAGCTTTCCCGATATTTTTTCCTTGAAAAATTCCAATGAAAGCTTCTGGAATCTTCTCGAATCCGTTTGTTATTGTCTCGCGGGTCTTCAATCGACCCTGCACAGACACAAGCTGTTAATTTCTGTGTCGTTGGTGTTTACTTTCATTGCTCTGCCACTGATCAGTGGTTTCACTTGAGAGACAGATGATGACGCATGCTCTGGAAAAGCGTCTTAGCAGTTAATTCGTTTCCCTAGATGCCAAAATCTGACAATGAGGTAAGCAGGTCAAATACTGTAAAATTTGTGGCTTCTTACATTGAAAAGTAAACAAAACTGCGCAGAAAGTTTCAAATAGTATCGCGCCAGTTTTTAAGAAAATCTTGCCCAAATGTAAACGTTTATTCATCGAAGTTCGTCAGTTTCCAAATAATCTTGCCTTTTTTTGTCAAAGTTACATTGTAACTCCTAAAATTTTTTGTAGGGGTTCACAAATACAAACGCACGCCCCGGCGACATCATATAGGGGAGCGCCCAGTAGTAAAGGGGGGGTTAGGGTAGGTATTGTATGGAGTTTGGAGTCGGATCAGGTAGATCAGGTAGCGAGAGGATTTTCCCAACCTCCGTTCCCCCGACATATATTTTTGATATTTTTGCGTTATGGTAATTTTTTCATTTTCACGTTAATTTTTTCAATTTTTAATTTCATATTTTAAGTTAACTTGTTACTTTGAGGTTTTGTCTAAGCCGGCCACTGCATGCTCCAACCTGTCGCTGAATGTCGAAGGCCAAGGTGTGCCAGGGCATGCTGCGTTTTGATCCGATAAGCAAATATTCAAGCAACCGACCAAGATCACTTCACTCGAACATCATTCGATGACCATGTGGATGTTAGTATCAAAGCAAAACGCATCGACAACCTGCTAACTTCATCAGTCTTCTTTGCGTAGCATTCGCCTTTGAACGTTTATCATGTTTTAACAAAAGCAAACAAGCAATTACTCATTACGGTTGCTTTAAAGTAAAGCACGAAGCACTTTCAGTTAGTCAGTTTCACCCCGCTCTGCGACAAAATTAATATAACCCTATCATTTTTGCAGAGCAGTATTTTGACAAAATTTGTCCGTTTTTTTACGTCATCGTTAACATTTCATATCTTACGAATTCTTTTAACGAAAGTAGCAACCACTGCAAAGTTATTTTCAATATTAATTTCGTATTTTTAAGATAGCTCGCAACCTTTCTTTGGTCTCCACACCGCTCCAGCTGTGGCGAAACGGGGTGTCACGTTTTAAGCAAATACACCACCTGTGCCCCAACTTGTAACAGTCTGTGTTGCAAAAGGGCATGCCCAAACGTGTCAGTTTTTAATTTTATAAACAAACATGCACGTAACCGGCGCCGACTGACTTCCGTCGGTCGCGTCACCTGTTTTCCAAAGATTGGATAGTGATCTGATCTACAACTGGTTGATGTCACACTAAAAAGTTTTAAAACGCACCGGAAAGGCTGGTTGGAGAAAATTTTCATGAGAAATCTCACACGCTGTAAATTACGCAAACATTTTCGAGCGCCAAACATTGGTTTGTCACGGCTGCATAACGTTGTCGTGGGGTTTGTGACCACTTTTTTGAAAGTGTCTACAAAAACAAAAACGGGTATGATAACAAACAACGGGAGCCCTGGTCACATGCGGCAAAACGCCTACTACCGCAACTTGAAGTGAACATTTGAAGATTTATCGCCGTGTTATTGTTACACAACAAAGTCCAAGAGTACAACATTCCACTAGCAACCTTCGCAACCCTCCCTGCAGGCAAAGGACCGCACACAAGCGAACTGCGTAGTTGCGCTAAGCGTTTCAGGGGCCTCGCTGTCACGACTTTGCCCTGATGGGTCCCGCGTTCATTTAACCGGCCCTGCCTACATGCCTATAGTTGTATGCGTCCAGAAGTCAGACTTCCACTTGATCAACACATTTTGTGCAGTGATTGTTGTAAAAAAATATACTATGTCTAGCCCAGGTAGTCTTCTCTTCTTTTGTACTGCATAGCAGCAAGATACCTTTGGTGCTTACGATCAAAGTTACACATTTGCGCAGCCTGCTGTTCAGACAGCAAGATGGAGTTAATTGTGTAGTTAGAAGAGTCTATTTAGCAATCATTGCTAAGTTGTCCCAAAACAGAGTAGTACAGTTAGTTGATTATGGATGTTAACCATTGCGTCCAAGTAGGCCTTAGTCTATATTTGCTGACATTTATAAGCGATTTGAAATAAAAAATGTTAATCATCTAAATATGTGCCATGCACCAGGAGATTTACAGGCTAGACATCAGCAAGGCTTATGCATGCGTATTTTGGCCAGTAAAAAGTCCAATGCGCACGCTTTATAAGCATATTTCCCTTAAGCTCATGGTAAAGTTTATCAATTTGCGTTAATGAAAGAAAACGTTCCTCGTGGCGCAGATGCTTTGACCGGCCTCGTGTTTGCTCCTTCGGTAATAATGTTATCATAACTTGACGATGGGGTTGATTTTGATTTCCTGCAAATTTCTTTACATTTACATTTCATTACGAAATCTAAGCACTCGCCGTCAATTAAATGACAATGATTTACGACCCAATTCCTTCTGTTAAGCTCGTTCAAAACATTTTAGTTGCAAAATACAAGCCTATACTATGGGTATTTGCGGGAAAATATTTGTAATTAATTTGCACAAACTGCAAATGCCGTTCTTGTTGTGAATAAAATATAAATTTTCAGAATATTTACTCCCCCTGCACAAACATAAAGGCCCTCAATGGAAGACTTTCTGGCGACGGTTCTGCCCAGGCCCGCAGGCATAGAGAGATATTTGTGGGCAGTTACCTCCAAATCTTTTTATGCCTCCCCAAATTTTGTTGGGCTCAGAAAAATGTGTTTAAAGCATATAATAAAAATCTTTCCCCTTGAAAATGCATTTTGCCCCCAAACCTTAAAACCTGGCTACGGGCCTGATTCTGCCAAAATTGTGTCTGCAATGAGGATATGTTGTTTTGAAGACCATTCGCCCTCGAGATGTAGCATAACGTCGAGAACGCTTCTTCATAAATCACTATTAGGGGGGGCTGTAAGTGTTTTGGGGGGCCCAGAGTTGGGCTGCTACGGCACTGCCAATGAGCAAACCAAGAAATTCACTGGAGCACACCACTGCAAAATGGTTCACCTAATCCTAAGGTATACGTAAAGACGCAACTAAAACACCTTAGTCAACTCAGAAATTTTGGTGCTGTAGCGCTTTTAATGAGGGCCGTGGCAATGCATCGAATGTTTCTAGAACATTTGTGACGAATCAACTATGAACCTAAAGGACGACTCAAAAATTTTTTTACATGAAATACTTTTTCCTCTTGATTTCATATTCATAATGAAATGAATCATAATATACTGCACGATTTTTGGAAGTGATTATGGGGATGCATTCAATAAAAAAAAAGCTTGCGAAACACTGAGACCACCGGATGAAGGTTTCTAGGATCTTATAAAGAAGCGTTGAAGGGTGTACCATGCGTAAAAAGGGTTTAGGTACATTGAACGGGAATACATTTTTTCATTCAGAATAAAAATCTCTATGCACCTGGAACTTGTGCAATCTTTCATAAAAATATTTTTTTCTGTCCTGACATTCAGCAAAGTTTTGTTGGTTACGCCAAAATATCTGCTGTTGACCTCTGTGTCAAAACGTTTCAAACAAATCGAAACGAAGATCACTGTTGGCTCAGATTTCAGTTGGACCGGTTTTCTAATCAACGTGATGCATGGGCATCACCGTGGGTGGCGGAACCTTTTTCAAAGTGGGGGGGCACAAGTGCACGTCAAAAAGATTATACAAAATTTTTGTCCTTTGAATTGGCAACTGTGACGTCACAAGCATTGAAACATGACGTCATTACATATGCACCATATGAAGGTCAAAGTTACATTATTTTTGACAAAATTACACCAATATGAAAACGTATCGGTGAACCACCTGAAATTCAAATAGGCTCTTACAAGGGCGACCCAGGTCATCAGCGTCACAGTCACTCGATTTATTCTGACTCACTGAATAAACTCGTTCGACTCTTGCGTCACTGAAATTTCCATTTGCTTGCATTCTGGCTGGCATTATCGTTGCCCTGTCTTTGACGTTATCTTATGTAACAATAAATGCGAAATTCGCATCAAACTTCTCCATTGTTGAGTAACGTACGTCTCAGAGCAATGTTAACACCAGTAAGTCCTCCGCTTACTTGGCTCATTCATATTAGCCCGAGTTAGTCAATTTATCGTTCGTTTGAAACTATTCTTGAAATGGGAACTGTCCATTGCAGCGATGCAGGAGACGGGGTTGCAAGCGCACCCCCAAAAGTTTTGTTTTGGTGAAAATCTGGGCAAAATCTCTGAAAATCTGGGCAAACTCCCGAAAATACGGGCAAAATTGGCGCCCAACGTGTGCGGAATCACATGAAGGCTTTTTTTCTTTTGGAGGTCATCCCAAAAACGGTCGTCATGAAAAAGTATTCGCGTATTTGCACAAAAAGTGGCCAAACATTATTTTGCGGGCAAGTTTGGAAAAATTCGGGCAAAAATCTTTCGCACCCCCAAAAATTTTCCTGCTCTTACACCTATGGTCCACTGGATTGAACTTCAAATCCAATCTTGTATGCAAATCCTTTGCTTCAATAAACATTCACTCCGATATGAATTATGTTTTAAAAAATACTTAAATCCATAGGACAGCTCACGTCTACTACGAACAATATTGTTTTATTCAGGTCACTTGCAACATGAACGCGAAAAGCCAGACATGGAACGAAAATACTTGAACAGTGACAAGCCCAAACAAAAGAGCCCGAGTTAACAACTTAGTGAAGTGGGGCCGTGGGTGGTGGCACAAACACAGAAAGCGAGCAAGCTCGCGTTCTCCGATATAAATCATAATCGAAGACTCGGGAGAAGCCCGAGGAGCCAGTATGCCAGAGTCGCCACAGGGCTGTTAAAAACACCAAAAACACAGCTTTAAAAACAGGCAAAAATGGCAAAGCATTGATACCTGTCTTAAACACATTCAAAATCACAACTTTTCCACATCTGGAACACAGAAGTATTATGACTGAATACTCATTCCACAACTGCATTAGATACCGGAATGCAAAGACAAGACAAAACATACGTAGCAGCTATAGCCAGCTGTCCGTAAGGATGCCAATAGTGTTGCCAATGCAGAAGTAAAATATAGCTATTTAGCGTTGACAATGCAAAACAAAAACACGCATGAAATTAATCTGTCAAATATTTCATTTTGCGTATAAGATTCAGTAAAATTTCACTAATTAGAATGGTGTTAAAACGCTTGAAATTACCCAATTTTTTAATGGTGCGGCACGAACTTTTCCTACAAACAAGCACGAGTGTCAGTAGAGGGGCAGGAATTTGAAAATTTCAGAAAAAAAGGCTGTTTTCTTAGTTTCGCGTGGTAAAAAACAAACTTCACCACTTTTGCCCCCCCCTAGAAAAACGTTTGGAAAAAAACGTATGTGCCGTCCCTGGAAAAATTTCTTCCGAAGTTTCGACACCCATGCACACAATCATGTAAAATTGCACCAGTTTTGTGAAAAATTGTGTTGTATTACACCATGTGGGTACACTGTTCAACAACCCAATACGGTAAGCAATCCATAGCAGGGTGACAGACTGTGAACGATGTATTCTGCCAAAGAATTACAAAATCCTGCCAAATTATAAATAATATACTAGAAGTAATATCCTCAAAATACTGCCAAAATTAACACTGAACCCAATACAAATTGTGTTACTAATTACGATTTTTAGGCAAAATTCGAAATTTAAAAGCGGGGGCCAGTCCCCCCAGAAATAAAAGTGGCGGGCCTAGGCCAATGCGGCCCCTCGGTTCCGCCACCTATGGGCAGCACAACATATTGCCGGCGGTGGTCTCAGCAAACTTTTGACGACCATCATCTGAAGTTTCAGGTTTCAGCTGATATGCAGTGGCTTAATTGAAAGGGGGCAGGGAGGTGAGCCTCCCCCCTGGCAAGCTAAATGTGAAAACGGGGCACCTTTTAGATGACATTTTGATATTTAGTGTTCTTTTGGCTTTCAGTAGGTTGTTTTTTTCGTTTTTCAGGGTGTTTTTGTTTTTTTTAACTGGTGTAGACATTCACGACATTCGGATTCACTAACATTTCTTAACTCTTTTCTGAGTGTTAGCTAGTGGGCCCCATTCAGCTAAGTTTTGCCCCACCTCGCTCAAACCTCTAGTTACGCCACTGCTGACACATAAACAGCAACATAAAACTCCTAACGATCTAATGTTTTCAATAATTATTTGGATGACAACATTTCTTCAATCGGTCTTTGCAAAGCGCTAATTCTTCATTATTGTGTTTCCGTATACTCTATCAAAAATTCTGAAAATTTGCATCGTCTAAATCTCACTTCTTTTGCCAAAACCAGATAAAACTAAAGACTGCTTTGTTATTCTCCTTTCACGTTGCTAATTTGGAACGTCTGACGCGAGATTTGTGACAGCACAAAAGATCAAGCTGCAGCTCGTAGCAGTCAGTGCATTCCGACCTCATGCTTGTCTTTTTGCGCAGGGTATGGCCGATTGAATTCGGACAGGAATTCCATTCTTTATCTGATTAAATGCAATCTAAAAGTTTCCAGCACAGCGTGTTTGATCAAGGTTTGATGGCACTGACGCATTCTCTTTGCAGTCGTTGATCAAGCGTCACTGTATTTTTTCTTCATGTTTGAAAGGATAAGAATCATTTATATAGCATCACAGGAATTTTTCAACAGAAGGTTAAAGCGTTAAACAATTCCACTCTACCTTTGCAACTGCTGTAAACTTGAAGCATGATTTGGATTTTTAGGTTTATTACATGCTGTTTACAACAATTGAAATCTCTAGGTTTGCTTCAAGCTTTCGAGGGACCAGCCGACTGGGGCTCTGCTTTCATGACTTTGTAATGACTTGGAGTCTGACTTGCACAAACCTGTATTCAAGTAACTAATCTCCACAAAGGCAGCGAAATCAAATCAATCATCAAATGCTTTTCAATAGGAAATCGATTTCACATCACCCTGCGCATTCTCAGTCCGAAAATCTGCAAACAATGCTCGCAGGTGAATGTTGAAGAGCTAAAAATCAAGAACAGAGAAAGCAAGCAAATTCATGACTAAAATGAATATATCAAAACACAAGCTGCGGCGAGTAAAAACAGGAAAATATGTCCGTTGCTGGACTGCTGTGCTCTGTGACAAGCTGTGGAGCAAAATTTGATAAACGCTTTCATACTGTAAAAACTGACAGGTTATCACATTTTTATCAATTTTTTGATGAAGGTTTGCTCAGTGAAGATGGCCAGCATTTGTTATTTATCTGGTAAATGCTGTTCGCGTTTGCCTGGGAGGGCAAATTTCTATGGAGCTTCTACCGGCATGCATTGCGCACCTGTTCAAAATGTTTTTGATCGAGAGTGGTTGAAGGTTGGCGGGAAATCAATCAGATCTGAGAATTCGTATGGTAACTGAAAAGAGCAAAAACAGACTCTCGACGTTGCGTGTTTCCAAGTTGTGACAAAAGAATGAAAACTCACAATTACATGTAAAGATGTTTGAGGGGTTTCGTGAAGTGTTTGCTCGTGCATTGCTCACATCCACGTGTGCGATAGGTGTAGCCAGTGGAGCCAAAGGAGACATGACCCGCAATTCTCTAGAAAATCTTGTCGTTTTGTGTTTCGAGAGGCGGTGTCCCAAACAAAATACTGTTGCTCGCTTAAAGTAAAAAAAGTCAAAAATATTTGGTTCCTCCCAAACATTCGGGCTGGCTACGCTACTGCACCCGCGTGTACGGTTTTTACGGTATCACTAATCGAAATATTCCAGTGCATACAGTAGAGCAAGTGTCGTGTCTTGTCAGAGTTGGAAACAAAGCTCGCAAACCAGATCACACGAGGTGTACCCTAGTGGCCAACAAACCGGACTATATCAGGCCTGGCAGAGCAGTAGAGTACACCTAGAGTTATAGTTGATTTTTAAACCTTACGATCGGAATGGGTTCCCAACAGCCCTGACGAGTTGAAGATCCTACCAAACGTGGCTATGCACTCACTCTTGTAAATGTGGTACCAGTACCTAATCAAAATCACTAATAACTTACCTGTCCCTTGCGATATATATCGAAGGGATCACGAAAGGTACTACACCAAGGAGTAATATAGTAACTGCAGCGGCTAATGTCTTACAACCAGATGGTTTTGCCATGGTGCAAAGAGTTGCGGAGTCGGAGTCGCAAAGAGCTGGAGGATTTTGGGTGAAGTCGGATATCTAAGAACACTGGGAGTTGGAGTCGGGCTTTTTTATCCGACTCCGGAAGTTTAATTGATTCATTTTTTACATCACGCTCCTAAGTTGGGAATTCCTGTTCAAACGGTACAGTTTCTGTGGAAGCTTTTATTGAAACAGACAATTTTTGCTGTGCACCACAATTTGCAATGATTGCCAGTTGCTAAAAAACTAGTTAGTTTCAGCTTAAAGACCTAGCATCATAGAAAGAACGCTTTCTTTTAAGGAACAGTTCGCGTTGGTTAGTGTTACACGTCATCACAACCGCTTTACTTGTCATTGCTCAATCGACATTGCCCAGATGCTTCTCTGAGGGATAATGGTTAACCGTGAAAGAACATGAATACCCAAGCGAACATGCGTCGCGCAGTTGTATTTGCTTGTGTATGTGCTATTGAAAACCACCAAGTGTGCTTCCGGGGAGTAGAACTTACAGAAACGGTTGAAGTGACACGAATTTTTCATGCAGTTTCTTTCTTTGAAAGGATGTTGTTTGGCCGGGCGCGGCTGATATACGAGCAAATGACTCGATTGACCAGAATACGGTCAGTGCGGAGTCAGAGTCAGACATTTTACCTCCGACTCCGCAATCCTGTTTGGTGCAACCTCAAGTATTCTTTTCGTTTTTTGCTCTGAAAATAATTGTTGGTAGTTGTTAGGTGCTTGTTTTCATCGTGTAAATGGTTGAAATCTTGTTCTCTCAGCAAAGCACCTAACCAACAAATGCATTCAGGGTTATCAAAATCGCAAATCCCAACTATCCGAAAGACAGCATCGTATTAAAAAAAACGGGTACCGGACCATCACTAAAAGCAAAGGATAGCGGGCCTGGTATGTTCAAATCAAACTGCGATCACCTCGCTATAGCCTGTTATGCGCTCATCTTCAGGCCTTGTATCAGTCTGTTAAACCTTCTTCTTCGTAACTATCCACTGTTTGACTGCACTAGATCTCGGGGCAGGTCTTGAGCAGCCATTCAATTGTCTCATCATCCAAAACCGTCAGGCCGTTTGTAGTCCATGGCGAGGTCGATAGATTAGACATTGGAGGACGATATGGTCGACGGTTTGTTTTCTGCACCACGCTCAAAGGCCGCAGGGGGGGCCATACCCCATTTGTGCAAGCAGTAGCGGAAACGTCCGACGCCGGTGCGCAGGCGTCAAGGCGGGCCCACGCTGTTCTTGAAAGGGCGATTCCACGAGGGTGGGTGCCGGTGTTGGGAATGAAAGTACGGAGACATGTAGTGTTGTCCAACTTCGTATTAAACCTCCAAGGACGACAGACTGATCAACCTAACAGAAAAAGCAACTTTCCACCACGCTCAACTCACGTAAATTGCCCGAGGTTTTTCTTTCAGATTGGTTGGCAAACGTCACGTCTGGCATTTCATCCATCTTGCACGATTTGTCTTTCGCAGGGCTGTCGAGCTATAGGTGCATGTGGTTCGGACGAAAAGGTTAAATATGTGAAGTCGATTGGTTTCGACGATGCGTTCAACTACAAAACTGAGGATTGAGAGACGTCGTTAAAGAAGATAGCTCCGAATGGCATCGACTGCTACTTCGACAATGTGAGTTGACTGAATGTCTTCAAAGGTAAAAAAATCTTGTTAAAGGATTCAAAAACTACTGTTTTAATTTTCAGAAAAAATAGATCAGTTATTTTTATATTTTTTGATGTCGGTGAAAACAGTTAAACGTTTCTTGCAGCTTCTATTGAAATATTGGTTTTGGCTTTTTATCCTGCTAATATGAACTTGCCAGTCTTTGCAGTTTTTCTCCGTTATTGTTGTCCATGTCTGAAAAACGCTGACTAGTTGTAGTGACATTGCGGTATGTAGCCGAAAAAATGGTATATTGGATTAATCTTTAGCAGGTTGTTCCATCCTTGTCATCACCTCTTTTCACGGTGTAGGTCGGGGTGGTCATCAGTCAAATGAATCTTCGAGGAAGGATTGCCGTGTGTGGATCGATTTCCGCCTACAACGATTAAGAAATACCTCAAGGTGAGTTACGCTTGCGCACCAATTGTTTAATCGCAGTTGCAGAAAATAATTGGAAACTGTGATTTTCGTTAATTTCATTGTCTACAGTTAATGGTGAAATATCTTACTGGATGCAACATTCGTAATAAAATAATAATAAAGCAAGCAGGGGAATTAAACACAGCTGAGGTTTTCAATTTTAAGCGAAAACACCATCAACTCCTGGAAAAATTTGCCATGTTCAGACATCTGTTTTCTACCGAATTCAAAAGGTTAACTCCATCATGTCGCCAAAGGACTCATTTTACTTTGCCGAAGTTGGGCTTTGTCAAAAATGTCATTGTAACTTCCTGTTCCTATTGGTTGTCTGGCTTGTTCTTAATCGTTGCCCAAAAACCATTTAGGATGACTTTCTATTGTTACAGAATATTCAGCAGACTAACCCAGACAAGCCAGTTTTTCCTGATCATTACTGGCGCTTAGGCTCCCGTAATGATTTAACCGTGACCCCCTGGGCTAAACAGCGGAGCGAGTCTTGAAAAAGACTGAATTTCAGTTCAAATGGGGCTGTATTTATACCCGTAAATCGTCTTGTGACTTGTTAACGCCCCTTTACTTCAGGTCTTCCAATTGGTTATTGCTCATTGTATCACCTGGTGATTGGCTGACTTCAAATGCTTCCAGAACCTTCAGGTGCTTGGGTTTTCCCCTTCTATTCCGTCATCATTTCCTAGTCGTGATCAGCCTCATGTGATTTCTGCTGCTTGTCTTGTGACTTCTGATGTTTTGATGACGTTGTCACTGGGGTAACTTGAGGTTAATGTCCTAGGATAGCCGTTTTCAGTCAGGTCAGCTGACTTAATAATTAGTTTTGATTGGTTGTAATCTTTTTGAATTTGTTCTGGCTGTCTCAGGCTTGAGGATATTTCAGCAAGTTTGTTTTCTGTACAGCAATAAGTTGTTACAGGCAAAC
>JGI24021J15306_10006943_pt1 | contig 13731 bp, 8 predicted proteins | sample Ectturendosymbi1_FD_15306 | JGI IMG/M metagenome (IMG submission 15306) | reverse complement strand
CCTGCTGGGGTTTCGGGTTCAAAAGTTGTGATGTAAGTTAGTAAAAATATTTGACTAATTAGCTAATTAATTAATTTGTTTATTTTAGATCATAACTTTTGCACCAGAAATGCTAGAAAGTCAATCAAAGGCTCAAAAGACTCGGACTCGAGCCTAGTTTCCAATGACAACTTCAGCGAAACACTTTGGCGTGGCGGTTGGACCCTAGGCCAGGCAACATGACCCAAAATGACCCCAAAACTACTTCACTTATGACGTCAGTCACAAAAAATCCACACCCCCCAACCAAAAAATTTTTTTGAGTACAATCTACTAGACTTGCCGATCCGTTTGAACCTTTGAACAGCTCTCTAGTGCAATCGGCGGAGGAGCTAGGGTGTTGGTAAGGCAACCTAAAACTGCTGTTTTTTAGGCCAAAACCAAAGTACGAATATATCGTACGCCGGTTCTCAAAGTGTTAAGTTATGTTTTAACGCCATTGGGTTTTCAACCTGAAGAAGCCAACCTGAAAAAATAAAACATACAGTAAATAGCTTTCTGTATCATGATCAATGGGGCCCTGGGCAGTCAAAATGTAACACGTCCTCAACCAAGATGCTTAGGTCCCCTAACAAAGGATAATAGGGCCTATTAGTTTTTGGTTAAAGATAAGGAAGTGACTAGATACGCCTGGCCTGACGCAATTCAAATAAAAGGGTCATTCAAACAGTGAGAGTCTTGTAGTGTAGCAGTTATGCATTATTACTGCTATGCAAATGGTTTTAGGTTCGACTCTCTCCTTGCCGACTTTACTTTTTTCAGGCTTATGTGTTGCCTTTACGCAGGCCCACAACCAAAGCGGGAGCAATCGGGCAATTGCCCCTCCGAAATTTTTAAAAACGTATGTATTTGTTAGGTACATCAACAAGTTACATCATTTTGCCCCACCGAAAAAATATCAGTTGGTTACGGCCCTGCCTTCACGGGTTAGTGTTAGGTTAGGGCTTATCTTTTGTGTTTGCTTTGTTTCTACCAAGCCTATTGCACTCTCGTCATGCATTATTATTAATAATTACTGTTGCGTCACAATGGTGTATGAATAATTTTTTAATTTCAAGATCCACAGGTGTATCTACAGTGACTGCCTAAGCATAAATAGCCTGTCTACTGTGCATTCCAAAGACAAGGGACCCCAAACAAAAGGTAACATGGATAAAGTGCCCAATACCCTTCAAACAGATATGAGTCCCTCAATCAAAATTTAAGAGGTTTAAAATCAATAATTTAGAGCCATTACTTTCATGAATTGTTGCTTATGAAGGTCAAAACAGCATTGAAATCTGAATAAAATATCTGACTCAATACTGCATATTTCATGCATTCAAGTCTAATGGATATTATAGTTGGTTTGTACTTTCTCAAAGTATTTACTGGAAGTGAAAAGCATGTCCACCTGTACTTTTGGACAATGAAAATCTAAAAACAGTAAGTTCTTACAAAGCTAAACTTCAACTTGACTCTAGGGCAACTTATTGTTCAAACAGTTACGTAAGACACTGGTTTTGCGTGAAATAATAATATTGTGAAAGCAGTGTCTATTTTGCCACCAAGATGCTAGCAGCAACAGGCTTGGCAGAAACAAAATAAAAACAAAATATAAATCCAAAAGCTAACGTTAACGCTAACCCCTATTGCTAACCTTTACCGAGTGGTAACCGTAGCGCAAACGCTAACCGAAGCCTAAACCTAAGACCTAAGGGAAAAGTTTGGAAAGTTACGAAAAAAGCAAAAAAAAGAAAAGGGAAGGCACGAAGGTGAGAGTCGAACCGAAAAACAATGGCATACCACACTTGAAGCATAACCACTACGCTACGAGCAGCATGCCAATTGCATGACAAACTGACCTTTTTGTTCAAATTGCATCATGCCACGAGACCGAATGTTCGACTGGTGGCACATAGCTCCAGCCGATCTGTTGTCGCCAGAATATCGGCAGTAAAATAGACACTACCTATTGTAAACACCAATGTATATGTGTACTGTACTCATTTGGTCTGCTGTATGATTCGATAGCTGCTAATGGAATACCACATCCGTTGCTTTCAGTTTCCTTTTGAGTCAAAACTAAATGTTTACATTGAGGAAGCTTTCCTTAGTTTCTTGAAGCACTAAGGTTTTCCTTTGCCCTATACCTTCAGAGATTTAGGAAAATAAATACTGGTAGTGCTAGTTGGCTACACTTTCTTCATGCATTATTCAATTGATGTGGAGGCATTTCATTGTAATGCAACAAATTTATGACAAAAATGTAACCACTGTGTTTCAGAATTTAATGATTCTAGTATATGTGATGGAAGAGCAAAAATAAATCACAACAAAAAAAGAATTATCAAAATCGGATCAGTGATTTTCAAGAGATCGCCTTTTGAAATTTTGGCCACCATCAGCAGGCGCTCTTTACCCACTTTAACAAATTTGAATTTTTTGGCTTATACTCAAGGTAAAAAGTAACGTGAAGTGCTGATTCCACCATTTTTCATACTGCAGAATCCAAAAACAAAGCCCATTTTCAGCTACAAGCAGTAGTTGATTAGTTACGAGGCTTATTATTATCTTGGGGGAAGTTAAAACAACCCCCAAAATTCCTATGTGGGTAAAAAGATACCCCCCACATTTTTTGGTATTTGGTAGTTCCTTGTATGTGCTTTCTTGCAATGGTTCATTTTCAGATGAGACTTGTATATTTTTTGCATAATACTATCTCACTTTGTCTGAACTTCGACTATTGCAGTATTTGAAGTTATTATGACACTTGCCTTGTGATGTAAAAATGCTGATTAGATTGTTTTGTATTTGTTATGGCATTACTGTTCAACAAAAAGTTAACTGGATTGGCTGCACATAATTAAAAAACAATATTAGCATATGACATGCAAGGCCAAAGATGGTCTTCATTCTTGAGCTCAACACCATGAAAAATGACGGAATCAACATTTCACTCATCTTTTTGCCTGTGTAAGTCAAACATGGAAAAAAAAGTGGGTGAGGGGCACCACTGAAAACCACTGATCTCATTTCGAGTGATCCTTTTTATGTGACTCATTTTTGCTCTTCTGCAACATATAAGCAACTTGGATCAACATAGTGAAATCTAGTGGTTAAGTTGATTTGTTGAGTTATATGCAATTATTACAGTGCAAGCTTATCAAAATTTTTTACAACTTTGTTGAAATTGTTCAAATTTAGGTATACATGTATAAATTCTTTTCAAATACACACTCAATCTGGAAAACTACAGCATATGTTTCATAGTGAAACGCCAGCATTATATGCTATCTCTAATTACATCACATTTGTTAATTCACTGTTTTTAATCAAAATAAGAACTTTTGCTTGGAATGGCTAGGGCACGTAACTATTTCAGAAAGCTGTCTTTTAGAAAACAATTGTGCAAGCACTGGAAATCATATTTTGAAGTTGTACATGTTAAAATATACAGTATATCAATCGCAAACTTATTAGAATACTGGCAATCCAGTATATAGACAAGAACATTTTCAGGTGAAGACTGAAATACCCCATAGCATATTTACAGCATCATTTATCTACCATAATTAAAGCATCATATAGCTACCAGTGCTCATAGGGCAGTATTCTAAATGTTACCCAAAGTTTATTTTTAAATTACACAGATCTAATAGCACAGAACACACAAGGAAAAATTTCAATATTAGTTGCATATTATTTCTTGCACAATGAGTCAAAACATCTTTGAATCTTCTATTGCTCATTATTGGAAATAGTGTAATTTATATTAACAGCACTAATTCCTAGCAGCTTGGCTAAGTTGGGTTGTGGAACTTAAGACAGAATATGTGCCAAAGAAACCCAACATTTATCCTGACATGCCGGCCAGTAGAATGTTGTTGATGAACCAGTTGGATGACGAAAATTGACATATTTGTCCCATTCATTTAAAGAATTTCACTGACAATACCTATCCACCATTGACCATCATATATGCACGATACATAGGACATGACTGTCACACCAGAAAATTGCCACATTAGAAATGCACATTGCAGGAACAGTACCGGGAAAGCTATGAGTGCCACAAAAAGTAGTTACAACTGAAACTCGTTTAAATTTTTAAATGCCAACATCATCAAATGCAAAGTGGTGAAATGACTGGTATATAAGCAATCTAACACAAATTTTCCAAAAAATTGGTTACCCTACTAACCATACACAAAACCTACTTCAGCACTTGTATGTATGGGTTCACTCTGAATGTATATAAATAAAACCAACACCTACCCTCGTAATGTAAGGCTAACTTTTCTGTTACCGAAGTGTCAATTTATCCAGGCTAAATTATTCGGATCATGGTGATTATTCCTAGCAAAAGTTCGTGTTTTGCTACAATGCTTTTCATGTCAACATTCGCTAGCAAGTTTTATACAGGCTAAGTTTTATATGCGCAGGACTGAAGATGAGTTTAAATACGCAAAACCGGTCTACCTTAGCCACTGATGAATTCACTTACGTGCGTCTTTGGTCAGTTTAATCGATTACGACTACTCAAAAACCTGTAATCGGTTGCGATTACCTCATGTTTGGAAGGGACAAACATAAACTTGTTGTTTACATGCGTCTACTATTTAGGTTTTATTGTAGCAAACGTTTCAGAACAGTGGGATACCAGTGGGAAAAAGCAATGCACCAATTGCACATTTCGTTATCAGTTTAAAAGCAAAAGAAATATGTTGTTAGAATTTTATCTCGATCTAAACAAGAATTTAAGGAATGCGTTGTCATGAAATTTGGACCTGGTATACAAGCAATCTGATCTTGAAAGATCATTTGTAATGCTGCTGTGAGGCTTTGTGTAAATATTTGCTGAAAGTATCTTTTCTGAGATTCGTAAAAGACTAAAGAGCTGCTGCCATGTATGTGGAGGTGGTCATGCGGGACCTTGCTCTGCGTTAAATATGCAGCTATGGATAGGTTCAAATCAAGGATGTTTTTGTGAAACCGTACAAAATCTGGGAAAGGTGAAACAAAAAGCACTTGAAACTGTTCAACTTTTTTGAAGAATGTCTCAGAGCAAGACTACATTCAGATTCATGGGCGTTGGAGTTTTGATATTTGATAGTTTCCTATTAAACTGTCACCAAAAAAAGGTTGTTTTCGTAGGTTCGAGTGGGTAATATCAAATTTCACCACTATGCATGACGGGGTCATGAGAAGAAGACTATACGTATGATTTTTTTATGTTCCAGTGCAGTGCACATATGTTCATGCTGATCGGTATTTGAGGCCTACCCATTGTACCCAAATGCATTAATGGCAAAGATTTGCAGGTTTCGTTTTCGCTCTAAACTTCTATGCATTCTTAGGATAGTACACAACGTATGCGGTTAACTCTCAGGTAGGGCATACACGACTGAACGTTGCTTGCACATTTTCACACCAAGAAAGAACATGTTTCCGCTGCTCTGGGCAGCTCTGCGAACTTACTCACCAGCAATTCTATTGCCGATAACCGCTACGGTAGGATTTATCGGTTACAAGTTGGAATGGTGGATAAAGGCGGGCCAAGATCAAGCCCTGGACAAGGAAAGCGTATCGCAACGTCGCGAAGATCGAATGCTTGACCAGATTGCTGAAAAAGACACCACCAATGTTGACAGCATTTTGAAAAACACACGGAAAAGATCAATATTTTCGGATAGCTAACGGAAGATTTTCCTAGAGATGTTGCCACTATGAATGAATTTTCTGGGTTTGTCGCATTCAAATTTCTGAACTGCACTTTTCTTGTGAATGTTGCCTAAGAAAACGCGCTCCTTTTAGGCAGGGCCGGATTAACCATTAGGGCGAATTCCTGGGGCATCGCGCTTTTGGGGGACTCGCGCTTGAATATCAAAACACTCCTAACTGGTTTTACATTTTAGGATGTTCACCACGCGTCGAAATTGTAGAGCTTTTTCATTACTCCGTTTAGTTTATAGGTTAAGGAAACTGACAACTTTGGCATTTATCTTTTTTGAGCGACTTAAAAGAATTGAACGAAGCAGCACCACGCTTTGTGACCCACGAATTAGAAGATCGAAATCATTGCACCCATGTGCGTCTGCAGAAATTTTTCCACGGGTGTAACGTCAAAATTGTGCTTATCCTTTTCAGGTTACTGACGATGCAATGCAAATCGACGTTCACAAAACGCTTTGCGCTTTCTACCCCAGTAGTCTGTGCTGGTTGAACCTCACTTCACAATCGTTTGTCTGCAATGCGGCTATCAGAGATGCCTTTTCTTTTCATTAACAGCATAATATCCATTTTTCGAGCACTTTCTACGATAAGTCATAATTTAAAAATAATCACCGATCAGAACAACATGAGCGGTGAAAAAGCAAGAAAGTCAGACATCTCAAAAAAACTGTTTCAAGTAAGGAGTAGTAGAACTATATGCTGACGGGACTATCGGACAACTTATTAAAATTAGAACTCCACGCAGGCATAAAAAACTGAGCCGAAGAATTACGAAAACTCGCCACAGCAAATATAGCTTTGCACTTAGTGCTCACTAAGATGTCAAAATTAAATCTTAACGATAAAGACGTATTCCCACAAATCTGCATAGACGTATTCTAACAAGCCACGTATTTTTATGCTGTGTTAAAAGAAGCCTGCATTAGAGTCGTTTGATTAAGCTATTCACTCGGGGTCGTTGATCAGAGATGGATTTTTCAAACTTGTGGAAACATTGTTACAGATTTACTCTTCTCACACAGTATCAATGAAATTTTACGTGGCTTACAGCTGTCAGCACTGTCTTGCTGCATTACCTGCCAAGATGTCTGTGTTCAACAGTCACATGCAGGGCTCTCATTCAGAGATTTCAAATACACCCCAGGTAGCACAACGAAAAAAAACATACTCCTACAATAAAAACCCAGAAAGCTTGTGTTACGAACAAAAACATATGAACGTGCTTATTTGAATTGAAACGATAAACGAACACTGATTTAATTATAATTCCTTTTCCATATTTTCTGCAGCGCAAGCATTAACATTTCGACGACATTTTTTGTTGCTCAAGACGTTTTTCATAACGTTGGTAAAATACTCCATTGTTGATATCTCTCACTAATTGTAGAAGTGCATTTGCTAATAAACTAGGAAATTTTGTGCACTCTTGAACTGCAGCGGGATCTGAATTCCCCAAAAAATATAATCCCAATGCCTTCTTCCTCTAAGTGAAATTTGTTTTAATTTTTATACTGTACATAGGGACAGTTTCTGTTTGAACAAACTAACCGCGGTACGTGGTCACCCCCAATTGTCTCTGAAGTGTAGGCTGCCAAATCGTATCAGTTTTGACGTTTTTGGCCAGTGCTTCTGCAAAGTTGAAGAGAGGGCATGTGAAACGCCACGCAGTGGCACTAAGCGTTTAGGGGCCTTGAGTTTATTTAATCCGGCCCTGGTTTTAGGTAAGGTTGTTGAAGGCAGGTTTTTTTAAAGGAAAATGTTAGGGACCCGATTTTTTCTGATTTTAGGGACCCGATGATAATTTTCTCTGATTCTAGGGACCCGAATCGGGTCCCTAAAACGCCTTAAAAAAACCCTGGTTTAAGGACTTCACTTTGCCGAGTTTTAAGTAGTAGTTTGTTGTATTTGTGGCTGGTATGTTTGTATGCTTTAACTAAACAACGAGAGATTTCTCATTTTTGCGATGGTTGTAATGGTTTCTGATCAACCAGGTTTTTGGTTTAATTTTAGCGTTAATTGTCTGCACTTCCTGACATGTCACCGGTTGAATTATTATATATGCTTCTCAGGTTTCAGGTATGTCAGCAGGAAGCATGATTGGAATTTCCAAAAAAATGCCTGCAATGTTAAAGACGTGATTCGCAATCTCTTTGCAAGAGTTCTTTTTCAATGAGCTCAAGTTTCGACAATATGTGAGATATTTGGTTAAGGGACGGGTTGCTTTTCCAAGTAAATGCAGAACCTGTCGGATCACACTTATGACAAAATTATTTAAATAAACTGTTTCATCAATAACTTATTAGAACTGGAGGCTCGACTCGCACCTGGTGAAACCTATTCATTTTTGTTTGAATGAGATTGAAGTGCACCGTTCGTGTTATTTCACAAAATGCGTCGATTTTAACATTTCAGACCTCACGTTTTAAGTTTGTAGGTGATGTCAGTGGTTCAAAGCGCATTTCATCATGGATATGCACCATGTGAGTACAACGCTTGGGCAGCAAAAGTTTCCGTTACGCTTTTAACATTTGATGACATGCAATTTGCGTACATTGGGAAGTAACGTTCACCTACTGTTTTACTGCGGCACCACAGTTACTGTTTTACTGCGGCACCACAGTTACTGTTTTACTGCGGCACCACAGTTACCGTGATCTCGTGGTGAATATTTCACTAGCAAAAGTTGCCAGCTATCTTGACTAACATGGCATGGCTTTTCCCCGTGAAGTGGTCTTCCACTTTTAAATTTTGTTTTTGCTCCATTGGTTGCATAGAAAGCAAGAATAAGCTATTACGTAAATACAATTCCGTTTCCGGAAAAAACTGTATTTTGGCTGTGATAAAATCCTGAAGATTTTTTGTCGCAGTGGTAGCAAGTTACCAGTCGTCTCAATATTTTGATTCTGAAGTGGTGCTTGGTTGCCAAGGTAACACACATATGCTACGGCAAACTGAGTGCAGATGCAGACCTACATAAGGATAAAAGTACTATATCTGATAGTATAATGAAACTACCGCACATGCACGACTTTCGGGGAGTGAGAATAGTGCATTTCTCTGTATGGTGGCCAACAGTAATGAAATTTCGTTTTAACGACTTGAAATTAAGAGCAGAACAACAAAATAGTGGGAAAACGTCAAATTTAAAATTCAGATGGGGACTTTGGCCTCCCTGCACCGCCCTTCGACTCCTATGCCACTGCAAGCACTATGGAAACGTTGGCAAGCTACAGCATTCGAAGATATATAATAATATATAAATCAGGGGTACACAACCTTTTCGCTATTGCCGGCCACATTACGTTTATTGTTATGAATTACGGCCGCCAGTGAGTTTCAGATATATTTTTGCATTGTTTATGTCCTGCTTCCGCACACGTGAAATCGATTTCCTAATTAAAATTTTACTTGATTCCTGGACTATTTCACCTGTGGAGTGAAGTTACTTGAATACAGATATGCGCAAGTTTGAACCATCGCAAAAAGATGAGAGCAAAGCCCAATCAGCTGACTCCTCTAAAGCCTATAGAAAACCTTCTAGAGCAGGGGTCACCAACCTTTATGCAACTGAGAGCTACTTCATGGTATCGATTAACGCTAAGAGCTACTAGTTTGATACACATTCCTGAAGTAAAATTTTTGCTCAATTTACCTTCAATTTTGTTATTATTAACTGAAATAACCTATGACGAAAGTCATCATGTTAATGCTATTTTCAAAACAGACCCGCGGGCACCGTGTTGGTGACCCCGCATGGGCGTCCGCACAAATTTTTCCAGGGGGGGGGCAAAGTCGACATTTTACTTGTCTTTTTCAGGTTGTTTGCGATGCAACGCAAATGGACGTACACAAAAAACGTCCAGTGTTACGGCAACAGTTGCATAGGCTACAGTGCTTTTCCTATAAGATACTTTTACACTGAAAAAATGTTTGTTTTAGTTAGAAAGGATGTTTTAAGACTGAGTTAGCAGAGTTCTAAATGAATTACAAACTTTGTGAATTATTAGAATAAGCACAAAATCTTATCAAAATACGAACAACATAGGCTACATATCTAATTCAAGTAGCTTCTCGTTGTCTTCGCGTTTTTCCAATGTTTTGGAAGGTTGCAAGTGCGCGAGAATGAGATTTCACTGTGCAAATGGTCTGGTGGTACTGCGCAGTGTCGCACTTTAGAGGCAGGGGCGTTAGGGTGGGATATTTCAGTGGTAGTCAGTTTCATAACGGCTTCGTTACTGTAAGAAGAGATGATATATAGTTCACTACCAGGGCTACCATTCAGTAGTTTCTAAAAAACCCGATTGTTCATGAAAAAAAACATTTGTGTACCAAAAAAAAACAGAAATGCAAAAAACATATGAATGCAAATGCATGACGAAAAACGTTGATGAACATACAGATTTGCTTATAGTTCCTCTTCTAAATTTTTGTCTACAGCATTAATGTTCGGATCACTTATCTTTGTTGCTCAAGACATTTTATATAACTGATAAAGCTCATGACATACTCCGTTATGTAGATCTCTCACTTTTCAGGCTTAGATGTATAGTGGACGTTTTGCTGCAGGTTTCTTGACAATGCTTATTTCGCTTTTTCCTTAACAGTCTTGTTTTTAACGAATTTGTTTTGTTTTAAAATGATCAACAAAAATATTCGTTCTAGTGATGCAGCAAGCCGTAAATCTGCTCATGAAATAATAAAGTATTCCAAACTCCTAGTTATCTAAGCCATCTTTGATGCATGTTGCGCAGATACTGTAATACCAGAAATCAGTGATATATGCCTATAGATTTATTGGACAAGGACACATGTTTAAACTATTGTCTACTGATATAGCCTCCAGCCTGTTTTCTTTGCTGAGTTATTTTGGTCATTTTTTCTCATATTAATAATAAAATTTTCCGCAACAGCATTCATCGGTTTATATTTTCGGTCATTATGATGGAATTGACTTAATATTTTTTGTCGTTAAAAAAATTCAGTCTGTGACAGAAAAATTTATTTAGCACTTCCGCTTTTCGTGTACCAAAAATGACAGAAAAATGATCGGAAACAACCTAGCCTCCAGCTCATCTTCAGGCACGAGATGGGGAAAATGTATGCCCACATTTGTTGTTAAACTTGGATCTTGTGAGATTTGAGCTGCAAAGGAATCAAAAATCCCCAATCTATCCGGCAGCAAAACCTTACTCCAATGCAAAATGTTTTTTAATTTGCATGAATACGGCAACCAAAAAATTTGAACATTTTGTCGTAAAACATTGTTCAACCAAATTCTTCACCTGTGATGACAACCATTCACCCAAATGCAAATCTTTGTACAATCGATTGTTATTCATTCATACTGCTTCTGCTGTACGCGCAACTGCATGGCTGACTGTACTGGATGGTACGCAACCTACAGTATTTGATAATGATAATGATATTGATACGGGTTTGAGGGTGTGCAACCGACCTGAAGATGTTTTGTTTCATCGATTTAAGTACTTTTTCACCTGATGATCACATGCGATTATTCACATTGCAAAAGCCGGAAGATATGTTTATTATGCTATTAAATTTACCAATTGCCAAAATTAAATCTTCAAAAAAAACAGATTTGACGGGATTGTTCATAATTTAACCTAGCCACCCAGATGGACTCAAAAAACAGATCTGGGTGGAAAAAAACAGCAATGGGAGCCCTGTTCACTGCACTGCTGTGACAAAACAATGGACGACAGAATGGCCTTATATCGCGAACAATAAGACAATTCGAACATGACGAATGACTTATTCGGGATAGGTTTTCATATGCTGTCTTCCGAATTGTACAAAACCATGGTGAATAAAGTTACTTCCTTAGATTTTAGGGTGGGCGATCGCCCCCCCCCCTCAATCCGCCTCTGTTTAGAGGGAGCATTGGTTCAAAAAATGCGCTTTTTTGGCAGCAGTGCTTCTTTTTCACACATAGTTCTTTGAGGCACGTAACCAACTTGAGACACCAAGGGGTGCGAAGAGTTTTCTGAGAGGGGCCAAAAATTTTTGAACTATGTCCAGTAGTTTTAAATTTTGTCCAACACCTTTTCCAGGGGAGACGAAAAATTGTGCAAGGGGTGCTTCTACCCCCTACGCCCCTAGTAACGATTCTGGCTTCTTTACACATAGTACAAACCAGAGGTGGGTAAACTTGTTCTATGGAAGAGTCCTTTGCAGAAAACCGAAAACACCGGCGAGTCGCAAAACCAGTTTGTAGTGTCAATACAAATACTGTAAAAATGCAAATTTTACATTAAATAATGTATAGTTGTCAATTTAAGTTTTTGTTCGATTTTCTAGTTCTCGAAAATCTGGACAGTACGTTGTTAGATGTGCAAATGAATTCTCCCAAGTGTTCATTTTTCAGGGTTGCACAATGGTTTGATTTTACGAACTTCATTATAGAGAAAAAAAATTTCTCAGCAATATGTCGCGCTGTACACAGAAATGAGTTGTACACTGGTCTTTTATATTCTGGGTATTTACTTTCTGGAACCTGTTGCCAGAAATTAACTGTAGGGTGGCATTGTCTAAAGTTTTTTTAGAGCCAGATTTTTTGCATTTCGGCCAGTTTAATTTCTGCAGCAATCAAGTGTGTGACAAGCGGTTTCTGAACTGGACAGCCGTCACCGACTACATTAACATTGAATGGATTTACAAGAAACGCAAAGCATGGCTTGAACTCTTGGAAATGCTCAAATCTGGCTTGGAACCCCTCCAGTAGTCTTAAAATTTACTTTAGTATTCTTCCGTTTTGTGGTCTGCAATTGCCTCTTCACGAAAAGCATTCGTTCTCATTCTGACCTTGGAAGAACGACAGAATGCTTTTGACAATACAAGTCTTTGAAAAATTTTAATTTTCTTGTGGGAACTTAAGTAGTCTAACTTGAGCTTCAGGTTCACTGTCGTTGTTATGGTGACTAACTTCACGAACTTATGTAAACGCTGTGATAAATGAAACAAACGTTATTTATGGGGTAACAACTTTATGTCAAGTTGAGATATTGCTATTTATCTAGAAGACACACAAAATATGTTGGCAAGCCGCCAACACACTTCAAAGGGGGGCACTATGGGATTTTTCCAGGGGGGAACCAAAAGTGGTGAAATTTGATTTTTTCCACTCGAAACTAAGAAAACAACCTTTTTTTGCTGAAAATTTCAAAATTCAGGAGGGACCTTCTCCCCCTTCTGGCAATCATGGGCGTGAAAACAATAAGAAACTCAAATTAGAAACATTTTCGTTCTTTTGGTGCAAATATTTAAACACCGATTCACGTAATCAACTGTTTACGGGTGAAAAAGGGCTGAAAAATTACAAAAATCAACCAACCTTCTTCAAAAACATACTCTGCAAAAAATCACTAGGTCAGCTTAAAAATAACTAGATCTAGTGAAAAATCTTTAGGCATGGTACCACTAGCCTACTGCATTCAATATTTATATGCGGCAAAACGCCTACCGCAGTAACTTGAAGTGCACCTTCGAAGACATGTTGCCATGTTATTGTTACGCAACAAAGGCCAATAGTAGAACAATTCGCTCCCGCGCAGGGTTGACAGAGGAAAAGTTCAGCAAAAGCCAAACAATGCCGAAAAGAGGCCAGAAAAAAGCCAAACTTCATTTGCGTTATTCAGAGCTGGCCATAGCAGATGCAGGGCCCAATGCAAGACCTAGGCACGGGCCCCCTCTGAGCAGTGATTTTATGACGCCATCGTGTTCAGTCAACCGTGTTACGATCATGGTAGAGCGTAAAATATGCAGTACAACACTAGCGAATTGAACTAGTGCCACCACGACAATTGAGCACTTTTGCCAACGTTCCAAATGAAATTTGCTAGTTCTGACGAGAGCGTTCTGTAGCAGACACTTACGGTCTGTACATATTCTATATGAAATCTTGAACTTGCCGGGAATCAACAATGCAAAACAACCCTCTCTCAAGTTGACAAAACTACC
>JGI24021J15306_10006939_pt1 | contig 13733 bp, 9 predicted proteins | sample Ectturendosymbi1_FD_15306 | JGI IMG/M metagenome (IMG submission 15306) | reverse complement strand
TCTTTGGCCCGCAGATCGTTGCTCGGCAACACCAAAAATCAATTTTCGCTTTATATTTACTGTCGTGCAGCACTGTCGCTTCGCGGCACGGTAGGGGAGTCCTCGCGGCACGGCGTTTGGAAATCACTGTCCTAGACCTTTGTTGTGATATTTGTGTGAAGCGGTATTCTGGAAATTGATAATTATCAAGTCTGATCCTTTTTGAAAAATGATTTTCTTCGTCCTGCGTTGTCTTGTATCTATCTACGAATGATTGACCTGTGTAAAAATTATCAACTGCATCCATCCCATTAGTTGTGCTTGATAACTTCAATAAATTGAATTGTTTTTTGTTAATTAATTTTCGTTTTACTGTTTCCATTACGTGGTAGTTTTATTACTGTGTAGTTACTTTCGTGGATTGTGTGCATTTGTAGTATTTCGCCATTGACAAAACTGCATCTTGAGATTTGTAATCAGACGATGAAACGTATCATTAACATCTAGGCTATCCATCAAGGGGGCCGCATAGAAAAACCTTTTTTCAAAGTGGGGCTGCAGAACAAAAAGTTTGAGAAGTCCTGGCATAGAGGGTTAAAACACTATTTTGTATTGCTTCGAAAATGACAACTTCAAAACGGCATAAATAGTTCTGTGTCCACTAAATGGATTACGCTTGTTTGTTCCATAAAATATGTGATAATACGATTACTATAAAAAGGAGTTTACATACAGGAAATCAGATCGACAACTAGACGATATTTTCGAGGGTGGCAACAGGGTCCCGCATGTAAATGTATGCATCCGAAAAAGAAACTGTCTTCAAAAAACGCTAGAAATCACGGAAATTTAATGAAGAGAACTTCTGAACTACACAAAAGAGCTANAAAGTCCAAGAAAAGNTCGCAATGCCATTTGTTATTTAGAAGAATGTAGGAAAGGCTTTAATTCCTGTTGAACATCTAAGGCAAATGTAGAACCAAAGTCAGCACAACAAAAGATAGATTTTTGAGGGGGCACTACACATAAGAGGGCATACTTTCACGCTTTTCATACAAACGGCCAAATAGGTCACACCTGCTTGGGGCTCCCAAAACTAAGATGGCCTAGGGCCCCGCGCTGCCTAAATCTGTCCCTGCCTGGATTAGGTTCCCGCTGGTTAGTTACGCAGATGTTCTCAGTAGCAATTGTTCACGGATGGATGCCCTGTGTTAGCAGGAAACTAACTTGCAATCGTTGATAAAATCGAATCTTTGCAAATCCTTTCAAAGATAAAACTTCAGACGGCCTATATGAAGCTGAAGCTCTGTGCTGGAGGCGCCGATAGCTCAAAGGTACAGCGCTTTCCTCACAATCGAAAGGTTGTGTAAGATCACCCACGCCCAGTGAGTGATTCACCATACCGCTTCGTGGACAAGACCGTTAACCTCAAAACGCCCCGACAAGAATCGAATTTCCAGCTTCGGCCGCCAGTAATTTGTCGTTGCCCGAATGATACTCAAAAAATTAAAAACATTTGCCATAACATGGTTTTCAGTAGTTTGTTCTGTGACTGAAATGTTACTGGCAGGTATGGTGCCACCTAGCATGGTTATGCCCCCCGGCATGGTTCCACAGCCCATGATGCCAGTGAACGAGTGGCGAGAACATAAGGCGGCCGACGGGCGGACCTACTACTATAATATGCGGACCATGGAAACGAGGTGGAACAAGCCGAAGGAAATGGAGGATTTTGAAAAACGTACGTATTGCATCTTTGCGAACGTTTTCATAGTTCATGACTCACATGTCCCATGCACGCGAAAATTTACGAACGTGCTGCCGAAGTTGTTCTTTCCTGGAATGCTGTGCAATCTACTCAGCTTTTTGCCGAAATGAGACGTTGCTTGCTGTTACTTTGTCCTGTTTACTTCAGAATCGATTGAATTTCAGAGGTGGCCGGCAACAATGCCGAGCAACAGAAAGCTGAGGAGAAGGAAGATCCTGGCTTGCAGCAAACCGATGAGGTGATGTTTGCGCGTTTTAAGCGTGCAGTGCGGTTCACTGCAGCTTGCGCATTACGTTTGCTGTAGCGCGACGACAGCCTCAGCTTTTTCAGTACTTTTCAACCGTCAGGAAAATGGCTGCATTCGGGAAAGCACCGGTCTCGGTCTGAACCTGCTGAACCGATTTCACTTTCCCCTTGCAGCTCGGGCGTCGGCGACGTTTTTGCGCCGTCTGCCTCGCGACCCCACTAACTCAGTTTCAGTCCCGGGCCGGTTCCGAGTTCGCTCATGAAAAACTGTCTGATTTGCGAGCAGCGCATTTGCTTGAGGCTGTCGTTTCTGCGCAGGTCTCCACTCATGCGTGTGTGCGCTTTTTAGGCGTATCTTGAATTTTACGCCTGAACGAAAGCCTGTAGCGTTGCAGCACTGAAGTGACTGAACGGAAAATTTCGCTAATCCCGCGCTCATTCCTAATCGCCCGTGGTTCAGAGAATTACTTCATTGTCTGAGATGTTTGGTCGTATTTATTTGTCGAAATCGCCGAAGCTTGAGCGCTTAAGCTTGAGCGCAAAAATATCGGTTAATTTGCGTGAAGAAAGGTTCGAAAGTGTTTATTGCCAGCAAGCGATATAAACAAGCAAACCAAAAATTCTGTTTTTTTGCACTCAGCGAAATCACGCTTGGCGGCGAAGTTCAGCCAACGACTTCTCGTTGGCCAGAATCAAATAAAGCGTCTTAGTTGTTCAAGTTGTTTTTTGAACCAGAATCTGTTTAGCAACACCCAATTCCAAATTGAAAGAGGTGCTGGAGCTCAAGTCATTTGACTCTCCTCTCCGGGAGCGAAATTGATTCGTTCGTGACGACCGGTTTTCAGCGAAACTTCCGTCGCTAACTGACCCTGACTTTCGATACCGCAGCAAAAGAAGGAAGAAATGGAAGAAAACGTGAAGGCTGCCGAAGAAATGACGGCGGAAATTTCCGAAGAAGAAAAAGCGAGACAGCAGCAGCGGCCAATCGCGACCAAAGCCGTTTCAGGCACCCCGTGGTAAGATCGAACGTCACTGTCAACACTGTTTTTGTGGTTTTGTTTGTTTGCTGCACGCATTATGCTTCATGGTGCGTTATCTGCTTCGGAACGTGACGACATCGAAATATTCGCTTGAACTTTCTAGGAATGCGCAAAAAAAAGTTTCTGTTGCTGTATAGGTTTACTTCAATTCAAGAAAACTTAAACGTATGCGTTAAGTCGGTTTTAGAGAAAAAGGCCTCGAAAAGCTTACGTGTCGTTGATCCCTTGTTAAAGTATTTTCAGCCTAAATCTTAACCTCTTCATCGGCAATATCTGTAACAATGTACGCCGTTTGTTTTGGAGACAGACGATATCTCAAGAAACGTGTCATATGAAAAGCCTGTCGAACAGCGATCAGCTTCTTTAGTGTGGCAGATTCTGTTGCGTGTCTTGTTCGTATAAAACGCCAATCGTAAAGAGGGGCAGAAGTAGTGATGATCGTTTAGAACAGGGTCTCCAAACTTTTTTGTCCGAGGGCCACATAAGCTGTTGCACAACATGTCGAGGGCCTGGCATCTTACGTAATGTGATTGTTTTGGGATATGTTGCATTCTACCAAGTCAACAGATTTTTCGTAACTATATTATTTCTGCACTGTTGGCAAAATGTCTTAGGTGGCCGCGGATGAAATGGCTTCGCGGGCCGCAATTTGGAGACCCCTGGTTTGAAACACTCACTTGAGCAAGTCAAGTTGCGTAATATGTCGAAGATTCGATTGGACCTTGGCCGAATTAAAGGTCAACTTAAGAATTCCGTCGCGCTATCAAGCAGTGTTCGCGCTTCTTTGCGCACTGTGCGGTCGGATGATTCGGCCTCCGCGCTAAACGCGTCGCCAGCCTGCGCGTTGCGATTTGACGGCTCGCTCAAGAACGTCCCTCCTTTTTCGCGCGACAGGTGCGTTGTGTGGACTGGCGACGAGAAAGTCTTCTTCTTCAATCCGACCACGCGACTGTCGATGTGGGAACGACCGGAGGAGCTCAAGGATCGCACGGACGTCGATCGGATCCTCGCCGACCCTCCGCATAAAAGGAAACTCGAACCAGGTGCGATCTTTGATCACACTCTCCTGTCGAAGATTTGATCGCGCTTTTCCTGACGAAGGTTGAATTTAATGTCGTTTTTTAATTAGAAACCGCAACTGCTGCCGATGGAGACGACAAAGAAGATGGCGACGATCAGCCCGCCAAAAAGAAAAAGAAAAAGTGAGGATGTTGCAAGGTCGTTTTATTTAATGGAATAGATGAGATAGATGTAAATGACGGTACTGTGTAAATGACGGTACCCCATAAATCAGCTGACATTGACAAAGAGTTGTTCCATAATGAAAGATTGTGACGTCCACAAGACGTGTTGTCACGGAAACACGCTGCGTCACAACGAGCCCAGGCGAATTCTGTGCTATTTCTGAAAATTCCGTCTTTAGTTTTGTTTTTTTTTATCTGCTGGAATAACTCTTGCTGCTTTTATTGATGTTACGACCTCTCTTTGTTATCGCAGAGAAGAGGTTGACGCAAAGAAGCTTCTGGAAGCCGAGAAGCAGGGCGAACGAGAACGCAACCTCCTCCCTCCGGAGACAAGACTAACGAAGTTCAAGGAGATGTTGCTCGAAAGACAGGTACAGCTGAAGCTCTCGATCGAGAACTCACACAGTTAACCCGCAAGTTCTTGGCTAGATACGTTTGTGGCGATGACGTGACAATCGAACTAACCGCACACTATCTTGTACTTCGGTGCGATCAGAGGCGCTAAGTCACCCCCCTCCCTTCCCAGTCAGTGCAACAATAATTCCCAACTGTGGAAGCGCGTTTGCCACCAGTGTATTGCTTAGCCACCCGTTGGTCCTCAGCCCCAAGGAAATGTTGTTGTCGCAAGGATGACGTTGATAACTGCCACATTTTCCAACCTGGCGGCAACCGTATCTCACCTTTCCATCTTTTTACAAAGGTGTCCGCCTTTTCGACGTGGGAGAAGGAACTGCACAAAATCGTCTTCGATTCTCGATATACACTGCTGGCTCCAAAAGAGAGAAAACAGGTTAAAGCAACCAGCAAATGTTCCTGTTGTGTCTGTCATGTTGAGTAGGTAGATGTTTGCATGTGCGCTGGCCTGACTTGCTGCGTGATGACTGCAGATATCACTATAGACAGTTAGTAGCCCAACCCGGAAGTTGCAGGTGCGTCGGTCTTTTTCTCATCCTTGCAGTCTAATGTCTTAATGTTGTCAAACTGAAACACGAGGGTGGCAAAAATGCTCTTGCTGCAGTCAGTCCGTTAACAAGCTTTTCTGAGACACTCTGATTGGTTGGTTATTTCTTTCATTCGCATCAAACGTGCACACACGTTTAACATATATGTGAAACAGAATCGAGTCTAAATCGACCAGTGGGGCAAACGGCAATCGGACGGTCCTTTTTAGCCGAATAGTCGGTTAGCTGTTTCAACGTAGCTTATTGCTTCCAAGTGCTTTTTACAGAAGAGAAGATTTCGAACTGCATCACACTTGTCCCTGCTGCCAAATAAAACGGCAACACGGTCAAAAAACTCAAACACTTGCGTGTTTACTGCACGGTAATTGACCGCCAATTTCAAGCCACCTTGGCTGATTCGCGTTGCAACATATACCACTTGCTCTTAATCTGTAGTTGGGTAACGATTGAATTTATCTTGCGGTTCTGCTAAATTCTTGCTAACGCTGGAAAATTACTAACGTCACCCACTTCCGTTGACCAGGTTTTCGAACAGTTCGTGAAAACGAGAGCGGAGGCCGAGAGGAAAGAGAAAAAGGCGCAGCTGCTCAAAAACAAGGATTCCTTCAAGGAGCTCTTGGCCGAAGTGAACTCAAACAGAAAGTGAGGAGCTGTCAAACTGTCGTTTTACTTCCGTATTGTCAAATACAGAAATTTTTGACTTCGCCAAGCAACTAAGCATTTCGTTTGTAGCAAACACGCCTGGGCGCCAGTGGTTTAAAGTAGGGACGGCGGAAGTTTGAGTTGCGCGAGGTAAACCCACTTGACTTTGACAATAAACACGCGCCTCTGTTGTCAAGGATGGGCTTCAGTGAGTTCGCCATGAAGCACGCGCGCGAACCGCGCTTCAAGGCGATCGAGAAGATGAAAGATCGCGAACAGCTTTTCAACGAGTTCCTCCAGGAATCGAAGAAAAAGCAAGATGAGGAACAAAGAAGCAAGGCTGATAAAGTATGGGGGAGATTTTGTTCCATGTGGCCGCCCCGGGGGCCTCGCATCAGTGGGCTTGAAAGCGACTTGTTCGCCCTCGTGGTTTCCTTGAACCCTCTTGTTGCTTTGCTAAAGATGATGGTTGTATTTCTGGTTGCTAAGCTTGTTTCGTGAACGGCTTTGCATATAAGAATTTTCGGATTAATTAGGAGATTTCACGAAAATGCGTTCACGCATATAAATCTGTTGCAAAATCTTTTTAATAAACGGTTGTCTTGGATGTTAACAAGTCGCTTTCAAGGTTGCCTAGCAGAAATGTGACAAAGTTTTGACAGAAAAACCTGGTTTCTGCTAATTGGCTCCCACATCCCTTCTGTCTGTTTGCCTGCAAAAATTAAATGTATGCTTAAACGCGTATGTGGTTTTTCAAAGTATGTTTTTTTTCATGAAAAAATAATGTAGGTAGCTATAAACTGAACCTTTAGATGCTTGAAGTAGGTGTTTTGTGTGTAACTTGAGTTTTCGGCAGAGTCGTATTGGGCTAGTGGCGCTAAACAGATGTTACTGCTAAATACCTTGTTAATCCTGTACTTTAAAAACTCTCTTTGACATTAATACTGTAATTTCAGTAAACGTTTAGGTTTAAAGAGTGTGTGGTTTTAAATCTCGCGCGACGATTGGAAGTTTGAAGATGACGATGATGCCTTTCAGAAAAGAAAATCAAACCCTGCCAGTATGACTGACAATCGACGTGCTTTGCATAATTCGTCTTTTCTTGTCTGAAGTTTTTAGCGGCCACCAGCGGAGCCTCTCGTGTTAGAAACAAGGCCTGTCGCGTGGACGCCGCAAAGTCGCTTGTGCTGCACTTTATGGCCCGAATTATGTCGAGGTAGAAGCACTTCATGGACTATTTTTCTCTATTGTCTTGTCTGGTGGGAGATTTGTGAGCGTCGCGACGCAGGTCGCCCCGTTCGGCGCGCGCGGCACACCAGCACGCACGCCTCTGACAAAAGCACTCGCCACGTCGCGGCGACGCCGCCTGCGACGGCGTGAGGAAGCAAACGAGTTTTTCGCTCGCAGGGGCTTGTTGCTGGTGTGCGTTGCGAATAAAGCTTGAGTGTGTTGCTCGTATCAGCGTTGCAGTCGTTTTGCCTGCGAAGTTATCTACGAAGAAAAGCCCTTTTTGCCCGAAAGTCATCTGTAAGTTGCTGAACTTTGAAATGACATGACTCCATCACAACAAATTGGTCACATTTAATCGACCGGCCACGGTTGAATTTAGGAACTGTTATCGTTCTAACCTCGCATCTTTACCGTAAAGCAGACTTTTTGACCATGTCCGCACCAACTTGCTTGCACAAAGCATTGTGCGGACAACAGCATTGCCTTATCGCAAAGTGCTCGGTAATGTACACGTGTTGACACCAAGCCTGTTTTCATCATGAAAATAAGGTTTTTCAATGTTGAAAAAGTTTAGAACAGTCACGAGTAGGACATACGAGAAGCGTGGATTTTTATCGATTTTATAACACTGTGGTGTTCCGACGATCTTTGTCAACAGACACGTGACGAAACCCAGCGTTTTTGTGTCGACTTTTTCGCACACGGCTTCATTCAGGGCTATTTTTTGATGAGTTCAAAAGATATTTACGAAAACGTGAATTTAGTATTTTTTGGTAAGTTCAAACGCACTGGTTGCCTTGGCTTGAGTTCAGTGCTAATCGGACTCATGGGCCTGAGCACCTGTTGGGTCATCATCGTCACCAAAACACATCATGCCGCAAACTAGTCGGCCAAGAGCTCGCTTCCAGGCGCTTGTGGCCGACGCGCAGTGAATTCAAGCCTGGCTCATTTGAACCCGAAGCGCACGGTTCGATTCGACAACGCGAAAGCTGCAAAATCCTGGTCTTGGCGTCGTCGAATCCGATCGTGCGCTCTTACTGCCCAGCACTGGACCCCCCTAACTTGTCCTCTAACTGACTTCGACAGGTGCGCAACGACTATTTCAAACTGATGGAGGAAAAGAGGGTGCACAAGTATTCGCGCTGGCAACGCGCTCGCGAAAAGCTTGAGGGGGACTCCCGTTACGCAGCAGTCAGCTCGTCTACTCAGCGCGAGCAGTGGTGGGAGGAGTACATCGCTTCCAGGCAAAAGGTAAAGCGCGTTGTGCGTGTTGAGTGAGAATGTAGTTTCAGTTTCTTGGCCTGGAAGGTTTTTGCTAGTGTTGCCATTGGAGACCAGGCGCCCACGGAATAACGAAGCGTTTGGATTTTTCAGCGAACTGTTCAAGGCGATCTTTGCCGTTTTTTTTTCAAAAAAGGATGACGAGAGTGACGAAAGCGCGCGGAAACGTCGCGCCGAGGAGAGCATCAAGGCGCGCGCTGAGCAGGTGGAGAGGGAGAAGGCGGAGATGAGCCGCGAGATCGATTCCGAGCGACAGAAGCATCGGCTCGAAGAAGCCGTACAGCACTTCAAAGCTTTGCTCGCCGACATGGTACTGCGTGCTTTTCTCGTTTAGGTCATAACGAATTTTTCGAACTGTATGGGATAAAACGCATTTTAAAATAATTTCAGAGCAGCCATCCAGGAAAAGCTCGTTGCTTCGCTGCGTTGTCACTTACGTCAGTTCTTCGCATTAACATTTGCTGATGATGTGTCGGAGCTACTGTGTTTTATCGCTTTAGTTTAAAGCAAAACCGTGTCTTTCACCAACTCATTGCGGTCGGTGCGAGGAGTGCTTTGCTCAAACTGAGCAAACAATTGATTGAAGTTCATGCCTTACAGGTGCGGACCACCGATCAGTCCTGGTCGGATGTGCGACGTCAGTTGAAAAAAGACGGCAGGTGGGATCTGGCCTCGCTCCTGTCCCGTGAAGAGAAGGAAAGGTCCGTGAATCTCTGTCGTTAGTTCTTTTACTGAACGTTCAGCGTTTTCTTTTCAGCAGATTGCTTCGCTTCCTCAGGTATTTCTTGAGTCATGTCGAAAGCTTAAACAAAAAGAAGCGCAGCGGTTTCAAGCATTTGCTCGAAGAGACGAAGGAAATAACCTTGACGTCGAAATGGAAGGAAGTCAAGAAGCTGATCAGAGACGACCCGAGATATTCGAAGTTCTCTTCCAGCGACCGGGTAAGATGGCGCCAACCCTTTGTCAAGTTGTTGGCAAGACGATGAGTTTTGCAAATGCTGATCGATTTGCTGGTGCGTTTACCGCGCAAATAGAACTGAGACAAAACTGTGTTCGGTTGCTTTATTCCAGTGGTTCCCAAATCGGGGTGCACGTGCCCCTTGTGGGGTACCCATAGGTGCTCCAAGAGTTGCACGAATTTTTAAGAGTCTTCATGATGAAATTTTAACGTAAAAGCGCAATGATTATCGACACATGTCCGATTATTGTGCTGATAATTGCAGTCAAGCGGTACGCGATACAGACAAAATGTTGCCCGAAGAGTACATCACTAAAAAAGATTTGAGAACCACTGCTTTGCCGTGAACTCCAACCGTGAGTTGCAATCGCTTGCCTTTGCAGAAACGCGAACGCGAATTCGATGACTTCCTCAAGGACAAAATGGTGGAGGCGAAGAGTGATTTCCGCGACTTGCTGCGAGAATGCAAAGTTATCACGCACAAGTGAGTTTGGGAAATACGCGCAGTTCTTCTTCAGTCAATATTCGCCGTTGTCTTGCAACACCCAACTGTGCTATGATTGATAGTTGTCTGTTTTGAAGTCGCGCGAACAAATGTGCGTTGACCTGTTCGGGTTTTGAGACGCTGTTGCTAGGCAACTGTTGCCAAGCGCGCGCCGTTATGTAGGGTAGCATAAAGAAGTGGGCGGAACCGACAATGTAGTGGACAGCAATTCTTGCTTCGAGTACAGATGGCTGCGAAAAGCAAACGTTCATGAGGAAACTAGTAAAACTTACCAACTTAACAAATGTAGGTTTTGTCAATTGTATGCTCGTAGCTTCAAAACTATTTAAATCTAGTTATCGGTTTTAAGTTCGGTTGCCCTTTTCTAAATATTTCGCAAAAGAAAACTGCGAGAATGTTACAATCTGACAATAATCAACCGTGTTAGAAAAAGCTAATTTTCCCGCGTATTCCCTTCAAAACAGGACCAAAGAAGCTTTAAGGGAGCACTCTGGCCACATGAAAGAAATCACTGCGGTGCTAGGCAACGACAAGCGCTACCTGATCCTCAACTGCGCCAAGGCAGAACGCGAGAGCCTGTTGAAAACCTTCATCGACGAAATGCATCGCAAGGGTCCGCCGCCGCCTCCCACAGCGTCGGAACCTTCGAGGAGGGGCTTGAAATAAAGAGACCTTGCCATGTGTTGTCGCTTCCCGCGCTCTGCGCTCTTTCGGCGGAGAGACAGGACTGGAGGTTCTTGAACGTTTCTTTGGCTGTGCGTCGGTGCGACGCATTGGACATTGTTCGCCTGCGTGTGGTCGTCCGCCTACCCCGTTGCCTGATTGGTCGGGGCGATTGTTTGTAAGGCTGTATAGCGAGCTGTGTAAAGTGAACCCAACGCGAAAGCTGGTCAATAAAGTGAAGGTTGTCGTTATGACGTTGCATGTGAGAATCTGTGGCGGTCGATTGCGTAATCGCGTTTAAAAGTAAAACTTTTCGCGTATGGCATCGAATACGAATCGCGACGAACAAGTCTTTATAGTATCTGCTTCCACACCACCACGACTAAAAATACAACACCGCTCTACCCTTCAAAGTTGTTTTTGTTTCTATTTTGCTGAAACGTCTGAGCATTGATTTGTGTGCATTGAGATGAAACGTTTTTTCAATACCAGTCGTGAGCTTCCTGCTCGGTTTCCCTTGTGCGGCTGTAAATCTGGCCAACGTAGGTTCCAAGCAACTTTAATGGCTGTTTATCCAGGGGTGTAGTGAGGTGGGAACGCGTTCCCACACCTTTTTGCACTGGAAACGTTACTTGAATATTTAGATTTTTCATTTCAATTTCTACACGTAGCGCCTGGAGCAGCATAAATGAATAAATGACAAATTATCTCGTGTATAGCACCACAGCAGTAGCATGATGATGCAATTGCTGTTTGTGACATCAACAATGGTATTTGGGTACTCGACGATTCGTCTGATTGTTTGCATTTATCATTACTCTGCTGCAGGGTCGGATTTAGCTGATGTGAGGTCCTCAGACTAGGCTAATCCCCTTGTAAGGCCCCTCTCCCACTGTTACGAGAAAAAAATGGAACAGCGTTAATCAGTTTGCGCAAAGTCGAAGGTAATGATGCTGACGCTCTAAAAGTACAATCAATAAAAAGTTCAAAATCATTGCCAGAGTGCCCCAAAAGCCTTCAGTGACACGGAATTGTTGAAATCGTAACTTGGATGGCGGGAACAGGATTATTAATTTTTGCAGGCAAATAAACCGAAAACGTCTTGGTTAAATACAGTAGTTGACAAAACACATGGCCTACGTTTTTAATAAGTTTCACATCTGTTTTGTCTTATCTGTGCTTAAAAAAACAAACACATTCCACATTTGTTTGGCAGCGTAAGGTCGTTAAAGCACAACGTGAGGACCACGTCGCGATTCAGTGGCGATTCTAGAATTCAAAAGTGGGGGGTCACTTTGGGGCCAAAGAAAAATGTCTATCTTGCATCAGCATTTTTTATGTTAACCAAAAGAACTTGAACGTGAATTCGAGGCACAATTGGGGAGCCAGCCAATGGTCCACCCAGGCCTTTAGAATCGCCACTGTTGCGACTCGCTTACCGCGGCTGTAAAAATCTCACACACGAGAAAAACAAGTCAAGTACAACGCACCTAAACGGTTGCAACTGCTAGGTTCTGGTTTATAGTGTTTCATATTTAAATTTGGAGGGTCTGAGCCCAACAATGCTCCCTCGTGGCGACGGGACTGGTTTAAACCTCCCTTATGCTGTCATTATTAAAATACGTACAAAAAGCTACAATAGTAATCGAATCATAAGGCTGAACAGAGCACAGTAAACTATTTAAAAAGGTTTTATCCTTGCTTTCTTCATGACAAGATCATCCAGGAATTCATTAAAATTAAGTTTGTCACTTTAATGCACCGAAAGCTTAGTCCGGGCAACATCTGCTGGACACTGCAACTTCTAATTCTTTTGAATACACCTTTCTCCTGAGTAGTTAGTGAACATTACGCTAAGAAAAAAGGGTCTGCGTGGTTGGATAAACTAAAAACCACTAATGTAAGGCCAGAACCGTCGCCAGAAAGTTTTCAATAGGAGGGCTTTGCAGTTCTGCTGGGGGGCTTTTCATTTGTGCGGGGGGTTTGACATTATAAAATTAAACAAAACTCCACTTATTTACAGTGTTTCACGTTTCAATTTGGGGGGGCTTGGAGCTTTGTTTGGAGGTCTAAGCCCACCAAAGGCCCCCCGTGGGGACGGGAATGTGTAAGGCATCAGACCCAAACGCGCTTTTGTCATTTTCTTGCTGTTACCCTTTTCTGTGTCTCTTTGGGGTAGAGTTTTGTGGTTGCCAGTTGGCGAAATGGGTTTTGCTTACTTTTGAAGCTCCAGTCTTCTCTGATTGGCTTGGCATGGGAGCAGTACAAACTTGCGCAAGTACTCAACAGCAATGTGATTTCTGAATGACGTTGTTAAAGAAAATTAAAATGGAAAAAATCATAGCTAAACACACCAAAGGAACTTTACGTAATAGAAACGCTAATAAAACTACAGTATTGCTCAGAAGAAACAACTGTGTTTTTATTGTAGGATAGTGCTGCTAGCCCTATACATGGCTCTTATCTGTAATAGTACAAATCAAGCTTTGAGCAGATGCATTTCGAACAAGAACAGCCACTAGTTCTTTCGTCTAATTCACACATACAGTCGGTACGATTCAGCAAACACAGGACACAACCAACGTGCTTTGAGCATATCGACATAATAGTCAACATGCCGCTTGACCAACGGTCATGAACGCAATTTGGTGGGGGACACGGAGGACGTGTCCCCCCACTTTTTCAGACGGAGGGGACATAATATGCTATGTCCCCCACTTTTTTCTCTTTAGGTTTTGTATTTGGAGAGGTTTCATAAATAAAAGTGATGTTTGTCACATTTTGTGTGAATAGCTTTTCATGTTAGATGGCAGGCCACACATATCCAAGTTGATGTTGAAATAGAGTTTGGTGTGGTATCACTGATTGTGTTAGTTTGTACATTTTATCTTCGATTTTAGCATTTTTTCAAGTTTCTAGAGACCATGAAAGATGTTTAACTGCTTCTGTCCGAGATTTTAGCATGTGTGGTATACTGTCAGAAAGGTTATTTTCTTGTAACAGTGAGAGTATTACAGCTGCACATGTGAGAAACCACAGTACAGCCATGATTTGTTCTGTGCAGAAATGTAACTGGCTTTGCTATAACGTTGGTTGTCACGTATTCAGAAACAGACAACGTATAAATTAATGATGCCAGTGTAGGCTCTATAATGTTAGAAAGTTGCATTTTCAGGCAAATCTCTGCGAAGCTTTTGCCGAAGACAAAAACAGCA
>JGI24021J15306_10006938_pt1 | contig 13735 bp, 10 predicted proteins | sample Ectturendosymbi1_FD_15306 | JGI IMG/M metagenome (IMG submission 15306) | reverse complement strand
TTTCGTGCTTGATTTTTTCCGGGAAGCTGTCGCCGCGCGTTCGCGTCAGCGCGACTTTCGAGGTGTGCGTGTCGGTGAGGGCCGTNGATATTTTCGTGACGGCTGGAGTGGCATTGTTACGTTCCCTAAAGCTGTTTCGCGATTGGATTGTTGNGCAACTGCTTACGTGATTTTGAACCCCCGGCCCACCGGTGTTCAGTCACTCCCAAAGGCAAAGCGTNTCATGCAACGAGGTTGGTTTGTTGTTAAAGGGGGGAGGGGGAAGTTGGGGGTTGGCAGGTATCGAAATTAATTTCCACGGTATATAACTGAAGACTGATCAGTTGAGTGTCGCTAGTAGATGTTAGACGGTCACCAACTAACAACGTGTCCATCTTCTAATGTTCATATTCGAAGCGTGCAACGTGCGTCTCTCCGGAACGATGAAGGTTGGCATTGTTGCTCAACGCTCCTGCAAGCGGTCGCTGATTTATCTTCTAAAACCTCAATGGAAGGGTGATATCATAACACTGAGCTCTCGCAGCCCTTTACCGAGCTTTTGACTGGCATCGGCGCCTGCTGATGATAAAGAAGTCGAAATGGCTTAAAAAATACGCTTCCCTTAGACGTTGTCAATTTTGTGTTTGTTTTAAGCGGCAAGCCCAAAACTGACGCTCTAGCAAACTGTTGCAACTCGGTTTTCATTTTAGAATTTCAACTGGTTCCGATTGAACGCATGCTACCAGAACGTACCGGCGCAAGCCGGTGGTTCTTTTCGCTCCCACGCGCGATCACCCGCGCTCGACAACCGCGCTTTGCGAGACGAAGTCCACGCCTTTCCTTTTTTCGCCACCGCACAGACAGTTCAGAGAATACATCAGTGACTTTTCGCGCAAAGACGCTATCGCAGCTGCTGCTGTAGTTCCTGCTGCATTGCAGCGCAACCCTTTTGCAGGAAGCGGACGACGGTTTCGTGTTGGTGCTGAAATGGATTGGACGGGCATTGTGGTGTCCAGCAGGTTGTTGCATCATTCGTTTTAGATTGAGGTTGCTTCCGCTAATCCGTTGTCACCAGTTGCCTCATTGCCCTTGCAGCGGAGTGTCGCTACTTGCTTCTTCAAATGCTGCAGCTTGCTTGCAATGCCGCACCTCAAATCGTTACGATCCGTTTGGATGATTTATTAAACTCGTTAAAATTAAGCTGCGGGTGAAACAAACACGCGCGCGTTTCTACGGTTGCTAGCGTTGACATGAGGACAGTCGGGCTGACGTTCCAATATTTGCGGCAGTCTTCGCTGCCATGAACTTGGGCGCTGGCTTTCGCCGGATTAAAAAACTTCAAATACGAAGTCATTTTCCAGTCGTTTGTTTGCGTGCGAACTGCAGCCTTAACAACCTCGTTGCTAAAGTTAAATTTGGTCCGTGGCAAAAAGTTTTTTTTTTCACTTAATTTGACGCTATTGTCGCTTGGTTTCACGTCATTGCTAGTGGAAAAATTGACCGGTTTGCGGTGAAGCGCTGCTTTCGTTGTTTGTCTTCCAGCGGTTTGAACGGGTTGTTCCTCTGGAAGGGATGCAGGTAAGATCAAGAGAATATAATTTGTCCTGGGCAAGGATCTGTTCTTCAACATTTCTGCCCGGTGTCCAACGCTGCTCATCACAGCGACGGTTTCAAAACGAACGGATTACCAACAGAATGTATATTATAAGTGGAAGGTTTGCTGTAGTTTCCAGTCGTGATTTTGCACTGTGCATGAGGATGGCTTTTCGCTGTTCCAGCAACCCATTTTCAAGTGGTGCTGAACTATCTTCACACAGACATTTTACCCTGACAAGTGAAAGCAGCGAAACCCAGAACGACAACTGTACAACATCACAAAACCACACGTTTGTGACGTTGTAGGCGGCAACGTCACAAACGTGTGACTGGCATCGACCAAAGGCGCGAGCTAAACGTTGCAGCGGGGTAGCGTGATCGTATTGCAGCAGCAATCGGACGATTCGCTGAAAGCATCAGTCAAATTTAAAAGCAACACATTTATAGATTGGCGTCACCAGCGATCCTGTGCGACAATCCAAGGAAACCAGGACGATTTTCGCGCTACGTATTGCGGCACGAACCGAGCGCGGCGACTGATGACGCACGAAAGGCGAGTGGCGCGCAGCCGGTTTTGGCCGGCGCATTTCGTGTATTTATAGTGTCGCCGTTTTCGTCCGCACCGCCCGTCAGGCTCTTGCCAATCGGATTGAAGGGCGGTCTTTTGGTTTGGGGCAGGTAGTGCTGCTGCTGAGGTTGAGAATTCAACCACTCGTCCGTGCTTCTCTTCGGGACTGTTGTTTTCCACTGTCCTTTTTTCGTCTGCACGTGACAAAATGCAAGAAATTCTGCTCTGCAAGTTTTAAACGTTCGCTTTTTTCTGCAGCTGCTGTTTGCCAAAGATCTGCGTTACTTAGATATACAGTAATACTCGGTTATATGCGGTCAACTAGTGCAGTTGACCGCATATAACCGATTCCTGGGCTGTTGACTCAACGATTAGCTGTGCAGTTGCATCTAATTTTGTCGCTGCGCTTGCCTTGGTGAGTTGGATTGTTGGAAGCCGAGTACTGGACGACGTCGAGCCACGTGGTTTGCTTGAAACGAAGCGTGACGGCTCCGTATATGGCGCGCTTTTGTTGCAGACCTGTGGTTATTTGCGCGTGCTTCCAGACGGACCGCTTCTGTGGATTTGTTTGCCCCAGCGGTCCTGTTTCCTAACGCATTGCGATGTCCCGGACATTTGGGTTCGCATCCGCTGCGTTATTCCGGCAGCTTGGTCTCATTTAGCAACTCATGGGACGAAGGCTTATGCACAACCCCACATCGCCGCATCTGATCAAAGGCCGAAATTCGCGCGCGCTTTCGTCCCTTCCGTACGGCGGGGCGATGTTGACTTTTTCCCTCGCCGCAAACCGCGTGACAATCGGTCGCTTTCGGTCGTGGACGCGATGACTGATGTTCTTTTCGCCGACGCGATTTCGTCGAAATCGGGTGGGGCCTTGGAATCGATGTCACGTGCTTACAACAAACATTTGCAAAAGTTGAAGCAGGCGCGTGCAGTTATCTGTATTCTGAACAGAAATCGAGAAGCGGCAGCTCTACGTTGTTCCGTCACCTTTAAACAAGCAACACGCGACAGAGCAGATCGTTGCAAAGCATTGCGGGAAACTTTCTTTTAAACACCTAACGATTTCTACTGTGCGTGACTAGGACATGGCGTTCCATTGCCACGCATCCCTCCCAACAGTGATTTTTTCCATCAGTGCGGGACCTAAAATCGCCAGTTGCGTGCACATCTGTCATACGAACCCAAATGAAAACGACGACAAAATAAGGACATGTCGGCCAAATTTGCCAGAGCACCAGTCAGAGATGAGAACCATGCTTTTATGCGCAGAATGCAGCGGTGAGCAAGTTGTTTCGCACTGAGCACACGTTTTATGGCAGGCGTTATTTCCACGGTTCGACCTTCAGGGTTTGGTGAATAAATACATGAAAAATGAACTAATGAATTTTGATCGCTCGCCTGTTAATTCAACGCAACCCAAAATCGCCGGGACGCTTGAGCTTTTTCCCCTGCAACGAGATGATCCCATTCTCGGGTGACAGTCGACAATGAGCGTCGCAATGTATTTCTCGTCCAGTCTGCTTCGAGATATTGTCTTGTAAGTTGTCACTAAAATGTTTTTGTTTTGGACAAGAATTCATTCTTGCTGTGCGCGCCCGTGGTTGCCGACCTCAATACTAAATAGCATGTGTCTGTTGTATTCGACATCCAGACGTCACAAGTCCACCTATCGCCGATGCACTATTGCGAGAATCAACTCTGATTGTTGTTGCCATGTCACAGGGTTCCCACGCGGTATTGAAAGTATTGAAAAGTATTGAATTTCAAAACTGGTGTTCAAGAAGTTGAAAAAGTATTGAATTTGGTCAAAATGTGCATTAGGTATTGAAAAAGTATGGAAATTCTAAATAGAAAAGCAACCTGAAGTGTCTGAGCAGAATTTTACTGAAGGCAAAGCACTTCAATATTTATGCAGTGTTGTGCAATGTGTAAAATTGAGTTTCATGATTAAGAATTTCGAAAAATGAAGAGAAGTAATGGTATTGGAGTTTTTCAATTTAGTATTGAAAAGGTATTGAAAAAGTATCGAAAATCATTTTTAAAAACGTGTGGGAATCGTGGCATCAGTTGCTTGCGTACAAACGGTCCACCGCCCGAGCATTCCAAACGCAGCAGCATTCCAAACGCACCGCCCGAGCATTCCAAACGCAGCAGAAGTGTAGCAACCGTCGGACATCCTACCGCCACAGTTGGCAAACGCGTTTTTTTTACTGCAGCGTTATCGATGAACCAAACAGGTAGTTGCTCGGCTCATATAGTATGGAGTGCGCCGCACACTCCAAGCGCTCGCGGTACGTGGATTTAGAGAATTGCGAGCTGTGTGTGCTGGCAGCATTTGGTTTGTGGGGATTTCTTCCCCTGTGGCTCAACTCACATGAAGCGTTTTGCGTAAAAGGTGATTTCCTTCGATTTTTTGCCTCTCTTAAACAGCCTGAGATTTGTTAAGTTTGATTGAAAGTTGGAGGCTTCCTTTGCCATCCTTAGGCGAGTTCTGCCAAAACTTCGGCGATTTCTGCTGGTTTTACCGCCTGGCTTGCAATGCTTTAGTTCCCCCCCCCGTAATCGCTGCTGATGTTCTGACCTTTCGTCCAATCGCAACGTTGTTCGCCCGTGTTTGTTGTTGCTCTTGCGCACTGCAACGCCCGCCACGAAACGTCTTGCTGCATCAAACAAGTTGGACGCCGTCCTGTTTTGCAGCGCTGGGTGGGTAACGTCATGACTGGTTTCGATGCCTCATGGCGATTCATGACGATGACGAAAGACTCGTCGTCAAGAAACCGGTTGGAGATCGTCCCGCATTAAAAAGCGATCGTCGAATGCTCTGCTCGTTCGAAGCATCGAAAACGTGTCGTGATCGCAGTTCGACTGCGGGTGCGCCGCTGTTTATCATCAACGCAAGCCCCGCGTGCACTTGTCGACGCTTTGTAACCTATTTGTTTCGCCTCGTCTGCGGAAATGCCCGCTTCATCAAAGGGCGAAACGTTCGCAGCACTTGCTACGAAACGACTGCAACGGATTGTTTTCAGGTGATTGGCACGCCGCACGGCTCGCAATTTGCTTGCAGCATTTTTTGCATACAAGGATTAACAGAAGCGGCAAATTTGTTCGATATATAATCGCTTGTTATTGATCCCTTCCCTTTAAATCTGGTTTTCACCAAAGCTCATTTCTCCGCTAGACGAAGGAACAGTTTTTTTTCTGTCATTTTTTCGGTCGTTGACCTAATTTTCTTTGAAATGATAGAAAAAAAATCAAGTCAACTCGGTCATAACGCTTGTTTCGGTCTTAATGACAAGTTTTTAAACTATTTCGAATAACTGACCGAAATGTCTCAGCGAAAAGAAAAACCAGCTTTGGACCGCAGCTCACCACCGGGTCGCTCGGTCTGTCTGATGTCTGTTGATAAACATCAGTCAAATAACCCTGACCTTCGGTTAAATTGCGATTGTCAGAATGATATCAAAGGGCGCCGCCTGGCATCAAATACGAACGCTTCGTGCAGTAAAACGTTCGTGAAGTCGTGTCAGTAGTTGTCTCGCAGCCGCGACCGTCCCTACCGAGAATCCGCTATGTTGTTTTCGAGTCCAATCGGTGTTTGGCTTCGTGTGTCTATTTGTCCTTGTGAGCCCCAAACGATTTACGGCGGTAAGCGTATCTTCGTCTCTCCGCATGCGCCAAGGCACGTAAATGGCTTTATCAAGCACTTAACGACGATCGCTTTAAACTACTTTACGCGCGGCGAGCGAGTTTCGCGTAACTGGGATCGCCGATTGTTGACGCGACGTTTACATAGCTTTGCCGTCTCCGGCATTGCGTCGACCCTTCGTCGCGCCCCTGTTTTCGTTTGAAGGGCGAACGCTTGAATCATTGTGAATTGTCTGACAGCCAGTCGCAAGGCTGCGATTGTGCTGCAGTACTCGGCGGTTCGCCTTCAGCTGATACTTTTCAGTTACACGCTGATCCCTTGCTCATCTCTGGTTGTGAGGATTTGGCGGTTTTAATACGCGTTTCGGCGTTTTATGTATGTCTCGACCTGCAGAGAAGCGATTTACGGTGGTCTGCCGCCGCCTTTCAACGCATGGCAAACAATCACCAGTCGGCAACACGCTCGAACGAGTTTGCTGAGACTGATATAATGGGTGTTTGTGGTTTGCCTTGGCTGCCGTTATTGGTTGGGCGAGATCGTCGAATTCCTGCTTGGCTAGGTCCTAATCCACTGCGTTACGTCGTGGTTTGAAACGCATATTACGTTTCTTTGAGGTCCAGCAGAAATGCGATAGTTGTGCTAGTTATGCAGTGACATGTCGTATATTCGCCTACTGCAGCCACATATTGGTTCACTTAGTTTCGCGGAGAACACACCAACAAATAGCGTGACAATCTGGTGAAAAATGGATGAGGGTAAGCGAGATACCAGAAAAAGCGAGACATTGGGGGTCGTTTTATCGCATCAGCGACTTCTCGCATGTTTGCCGGCGCGTCATGCTCCGATTCTTTCTTGGTTTCGTCTGTTTCAAGTGGAGACCTCCCCCTCTATTTCCCCGACAGGCAAACAAAGCTTCACATTTCCAAATGGGCAGNCAGCCCTATCCGGCCCCGGTTTGACCCCCTGTGCGTCAATCGCAAACAATTATCTGGCTGGTTACGGTGATGGTTGCGGTGTAAGTATTTTGCAGTGTTAAAGAATCCGCTTAGAGAAAAAGAGCTTTGATGACGCTCGTTTCTATTTTCATCCAAACACTGTCTCCAGTGAGACACCGGGCGCTCGCATTGTTAGTCATTCACAAATAAACACAGCGCAAATCACGATCTTCACGTCGCCGGAGACCTGTCGCACCGCAGTTCAGTGAACGACCGTTAATTCCGGCGCGCAGTGCACGGCCGCGTTCGCAGGAGTTCAATCCGTTCAGGATTCCAGTGGCGGATTTTTTCTTGTCATGATGAGATTTGAAATCTCCTGAATGGGCGTCCGAAGGAATTTTTACATGGGGGGGGATCAACGTCGGCATTTCGCTTATCCTTTTCAGGTACGATGCAATGCAATTGGGCGTTCACAAAACGCTTTACACCTTTTTCACACCACAAAGGTAGTACTCTATGTTGCGGCAACAGTCACAAAAATCGCGCTCTGTTGGTGTAGCAGTGCTTCTTTTTCACTCGTTGCTTCTTTTTACACCGTATAAAACTACGTGGCCTTCCGACATCAGCAGTCACTGTCTCTCTGCATTAGTTGCCCAAGATGTCTGCGTTCAACAATGACATGCGGCAAAACGCCCAGCATAGGATAATACCGCAACCTGAAGTGAACATTTGAAGATTCGTTGCCATGTTATTCCTACGCAATAAAGGCCAATAGTAAAACAATCTGCTCGCACGTTTCGCAACCTGCCTCTGCGGGCAAATAAGCGGACGTAAGTGAACTGCAAGCTCATCACTGTATGACACCAGAACGGTGAATCTGGCTGTTGTGCAGTATGAGTGTCATACCGGCAAATGATCTGTCATTGCAATAGTTAAATCATATGATCGGAATTCAAGCTGCTGGTTTCAGGTTTTCTAAAAATTTTTGGCTCTTAGACCGATTTCCAGGGGGGGAATGGCCATTTTGTCCCTCCCAGCGGACGCCCATGGTCTGCTGTGTTGTTTTGAAGCGTGGCCCAGACACTAAGGTATTTGTCCATGGACCAAAAACGCAAGAATANGAGGGATCGGCGGATTCGGACGCAGTCATATAGCTTGAACTGTGGGTCAAACGCTTACACCTCGATCGTAGACGGNAGGGCGATCGTACCTTGCTAACACTTCTTCTCACGTGATCGGGACTTGCCTCGCCGCAGCCCAGGTCANCCTGCCTTGTCGACTTCCGAGCTAACGTTTGTCGTCAAGAGCTGAATGCGTTTGTTTTCAAAGTGTCGCGCTGTTGATGTTTTGACGAAGGTCGTGCACGACGCAGTGAAGTCTCAGCCGACGTCGTTTCGTTGCAAAACATGCTCCTCCATTGCGTTGAGTCGGATGGGTATTTGCTGTGTGATGAGGCGGCATGAATGAGTCGTAGCAATTTCTGTCTATAGTAGGCTTGGCCCACCACCGGCCAACCGCGATTCGCGAGCCGCATGCGGCACTTTGCCCGGTTTCATGTGCCTTTTACGTAAATACCCTATTCATTCGTGCGTAAGTCGCGAAATTTTGTACCAGTTATTCACCTTGAAAGTCGGGGTACGACTTACACATGCATTGCTTGGTGTCTGGTGCAAGCACATACGCATGCGAGCGCATTTACGCGACACACGTCCAAGCAAAGGTATGTGAGTGAGTGTGGAAGAGATGGAGTGATGTTCATGTGTACCCGTGTGTATGATGTGGCTGCTTGCCGTAACACAGTAAGAAATTTGGCTCTTGGTGTCTGACTGGTCAGCCATCCCTGGTCTATGGCATTTTCTGACTTATTCAAAACAGCAGCAAAACGCATGAGCAATTTCCAAAATGGTGCGCGGTTTAATGACATAATTGGCGCCATCAGCCGCAAATCGGTGCTTCAGGAAGTGATTGATTTCATCAGGAACCAGCATTCAAAAGAGTTCGTTCGTTGGATCGGTAGACATCTTGAAATATGCACACCTAATACTTTGTGGCTTCGTGAAAGCTCTGTGCTGGCCGCTTTTATATTTTGCCGGGCGCTTGACAATGGCAAATCTTGTGCCTTTGGCGAAGGGTTGGCTGTTGTTGTTTTTTCTGCAGTTCTGACTTCTCAATGTGAACAAAGTATATTTTAAATCTGCTGGAGAGCGGTGTTTTTGGCTATTTTTTGTGTATTTAATAAAGAACAAAGTCAATTACGCTTAACCAGGTGTGTGGGTGGGCAGACATCGAAATACGCTGAACCTTTCCTTTTTGCTGGCTTTGCTCAGAACTTCAATTTAAGAAAACAAGACCTTGTTCAATGTTGCGTTTTAACTCCAAGTGCGCAATCGGTATTTTATTGGCACTTGAAGTCAGGTACACACTTTGTTTCTGTTTAAATGTTGAAAATACATTGTCAAGTCAGGTACCTGGGCTGTGGATTTTGCAAATCGATTCATTTTTACGAAACGTGATCATGTGATTCATCAGACGTCGCGGTACAGTTCACTCTTCAAGAGCCTTTATTGCGGCCGTTAAAGGTTCGTTCGCCTGCTGCTTGTTGCAGCCCAGCTGTGGATCGGTCGTCATCAGCCAGAGAGGATCGGACGATTGATATTGTGTGTTTACAGGTGCTCATGGTGAGCAACAACCTGCTGCGAAGGATTCCGGCGACGATCGGCAAGCTGGTCAACCTGCAGACGCTCGACTTGGAAGAGAACCACCTGGAGTCATTGCCCCCCGAAATTGAAAATCTGTCGCAGGTAGCATATTCTCTGTTGTTGCATCTTGCGCAACACATCATTTTTATTATTCCTGCTTCAAAACAACTGATTTTTGAGCGGTTATTTTTTTGTATTTGTTCGGATTGAGCGTTGCATGTTACTTTCAACAAAAAGGCCCCCGTTTGCGAAAGACACCAAACGATGTAACTTGCAAATAATTCGAGATGTATTTTCGCGCGTCGGGCCTTTCACTCCCACGACGTTCCACGCGGTTCGGCGCGCGACCGTTTTCAGTCGCTAACGAGTGAGGTTGTTCAAACAGAAACGACTGGCTTTTAAGCGAAAGTTTTAAACGAATCACCAACTGCTAAAGCAGGGGTTTCAAACACGCGGCGCGGGCCACTTCTGTGCGGCCCGCGATGATTTTTTGGAATTTTCAAATGATTATCATTTACGTTGCCAAGTGCCTTGAGAAAAAAGAAACCGCGAAATAATTGAATCGAACCTGAATGATTCCCAGTGCGGTTTTCGTCCCGGTCGTAGCATTTCAGACCAAATTTCACTCTCCAGCAAATTTTAGAGAAATCTTGGGAGTATGCTAAAGAAGTCTACACATGCTCTGTTGAACTCGAGAAAGCATACGACCGGGTTCCTCGTGAAAAGGTTTGTGGAGTGTTGCGAGAGTATGGTGTTGACGACCGCCTGTTACTGGCCGTCAAGTCACTGTACAATTCAGAAACCTCAGGTGCAAGCGCCAGAGATGGGATTTTTGCGAAGAGTCCACTTGACACGGGCGTATCGAGGTTAGATGGCGCCCGGGGCAAGGAACAAGATTGGCGCCCCATGTTCGAACCTGAGGTCTTTTGGGAGTAAATGTACTGTATTGAAGAAAAACTTGCGACATTCTTGGGACTTTTCAACGCTCCCCCCTGTGATTCGGCGCCCCGGACATTGTGCCCCTCTCGTTACGCCCCTGGCGTGACACTTCGCAACAAAGTGGGTAGCTGTGAAATTCCCAGAGCCCTGAATGTGGAACCACTTCTCCGAATTCAGAGATCACAGCTACGTTAGTTCGGCCATGTATCCAGAATGCCCACGTAAGACTGGTGAGGCAAATCTCGATGGCTGAATCCACGGGATAGCGGCCCAGAGGTTGGCCAAGGCCTAGGTGGAGCAACTGCATCTCCGACCTTGCTTGGTCTAGTCTTGATGTGGAGCCAGCAGAAATTGCTGTTGACCGTGAGGTATTCCAAGTCCTCCTGAAGCTGTTTACCCCACGACCCTCCCAGGAGGAAAAGTGAATGAAGATGAACGAAATGAATAATATTTACGTTATTTAGTTTATTCACCGCGGTGTTTGAATGCTTAGCTAGCGAGTGAACAATTTCCTTGGACGGCTAGAAATGATTTGCCTATAATTCATGGCACCTTTCGCAGGAAATAAGATGTTACAGCTGTTTCAAGTACGTTCAGGTACCGCTATTGTTGCGTAAGCGTCATAATGCGGCCTGCGGGTTGCATTAAGTCCTCATGTGGCCCACGGAGCTATTTGAGTTTGAGACCACTGTGCTAAAGGATTAATTTCTCCATCAATATCGTCTGATATCATCATCTGTGACCGTCTTCCGGACCGCTTAACAGGCGTAGCTTGATCACCGGTGCGGTTTCTTGGAATTTTCGGGGATGACTGTGATTTGTTCGCAACTAGTTTTTTACTGTTATTCACTGTCTTTTATTCTCAATTCCGTGGCGGCCTCGTTACCCAAAATGTCTTTATCGAAAAAGAGAAAAGTTGACAAAGAATATGCAGAGTTTTCCAAGATATTTGGTCCATTTACTACTTTTTACGGAGGTGAATGATATGGTTTACCTGTATGTTTGGTGTGTTCACAGCAGGTTTCAGTGCTGAAAGAATATCGGGTGTTTCGTAAAGATTGCTCCTTAAATGTGCTAATAATCGTATTCAGATAAGCTTGAACGTTTTGCATTAAAGTTATGAAAACAGTTGGAAGTTGTCATTACTTATAACCGGGGTGTTGTACAATGATTACATTGGTCTGGCCCGCTTGAGATTAAATTTGCCTGAAGTGGCCCCTGTAACGAAACGAGTTTGACACCCCTTCTTTACTATCACCCGACCAGGAATCGAACTCCGCTGCGGTGGCGCGCGCGCCAGGCGTACTAGCCGGTCTTAACTGTTTTTTTTACCAAAACAGCCTGACTGTGGCCTCGTCCTGTGATTGCTTCTTGCACCGTTGCTTCTCGTATGTTGTACTCCTTGTTTACGTTCGAAAATCGCAGCGGAAAACGTAACCTGCCAAAAGTTCAGCTGCCAGTAGTTGTCGGACAAGTTCCTTGTAAAGTACTGTCAAACGTTGGTCAGTGAGGAACGCGACGCGAAAAAAGCGTATTCTCGCCTTGTTTTTAAAAGACGCAGTGCGGTCAGTTTTAGGCCTTTGATAATAAAAACTTGCAGTGATTCGAAGTCTAAAAAACACAACGTTCAAGACAGTAAACCGTACACGCAAACGCCAGCAGCAACATGTGCAAAAGCTCGATTCCTGGCCTCAGCGAACACTTTCACGTCGCGGCCGAAGCCGGCGATGACGTAAGGGAGCACCTCAGGCGTCGGCGCCGCCTTTGACAAGTACCTCAGACGCGGCTACTTATGAAAAGAATGGCACGGACTTCAAGACCATCGTGTACTTAGTGGAAGGTTTTAATCGTTTGCGTTATTACGTCAGGCTGCAGTACAGTTGCTGTAGAAAGGTCGACGTAATGCCAGGTGTGATTTCGACTGAACGTGGTTGTCTTCGTCTGGCGTTTGATCTTTCGACGATTTTGTTGTTTCGCAGCTGCGGAAACTGAAGTTGCAAGGCAACCGTCTCACCGTGCTACCTCGAGGCTTGGGCCAGTTGGCCAACTTGACCGTTTTGGCGGTCGGCGAGAACCAGGTCCAAAGTTTGCCCAACGAAATAGGTCAGAACTTGTGCTTTTTTTTCCTGTGTTGCTCATTAAGTGATTGTCTCAGACCTGGAATGAAAAAAACATAAAAACTTGTTTGTCGTTGTTTACATTAAAATTATTTAATTGGCCACCGGTCCGACCTTTCCCGACGAACGGCTTTTTCAGGCTTCGGACGATGGCCTTTCGCAAATTAAGCAATGGAGAAGCGAAAATTAGTTGAAGTCAAATGATTTTTAGAAGCGATTCTTATTGATACAGTGATTTTTTTCTATTCCCTCAACGTAATTGTCAGAATAAAACTTATTCTATCTACAGGACAGCTTGTTTTATAGCTACGTACTTTTTGCCGCCCAAGTAATGGTGTATTGTTTGATTTCAGGCAATTTGCAATGCTTGGAGGAATTGTACTTAAATGACAACCCCCTTCAGGTCCTCCCCTTTGAACTAGCGCTGTGCACGAAATTGGCCCTGATGTCCGTCGAGGACTGCCCGCTGTCCCAGATTCCTCAACTGGCCGTCGAGGGAGGGCCCAGCACGATCATGCAGTACCTGAGGGTGCAAGGCCCTTACCGGACTATGGTGTAAGTCGGAACGCATTGCTGAGGAGCCGTTCTTCGCCGGAGGAGGAGGGAGAAACAGGGTCCAACCTGGACAAGGTGGGGACGGTGGTGAATCCCGAAGGTTGCTGTGCTTCCCGTTGGAATCGATCGCGTGCCTTGACAATTCCCCGGGAATCGTGTCGGTTTAAGGCCAGAATGAAAAGTTTTTAATTCTTCTTAGCATTTCTGTGTGACTCGAGAGTTCCAGTCGTTTTCGTTTATTATTCTGCGATGGCCGAAGCGCACGGACGGTCGGCTGGCAAGTGCCTGCTGCCAGAACTCTCACTTGCGCATGCGCTCCAATATTATCAACGGTGTTGCTGTTTTTGACTCGCTGCGCGAAGTGCCGCGGCACGGGGCCTTCCCTACGCGTCGAAGGTCTCGTCCAGGCTTGAATGAAATGCCATTGTTCTTGTTGTTTTCTTTTAAATGAGAGTTTGTCCGCTCGTTTGCGATCGTCGGCTATCGTGTTGTTGTTGTTTGAACTTCGCGCTTTTTTTCTTTTACGGCAACCGTGCTCCCAGTGTTTCCCAGTGACTTTTTTAGTACCGCGTTTCGCTGCGAGGTCGCCGCCTTTCGTCGCGTTTTCGCGGTTCCCGTGCGCTGCCTTTTTCTCTCAGTATTATCTCGCTGCCCCTCCCCTAACACCCCGCACCGTTGAACTCGCCCCTTTCTGCCCC
>JGI24021J15306_10006935_pt1 | contig 13737 bp, 5 predicted proteins | sample Ectturendosymbi1_FD_15306 | JGI IMG/M metagenome (IMG submission 15306) | reverse complement strand
TAGTGGCTCGGGCGGTCGTTTAAGGGTTAAAAAAGAGTATGTTGTTTACTGAGGAATTCAAAAATTTTTTTCTTGTGCTGCTATTCACCACATGACCATCTACACTAAACGCTAGTTCTTCAGCAGTGCTAGTTGCCATCACACTAAACGTATATACTTCGTGCAAGATCACTGAGATCTGGAAACTGTGGTCTTGCCACCACAGGAGAATGTTTATGTCGAACCCAAAAGTTTTGTGTGGGCCAGTAAGGTTTTCATTATTGATTTTTTACAAAAATAAGGGGAGTGTGTGTGTAGAAGAATATGCCTATTATGTCAACAAACTTTGCTTGAAAACATGAATATGATGTCAAATTGTGACATCACAAACAGCGCGCACCAAATACAAATGACCACCATCTGCCACTGAATGAACCCCCCCCCATGAAAATTTTCTGCGTACGCCTCTGGTTACATCTAGGAGGCATTTATATTACACACTGCTTGATGTAGTCAGAGGGCTGCGTGCCATAAGGAAGAGGACAGAGAATTTATGCTAATCAATCAGAGATGAAGTGGCAACTTGGGTTTCTGAACACTCCATGCAGAACAATAGCGTATGGGATTTTATGAACAAATGTTCCCAATATATATATCGGTGGAATTTTGCCGATATGATATATTGGCCGATATATATCAGCATGCAAATGCATCGGTCGAGCTCTTGGTACCGCTCGCATCATTGAAGCACACAAGAAAAGATCACCAGGTTATCATGTGCTTTGGTCACAGTGCATTTATTACATCATAATCGCTTTTTTCCTGCAATTGTGGTGCTGAAAAGATACGTAGGTTGTTGAACAATCAGCAAACGTCAGCCATACAGCAACAAGAACTCTGTTTATCCAAATGCACTCATAAAATTGATGCTGACAATCAGCTACACAAGTACGTCTCTCTATCACGATGACGGTGTTAAAAATGTATTTCCAAAATCACTGTAGAGAATGATTGAGTGCAATTGCTCTGATGATTTTGCATTGTGATGTAAAAGTGAATTACGAGAAATGAGTATAAGCATTCTTGGGCAGTAAACAACATTGTCAACTGTTCATAGCAATACAGTTATTTTGTAAATGCAAGGTTTGACTGGTATTTTGTTCAGATAATGTGATGACGATTTCAAATTTGTCATAAAAATGTAGCTTTACTGGAAACAAACCTACATTACTTGGCATGACATCTAAGTAGGCCTAAACCTTATTTAATCCTGCCATGACCTAGCAAGCATAAACAGCAGGTAAAACTTGGCCTAAACTGCAAATATGAACAATTCTAATTTGAGACTTATGTTCTCTCACCATGAAGAACAATATTACAAAATAGCTCTGTGTGTGCATGGCTGTTTAAAAGCTTCTGCCAGTTTTGCTTGCATTGGAGTAGACCCTTGCAAGTAGGAGATTCCGAAACACAATGTTTGACAAGAAATTAGAATGCTCAAAAACATAGATTGTTTCATGTCATTCCGCAAGCCTTATTTTGACAAGGCAACGACATTGTTGTTTCGTAATAATAATATGCAACTTCAACAAAGAAATGCCGTTACATGTTGCAAAAACCCACATTAGAGACCTGCAGTGGCAATGTTAGATATTTGATCAGTGTTACTGCTGAGTACCTAACAGACCCCTGGCTACTCCCCCTGATGACTGCCTAACTTTACTCGTATATAATCTCAAATTAGAAAATTTTGATGCAATGGTCTTTAGTGCCTGTTTATAATGTACTACACACTGGTAGATTTCCATGTGTCCAAAGATAGGACTGTTGTACCCAATGACACCTCGGTGCAAAACTGATTTCTACTCACGTGTTCCTCTACACTAAACTGATTTCTAACTACCCTCGTTCTTCAATTAGCACCAAACTTGCCTATGGTGTCACAGTTCAGGAGTGATCAAAAATACCATACAGTCGTTACTGTTGCAGCTAGTATTCAAATGCTCTCAGTAGCTTTAAATGCTGGTTTGTTGAAATGAATGTGTGGGCCTCACGAAGACAGTGACATATTGTTTGGTCCAGAAGGTTCGGTTGGCTTATCTTCTCTACACCTTTGTACCACAAGCTCTGTATAGCATTAATTTTTTTGCTCATGTCACTTTCACATGCATTGAGTCAACTTTCAGTTACCGGCACAAATAATTTCCACCTGCACGCGTAGCTCTGCGGGTTCCTGCATCCACCCTGCAAATGCAGGTACCCACAAACCACAAGGTTAACCTGTCCAGCACAGGACTCTAATAGCTATATATACTGGAGCTTGACTGATGTATTGTATCGGCAAAATTTCACTGATATATATTGGCAATATTTGCCTATAAAAGTTCTACGCTGTTGTTCTGCATGGAGTGTTCAGAAACCCAAGTTGCTACCTTGTCTCTGACCCGACTGATTAATGCAAATTCTCTGTCGTGTTCCCAACGCACAGAGTTTCATGCAAAATAATCAGACTGCAATGCAACGGTCCCCACAAAACACTATGACATAATATTCACTAGCAGGTTTTGGTGTGGTAAACAGATGATTGTCTGCAAACAAACTAGGTTACATGCTGTTGTGTTAGTTGGCTGTTTTATAAGTTTTTCTAGCCTAGGCAGCCTTGCATTCAGCATGCATCAATAACGTGCCTATGTCTCAGCCAGCAGTGACCCGAGTTTGCACAGAATTCGATGTTGTACAGTTCTTCATTGCAATGAAGTGATGGTTATAATGCGTCACGCATTGGTTTTTACTTCTCATGACATCTGAGTGTAGGCACAGATGTCTACACAGGGAGTAGGCCTACTTACATGCAACACATGTTTGCCTGTTTGGCATTGTGCATTTGCTGATTTAGAGTTAGACTACTGTGAGTCCTAGAAATTGCTATGGACTGCAGTAGGCAAGATATATGAAACCATCCTATTAGAGTACATTTAACCTTTAGTCAAACATAGTTGGTTGAAGTGGTCATGTGACAAGTACAATTACGTAAAAAGAGATAAGGGTTAAGGTTCAGGGGTTTAGCCTACAGTCCACAAAATGCAAACAATTAGCTGCTAACAGCTTGCTAGCACTGAAACCATGAAACTACTTGTCTATCAGACCATTTACAGACGTCACAGTCAACTGAGACAATCATGCTGTCCAAGCTTGTCATGTGACCAGTTCAGCCAGTCATGTTCGGCTGGTGGCAAAATAGCTCCAGGAGTGTATATTTTGCCTCATAAGGCAAAATAGACCTTGCTTGTTTCTCAGCTTGTTTCACAATCACAATCTGCTTTTTCATAATTCTAACTAGTGCAATTACTTTTTTTGCTGATGTGGCCTGAAGAAAAAAATCCACTGTGATGCCTTTCAGCTGTAGTTTGTGTAATGCAAAAATATCAGCATCGGTTATCGGCAATGAAAAATGAAAAACATCTGTATCGGTCAAAAAAAAACTTATCAGTCAAGCTCTAATATATGCATCTTCTTATTCAGATACTACTAGCTCTATGTGCTCATTTAATTCTGTGTCCATTAGTGCTCTTATGTGTATACAGTTTTTCATGACATGGATCTGTTCTGTTTTGCTTAACAATTTGGGTGCCAGGGTATTTTTACCAACTCACATTAGGTGCCACACAAGTTTGAGCAAAATTGACATTTAAAAATTGTGTATATAAACTAACTAACTATGCATGTATTATAAAGAGGGGTGTGGTTAATATCTTTACTTCACACACAATGGTGTAAAAATGTGGTTGCACACTTTCGTCATGCAACCATGAGTGCACGACCAAAAACTAGGAGTACACAAATGTTCAAAAAACATTTTATATTTCATGAATATGAATGCTTTGTGGTAAAGCTTATATGTGTGCGCTACTAAAATTTCTACACATTGCTAACATTCGCAGAAAATTTTGTACCTTGAGTTAACACGCTAATTGCTGCCAAATTTGGTGGTTTGAGTACATTTTTGTTGTACCAATTGGAAGTTTGGTGTATTTTCCTCCGTACCATGTAATATAGTTGCTAAGAGTTGTTGAAGTGGAAAAAAGACTGCAATTTTCACTTATCAAAAAAAAATTACCATCAGATTGGCCAGTTTGGCACTTATGATCCCTTTAAGGGCTGCAATTAAGCCACTTTAATGTTTCATGTGGTTTCAGCTATAACTCCCCAACTGATAGTACAAGGGAGTTAATCGTAACATCAAAAGAAAGTTATGTAATTTCAAATAAAAAAATGCATTTGGATTTGAATTTTTGGGTTTGGGATGTAGTGTGACATCACAAGGTGGTTCCAATGGTGTTTTTGTAGCCTGTGGAAAAAAAACAAGGACCATAGTTCATAAAAATAAACATACTGGCTGCAATAGCAAAAAGGCTGTGAACCGCTGCTGCTACTCTAGCATAATTGACTGCGGAGTTATGACCAAAATTCATCCCAAAGCCACTGTGGCTTTTGTGGTCTTGCCTATCAATATGCCAGGAGCAAAAGGTGTGCTACGAAAACCGTCACATCGACTTCAGATGTAAGAAGAGACAAAGGCTGTCCCAGGTGCATAATTATCATTTTGCGTAACGATAGCAAGGCACTTTGGATGTTCCAGAACGTACTTACAAGAAGAAAGAATTATCATGGCACTTGTGGCAACAAAAAAAGGGAAGTATATTCTGGAAGGCTGATTGCTCAAAAACACAGTATGCTCTGGAACATACATAGGCACTTACACACCAGTTTCCATCTAAATTTTTTTTTAACTGTCTTCCTGCAGTATTTGTGGTTTTCAATTTCAGGCACTTGCTGTTTTCTGTTGCTTGATTACTGGTTGTTGCTGCTGCTGCTGTCTCTGCTGTTGCTGCAACTTCTGTTGTGGTAAATGCAAACCTGAGATGGATGAAGATGAAGATTTTGCCACTCCTGATGATTTAAATGGTAAGATCTTCAACAAACTCGACAAAAGATAAAATCACTGTACCATATCTTGGTATGTTCATGTAAGCCTATCTTGTAATGTGGCAGCTGCCTTGACACGTGCGCTGTCGGTCTACAAATATATTGTACTTGGAAATCAGGGAAAAACCAGGGATATTTCAGTTACTGACCAACTGCATATAGCTCCTCAGCTGATTGCGCTAGAGAACTGTTCAAACCCTCAAAAGACTCGGCAAGTCTTTGAGTCTGCAATAAAAAAATTTTTGGTTTTGGGTTACAGTTTTTTTGTGAGTGGCATCATAAGTAGCGTAGGTTTTTGGCCATTTTTGGCTGCTGGTACCTGACCTGGGCCCAACCGCTAGATGGAAGTATTTTGCTCAAGTTTTCAATGTAAACTAGGCTAGAATCTGAGTCTTTTGAGACGTTGATCGACTTTCTAGCATTTCTGGTTCAAAAGTTATAGCCTAAAATAAACAAAGTAATTATGTAATTATGAGATTAGTTACTTTGTTTATTTTAGATCATAACTTCTGAACCAGAAACCCCAGGAGGTCATCCAAAGTATCAAAAGAATTGGATTTTAACCTAGTTTCCAATAAAAACTTGAGTGAAATACTACCATCTAGCAGTTTAGGCCTAGGGCCTGATGAAGTGGGCCAAAAAGGCCTAAAACAACTCTACTTATGACATCATTCACAAAAAAAACGAAACCCAAAATTTTTTTTCATTGCAGACGCGAAGACTTGCTGAATCTTAAGGGTTTTAACAGCTCTCTAGGGCAATCATCGGTGAAGATAATCCCACGCAAAAAACATGTGCAAACTGCTGGATTTTAGCCTTAGCCTACTGGAAAGTTTGGAGACCCTTGCATTATGCTTTAAAACTTGCTTTAACGAGTTGTTTATGGTGGTTTCAATCTTTCAGTTTACAAACTAGCACCAACTGTATGATTCATTCCCATCCATTGTTTGATGCATTATATATATGATAAAGCCAATACTGATGTCACTTGTCCCATTCAAACTGCCCAGAGGTGGTTAGTTCTGTGCTGGGCATTTTTTCACTGAGGCCTTTCGGTCATTTGTCCCATGATCTTATTAAAACTTGCCATAACAGTATATATTCACTGGTCTGTATTTTTTAACATCATGACAGAATTGACTTACTTTCTTCTAGTCTATGACTGAAAAGTACCTAGATTCTGTTAGCAAGGTGCATGCCTGTGCAAATGAAATAATACATCCCTCTGCTATGCTGAGGTATACTTTGAAGCATGATGAAACAAGTTGATTTCTGTGTTGCAAACAACTTATTAATGCAGCCAAGTTCAACAAAACTTTCAAATTGAATGATGTAAACATCTGTAATTGATCTTTTTTAACTCATTACTTTTCTTTAAAACAAGTTTATAAAACATGATTTATATCAGTAAATTAATAATTTTATGCAAACTAGAATGGACATTGTGTTTTCTGAAAGGGTTACGTGAAGTCCTAGATTACACTAAAAAAAGACCTAAACACAATTTAAATTGTTAATTTTCTTATAGCAAGTGCACATATTCTTTTGGGTCTTTCAAACGTGTTGATGTTAACATACGAAGATATGATTTTGCCCCTTAGTAAAGCCAAAGGTACTAAGAGTTTTAACAAAATGAGTCACTGTTAATGAGTTGATTGCATAGAGACACATTGTTAATGAGAATTTCCTGTATGTTATCCTAAAGAAAACATACAGCTTTGTGGTGAAAATTTATAACATACAGTAAACCTCGGTTAATCTGGATCTTTGCCAAAAAACGAATAAAACTGATAGTACGAATTTCTAACATTTTTTAAATAAAAATCGTCGGTTTATCCAGATTTTTTATCCAGGTCTTCGCCAATTCCAGATAAAATCTGATCTTTTCACCCTTCTCTAAGAAAGATTCGGCAGCTTTGCCGACTCAACATAAGAGTGTTCACAATCACCAACGAACATTTAGAATTATGATAACAACAGCCGCAATTGTGGGCAACATTCGACTAACTGTAGAAACAATTATTATGTCACACACGGGCATAGCATATCATGCTGAAGGCACGCCACCGCACCCCGGTTTTGGTCTATATCAGTGTTGAGTGTGAAAAGCAATATACCTGAGTATATTGTAACAGACAAATCCGGTTAATCGCATAGGCCATTTGCCAAGCTTTTTTGTGCATTTAACCGGAATATGCGATTATCCATATCAAACAAATATCGAGAAGTTCACTGCTCTACTCGACTTCTGTCCACGTGTTTGCTACCTGACATCATTGGTATGTTATAGCTTGACACAGAATGCGGAGATTTTTAGAACTGTGGGATGCAAAAGTGCTTCAAGATGTTCTAAAAATCCCTTGCTCCTGATGAAGTATTTTAAATTCTGAAATCCTTCAGTGTTTAGCAAGCCAACTGTCAACAGCTGAAACGTAAATTCGAAGTTGTTGCCGCCCTTGCATTGCATGTTATCTTAAACGTGCTGCGTGTGTGACATAATAATCACCTGTATTAGTCGTGGAACGTTGCCCGCACTTGCGAGCATTGGTGCCACTCCTAGTGTTTTTCCACTAGATCTAATGTTTTTTCATTTCATCTAGTGTTCTAGTGTTTTTATGAGTGAGCTGAATGTACTTCATTGCATAATTTTGTGTAATTGTAACTGCAATTGAGACCTTTTGCTTTTGTGCGATTCAAATTTGCTAAAAATTCTGCTTAATTAAATGTTAAGTGTACTGTGTGTGGTGCTTCGGAAAAGTAACAGTCGTCAAATGAAACTAAAATTTGAAAGTTGGTGTGCAGTACAGGTGCACCATTTTTTGTTCTGTGAAGAGTTTAAGACATCTGGTGCAAAGATTTTAAACATATTCGCATGTGTCGGGTCGTTATCCAATGCCATAAAATAAACTTAAAAAGTGCTGCTTTCGAGACAAAGCTTCGCACCCGTAAGGATGAGACAGTGCCACACACAATGTACTGAACCCTGGAAGTTGAATGCGTGATGTTGATTTTGGCACATCGGTGAAGGGAGTCGTTTCTGCAACAGTTGCTTAATCGGATTAATGGCACCACAGGTTTTCACACTATCTGGGCAGTGCACTTTACACTCCTTTAAAATTAACTATGTGATTAAGCGTTTTAAGTTTGCAAATGTGTGGTACATTTCTATGCGATTAACCGGACTATCTTCTTCATGTGTGAATGGCTTTGGTTTGGGATTCTAGAATCCTGTGTGATAAAGCGGTTAATGCGTTCAACCGGTATGCAATTAGCTGAAGTCGTCTGTACTTGGTAAGATGTTTGGAGGGCATTACCTTCCAAATAGAGGGACTGTTTATGGACCAGTCAAAGAAATCTCTGCGTCAGTGCAAAATCCCAGGTTTTTTCACATCCAAGTAATCTAAAATAATGAATTTAAGATTGTTCATAACTGCCTGGAATATGGTGGTTACTAGTCTGATGTACCATTGTAAATACATCAATAAATTCCTTTTGCTTCTGCGAAAGGCTGTTGTTAAGTGATTTTCACTGATATCTCAGAACTTAGATGCCATCAGGCTAAAAACAACAATCTTTGGTTAATCCAGATCTTCGCCTAAGCCAGATAAAATCATCGGTCAAATTGAATCCAGATTAACCAAGGTTAACTGTATTTTTAATAACATTGCAAAGTGATTTCTCTTGTGAAAAACGAACTTGCTAAATTTTGTGTTCTAAAGAAAATGTTGCAAAGCAGCCAACTGCATACCAATCACAATCAAAGTTGTTTTGGGTCTTTCAGCAAGAAAAGACTAAGGAAGTTCTGAGTTTTATACTACATGAAGCTGATTTAATTATTTGATGTATCTAAAGCTCACAATTTCACATTCTTAAAGTTTGTGGCGTAATGCTCATTTAACATAACAAAACTGCTTTTTAACATGCAGTTGAATTTCATGTTCAAAATTTGGCATGTGCAGGTAACTGTTGCGTTGAATTAATTAAAGCAGTTACTTGTCTGTTGGTCATATAAAGAATTTGTCATGCAAGTCTTGATTTGAAAATAAAGAGTTTTTTAGTTGGTGGATGGGCATTGCAAACTTTTAACCTCTAAGAGTTTCTGGGCAAGCACTTTTCTTGGTACCAACTTGTTCAAATGAGAAAAGGTTAGTTTATAAATAGTAAGTGAATTTCAGTAATTGTGTAGTCATGATTATTAAGCAAGTAATAAATTAATTCTTCAATTAGCTAGAATGTTTTAGTATTTGTTACAGCATTGGACTATGTATTTAGAAGTTTTCTAACAAAATCAACACAGGAAAATGCTTTCATACCCTTGCAGATGTTTTACACACAATCAAAAATTGTCTCAGCTGATCGATTAATTTGTAATTGTGAATCTGTATCACATGTGACTAAAATGCATTAGTGTAGAGTTCAAAAGCAAATCGTAAATGAGTTGGGCAATGTGACCTGTCTGATGTGCAGTCACAAACAATAAACAGATTACAGCTATACAACTGGTGCTAGCATTTGCTCAAATCACACTTGCACACATAAATGCACATAAACAAAGGGTCACAGGACCACAAAGAGAGCATTGCAGTTATCGGCCCTTGTCCTCATAACTCTGAAAAAACAAACTATGGCACATCCTCATAGAATGTACACAAACAACTCAAAAAAGTTTCACTTCTTTCACACCTTTCCATTCTCGTCCTCAGAAAAGGAAAAACGGGAATGATGACATAATACAAATAATTTAAGCAACCAACAAAGGTGAACATGTTAATTAAGGAATTCCACCAGCCAGAAAGCAGCCAATGACTGATGACCATAACATACAACCCTAGTCTGCAAAGTTGCTGTTTTTTTACTGAGACATTTCAGTCATTTGTTGCATAACAGTATTAAAACTCATGGTAATAGTATTCACTGGCCTACCTTTTCAGATATTCTGACTGAATTGACTTAATTTTTTTTGGTCTGTCACTGAAAAGTGACCAAAAAATAAACTCAACCAAGATTTAAGATTCATTGGAGGTGTTTTTGAGAAGTTGATCAGTATGATTCATTCTATTTGAATAACAGCTGATGGTGCCTACTCAGTAGGAAAATATATACTCTGATCAGATCACAGTACCTGATTCTTCACTGTGAAAGCACTCTGTTTTATAGACAGTTGATGATTAATGTAACAATTTTTCTGTAATATTACATCATTTTTCCATTGATGTGCTTGGCCAGTAGTTGCCACAGGAATTTTGCAGTACAGTGTTGTTAGTCTGAATGTGCATGATTGTTGGTAGCTTTCATACTCATTTTGGTGAGCAGCATGTGTAACATGTTAGGATAGATTTTGTCACTTGTTTTTTCAATGTTTTATGTGCAAATTAGGTGGAAACCATGCGGAAACACCTGTCACTTCTCAGCCGATTGGCATGGGGCCTGGAACTACATCTGATTGATAGGTGAAAATGATTGCTTTGAAATTTAACATTCGCACTTTTGTGCTCAATGTTAATTTTCCCCATAAACTTGTGTGCAAATTGCTTTCCTGGTAGTTTTCACTTAATTTCATTTTGACCTTCCGTTTCTTGCAATTTTTTTGAAGTTTTTGCTAGAAAAAAGGTTGTAGAAAAAGTTTTGCTGATGAAGTTTTTATAATTTTGGCTATTCCACACTAAAATAATCCCCTTGTTTTGACAATCTAGTTGAAGTTGGTGCTCAACCAATAGAAAAAAACTATATTGGCTACAAAATATAGGTTTACTGGTGTACTGTGTGTATTTCATAAATCATCTGATGTGTGATGGTAAATTCTTGGAAACAGCACCTATTCAAGATTCAAACAAATGAAGTTATCACTCTCTGAAAATGAGTTCTTGTGGCATTGGTGACAAGACATGGTAAATGTGTTGAATCATAAAAACAAACAGCTGAATGACAATAGTTTCTGTGTGGAATGTTTGAGTTACTTGTTTGATGTTGCAACTATGCTGTATTGTTGGTTGTGGAATAATCAGAGCACAACATTGGCCCTAGCATAGTAAAACCCAACTCCACATAAACTTTGTCTGATGAATCAACACTATTAGGCATTGTGTGGTATATCATAAATAATAACACCCTTTTGTAAGTTTACACACCATGCAAGTGATATTGATGTAACTGTTGTCTGATTTGCCACTTGAAATGTTTGCATCCAAATTAAGTTTGAATCATTTGTTTTCATTTGCTCCAACAATGGTTTAATTTTCTTTCACTGGGTTGAAAAATTTCAAGATTTTGTAAGCAGGTTTCATTCTTAAAACCATATTTGGCGAGATGCAGCCATTCCCTCAAACTGCCGTTACAACAATTCATAAATTAAGTTACTGCATTTCCAACGTCATCAAATAGTAAATATGAAGGCAAAGTGAGTTAAAATGCTTATAATTTGGTTTTACTTCAAATTTTTGCTATTCTGAAATAACTTCAACATACTGGTATTGTTTCTATAGTTAGCTGGACTGTTGTTAGCATAACATTTTAGAACAGTTTGGTAAAAGTAGCAATTACATCATCCTTCATCTGTGGAGAAATAAACCCAGATTCTATTAATTTTTGTGGTGACCATCTGTAATAAATTGGCCTTAACCTGCATGCATACTCTATTTTCAGAAGCTAAATTTAGATCTTGCATTACAAGTAAAAATTGTCAGTGCTGGAAGTTTGACTAAAGTTGTAGTACAACACCATATTTGGAATAGAGCATTTGTTAAATGTGAAGCTGGGGATACAAATACTTGTCCTTGGTACCAACTTAATTTTGCAAGATTCATTCATATTTTCAATTCTGTTTTTAACCCAGCAATTTTCCTTCTACATTTACTGAAGGATTGCAAGTTGTTTGTGTTGTTATAGAAGCATTTGATTTTCAAGCATTCCTAACCTACTGCTTTTCTGATTTAAGTTATTTCCATGACTTGAAATGTTTTCAAGCAAAGACTTTTTCGAAACGTAGATATTATCCCAGTTAATATCTACTAAATGTCATAACTCAAAATAATCCTTATCACTTACAATTTCACACAGCTTTTGAAGTTGATTTGGCTTTACCTTCATTTTTGTGAAATACCAGATATACCCATTGCACCACAACGACTGTTGATACAAGTTAAAAAACACTCTCAGGTCCAAGACAATAAAACTTCCATTTAACTAATTACTGCATTTTGTGGAATTTACAAATGAGCCATTTTGTGTTAGCATCAAGAGCTGTTTTTTTCGCTGAGACAATTCGGTCATTTTTTGGTGAGAAATTTTGGTCATTTGTCTGACAGTTGTATTAAAATTTGCCGTAACAGTGTTTTTTAGCCTATATTTTCACACGTTCTGACTGAAATGACTTAATTTTTTTAGGTCATTTTAAAATAATTTCGGTCTATGACCGAAAAAAAAAACAGATCAAGAGTCATGGTCATGTGAAGTGCGTTGTGTCATATGAAATCTTTCTGTTTGTGATTAATCATGAAACACTGAAAATATGCTTGTTTCTCTTTGCATTGCAAGCACCTGATTTTACTGCATGTTGTGCATGTTTGGTTAATTCTGCATTTTTCTGTAAGTACAAGTAAATTGGTTAAATAGCAGTAAACAGTACATGCATTATTACAACTTCATGGTGTGAAATGCTTTATCAGCTTATAAAGTTGGCAGATTGTGAATGTTGTGAAAAGCTCAAATTATGTCTTTGAATCCCACTGTTAAGATATAAACTGTAAATGTTTTTGTTTTGTTAAGTTGAATTTAAAAACAGTGGCATATGGCAAGAATAGTTGCTGGCTATTGCAAGGCAACTGTAAATACGATTACAGAGTAATGATGATCAGCATTTATTTCACTTTAAAAACTTTGCATTTACGGAAGTATGATGGTACTTAAATCTTCACCCTGATTTCCAACATGGATAGGACTGTGATCAGGGTGTTGGAGTCGGAGATTTTTGGGTGGAGTCAGAGCCAGATTTTTTTGTCTGACTCAAAAGTCCAATTGGATCATTTTTTACATCATACTCTTAAGTTATGAAATCCTGTTGAAATAGTACAATTTCTTTTGAAACTGTTGTTGAAACAGAGATTTATTGCTGTGCTCCATGATCCCAATCTACATCTAAATTTTTCTTGTTAAATTTGAAGTGCATTATTTGTCAATAAGTTTCATTAAAATCTTTTGAAAGGCAGTTGGAATTTGTACCATATACGTGCTAAAGCTGTGCAGTAAAATAATGCTTGGGTCTTGCCCAATGGAATCTAAGTATTTTTGTCTGTTGTGCTTAACCGTTTTCTGCTCTTAAGCCATTTTCATATATGAAAAAGCTTTAGTGAGCCAATTATTGTAGAAATGAACAGTTGGAATAACAGGATTTGAAGTAAAATGTCAGCCAAAGACTTAAACAGTAAGTGTATTGCGGGAATAGAAAGAAACCATATTTGTCGTGTGCTTCTGTATCAAAATATATGCCAATTGTTATTGGTCTTCCTTAATGCTGGTTGCTAAATGATGTAGAACATCCCATTGACCTACCATTTTTGACAATTTGATGCGCACCTGCTGAAAACAATGTCAGATTATACAAGCATTCACTGTAGTGTGTGAACCCTTCTTTGCTTGAACCTTTTAATCAGAGCAGTAATTTAAACGGTTTGCAGCTAAATGATGTAGAACATCCCATTGACCTACCATTTTTGACAATTTGATGCGCACCTGCTGAAAACAATGTCAGATTATACAAGCATTCACTGTAGTGTG
>JGI24021J15306_10006934_pt1 | contig 13737 bp, 11 predicted proteins | sample Ectturendosymbi1_FD_15306 | JGI IMG/M metagenome (IMG submission 15306) | reverse complement strand
TAACTGCTCTAATAAGCGGAGTGCCTTCTCTAATAGCGAAGAATCTATAAGAGGAAAAAGATAGGATCGTTTTTTTTTTCAGCCGAAGCTGCTCGAGTAAGCGGTTTGCTCTATAAACCGATGCTCTTTTAAGCAGTTTCCACTGTACAAGGTTTTGTCCCTGAAGCCTGAGCCAGAACAAAATATGTTATTATTTACTTTTGCTTGAAAATGCTTAATAGAAAATAGGCTACTTACGAATACCGGAAACAATAAATCACAGTTCATGAAAATGCACATGCATCATGCCATAGTTTCCAATCACTTGATTCTTGAAATGAAGCATTAGGCATGTCATAATTCCACAAAATATCTTCTACAAAAAGAAAATCTACCAAATCTGTCTGTTCTAGTATACAGTTATATCAAAATCTGCTACATTTGCATTGACTTTACTGTTTTTAACCGAGGAAATCTGCTAAATTGGCTTTATGATGGTTTAAAATTATACGAAAATCTGCGAAATCTGGCAGCACTGTTGTGAGCTTATATTAAAATATTGCTAATGGCTGCACTGATATACTTACATACAAGTATGAATGCCAATAATCTGCAAATAACAACACACACTAGTAGATCCTTTCTTAAAAGAGTGGATCCTTTCTTAATGCTGTAGAGCACAACAGCTAACCTGATTTGCATAGACTTTTATGTATATTTTCCGAAAACAGCATAGTCTACTGCATAAGACACTGTACAATGTGCTGTAGTTTTCGAAGTCTTTCCCAAAAACGCATTATGTCTCTTGCCCTGTGACGTCACTTAGACGGCAAAACCGATTGTATCTTCGAGAATGGGACCGTGGCAGAAAAGAGAGTACGTTTGTCCTCAGAAAAAGCACTTAATTCCAAGACGACAGCAACAACTGAGTCAGAGGTTTCAAAAAAAACGCCAAACAATGTTTTTTCATGCCAACACCATCAAAAAAGGCCAAAAAAATGCCAAACTATGACGTACATGCCAAACACCATTTTTTCATGCCAAACCACTTCGAAAAAGGCCAAATTTCTGGAATTTGGCCTTAAAAATGCCAACCTGGCAACCCTGTACCCAGCCTCACTGTCAGACGTTGCTGCACACTTTCGTGAAAAGTAATTTTAAAATTTACTCCAGGCAAAACTTAGTTGATTTTTTTATCTGTAAATATAATAGGCTAACTTACTGATTATTGTTAAACTGCAATGCTGTCATCCCTTGATCGTACGGATATGCAGACGCTCCTCGAATCGGGGGTGTCGGTGGTGTTGGCGAAGGAATATCATGAGCATCAGAAAATCTATACGGAATAACAATGACGTTTTAAACGAACGATTTCCAACCTGAGAAATGATTATGTAAGGAAAGGAACACGCTTTTTTCAAATAGATGATATTCAAAATGCAGGTGGTCTCGGTGTTTCATGGATTGCTTGCAAAATAATCTTGACGAACTGAAATGTTGACGCTGGGGCTGCGAAGAAGTTTTATCCGTTTGGGTTCTGCCCCAATGCACTGCATGCTGGAGCTACGAATGTGCCACCGCTGGAAGCTGCAGCCGGATCTATCTTTGGTACCTACAACTGCACAAAACCTGTTCCAGCACATGTAGCCACCTTATTCCTAAAGCTTTACTTATTAACCAGGGGTGGTAGAGCAGAACTGAACTTGGTAGAGAAAGAAACATCCTTTGACTTTACCAGCACACTGGCATAACTGCACAGCCGCACGGAAGCTCATTTATTTCAAACTTTCTATTTCTCATTGTGCGAAAAAGTATTTTGCACTGTTGGTTGTGACATCGTCACGAATGAAACAAGTCACAACTCCGCCTTTCCCGTAACTTTTACCAAATTCTAAATTTTTCCAAAGTATTTTGAACACTTCACAAAGCTTGAATACGTTTTCACCTAATTTGTTCCTAGTTTTGCCCAATCTTAACCAAGTTTCGCAAGATTTCTCATTATTTTTTAACTGCGAAAGAGCCGATGGCCTCCCAGTCCCGCCTCGTCTGTGTGAGTTTTTACCCAATTTGTTCCCAATTTTGCCCAATCTTAACCAAATCAACCAAAAGCTTGAATCCAATTTGTTTCCAATTTTGCCCAATCTTAACCAAATCTCGCAGGATATCTCATATTTTAACTGCGAAAGAGCCGATGGCCTTCCAGTTCCGCTTGGTTGAGCTATCCGGGGTGCTGCAACTCAGTCAACTGTGCCGGATGTAGTACGAGCTAAACAGATAAAAAACGTTTAAGAAAAAAGGAAATCCATTTGCACTGAACCAGCAGAGCTCATTTGTTGTTCACAATAAGCAACACGACAACCGTTAATTAAGGAAAAAAGGTTACTGTGAAGATGTTGTCGTAAAACTGTTGCTTTTTTGTCAATCCCATGGCAACCAAAAATATGTTTAGTTACTACCGCTGAAGAATTACATATGCTGAACCGCCACGCACCTATTCATATAGGAGTTATCGATTCCTGCGCTGTTATCGACTGAAGTGTAATGCGATGCAGCAGGTATCGGTATAGCAGAGCTCTGATTACTGGCATTGGCCACGTGCGCACGACGTTTTGACCTCTGTCCTCGCGGTTCTCGATCGCCGCTCGAATACATCCCACTGCCACTCCCTCGGCTGCGGTCAGTTCTGAAATAGCAGCACAGCAGCATTAAATGCTGCTGAAACAAATGTCCTCAGCAAAATCCGTTTTAACGCACATATAAACATTGCACTTTCAAATATTTTTCGGGCGAAAAAGATTTACCTGTCACTGATACCAGTTTTACTAGAAAGAGGAGGACTGGGCGGTGGTGGTGGGAGATCACTGAAACTTCGAACATTGCTGATTGTGGTCGAAGCGTCCGGGTACCTGGAGTCTGTCTCGGAAACCACCGAACTCCCAAACGCATTGCTGCTTCCACTCTTATGGCGCTTCAGCTGCTCATGATGTTGTTGCATTTGTTGCTGCACCTGCGGAACTTGTCCAGACGAAAGACTTGGTCTACAGAAAGAGAAAATATCACTAAACTTAATAAATTTGCAAAAAAAGCGCTTATTCAAAGTTCGTTTTTTTATAATACAGTATTAAGCGGTTTATCCTGATATAGCTGAAGTAAAGAAGGGTTTTCAAGGAATCTTGCTGCCATGTTGTGTTTCATAACTCTGCGTGGATTCTGTCTGCACGTATCCATATTAAGTGACAAAGCACCATAAGGGCAAAGCAGCTGAATCTCCCAATGCGTTTTACTGGGAAATCGATAATATCATTTTGGTTTTATACCAGACATGATCAGGAACCGGAATGTTGGAGTGGACTCCGGCCGGATGTTGCATTTTACGCGGAAGTCAAAGTTTTTAGTTCTACCCGAAACAGGATCCGGAGATAAAGTTAAGGTCTGCCCATGAGCCAACCAAAATTTTTTAAGGGACTTCTAAAATTTCCGTGGTGATATTTCTTGTGGTCAAAGATTGGAAGTGATTGAAGCACGTTTTCTGACCAAAGTAATTTGATTGAAGCTAGTTTTCTATCATATGTCACTATTCTGTGACACTAGTGGGAGCAATTAGCATTTCACTGTTGATGATGTTATATTTTCCTAAACTGCACTTTAAGTGAAGTTGACTGTGGCAATGAGCCATGAACATTTTCACAATAAAGAATCTATTTTGTTATAGGCGGCTAGTTAGCACGTTATTCTGAATATACAGTATAGCAGGATTGCCACGTACTAGGTTGGCATTTTTAATGCCAAATTCATGAATTTTGGACTTTTTCAAAAGTGGTTTGGTATGAGAAAATGCTCTTTGGCATGTACGTCAGCCTGGCATGTTATTAGCCTTTTATAATGGTGTTGGCGGNAAAAGGCGTTGTTTGGCATTAAAACCTGGATGCTTTGAATTCAAACTTCAAGATTTTCTGCAGCCTGTATGGTACGTATTGAAGCTATCTGGCATATTTTCCCTTAACGGTTTGGCGTAATTGATCAATTTGAACCTGAAAAGCCTCGCAGTTTTCTGAGACTCCATTTTGTAATAGATATTTTGTGGAATTTTAACATATCTAGCATATCAGACGCTTGTGTACCTGATTCAAAGTAACTAAATCTACGGCATGGTGCATGTTCGTATTTTAATGACCTATATTTTATCGTTTCAAACATTCATAGGTATCTTCATTAGGCATTTTCTATAAAAGGAAATGGTAGTTTTTGAGATTAACCAGGGTATTTTTTAAGGAAAATGTCAGGTACCCGGTATGGACCTGTGGGGACCCGGATTTCTCTGATTCTAGGAACCAGATGATAATTTTCTTTGATTCTAGGGACCTGATTTTCAATTCTCGGGACCCGAATCGTGTCCCTAAAACGCCTTAAAAAAACTGGATTAACATTCTATTTATTAGTGTATATGCAATATTTCTAGGCTTGGTTCCTTAGCAACACTGCGTTTTTGCCATTACTCATCTGGGTAATTAAAAAGCAATAGCATTTGGTCTGTTTTGTCTTAGGTAAATGTGATTTTATGCAAGGTATAGTACATCTTGTTGTAATCTTTTGTTAGGGTTTGCTTTTGTTTTTATGTTCTTGGTTTAGTTTAGCGTAGTCGTAGTTCAGAGACTTGTCTAAGCCAGGGATTCCCAACCTTTCTCTAACCACGTACCCCTTTGGCATTTCGACAGATGAGCATGTACCCCTAAAATTTATTATGACAAAAAGGCTGAATGAAATAAAAATAGAACTTTTATATTTTTAGAACAAGAAAGGTAGACGCCGTTTTCATGTCTAAAAGTTGTTTTGTTGCGGCTGTACAATAAATGTACCCCCTGGTCTAAGCGAATGGTTAATGTAGGAATCAACGTTCGTAAAGTACGTGATCAATTGCTGACCTTGAAAATTTCAACTCAAACTTTCGTAAAGATTGAAAATTAAAGATCAATTACAATAATTCTCAGATATCTGATTAATGATTGATAGTTCAAAATAAAGTTTCCACAGTTTGTTTTTTTCAATTGTTGAGCTTGATTAATGTACACCTTGTGATGCAATTATTCGTGCTTGAGGTATTCATATTTGCGTGCAAGTTGATAAAACAAACACGTTTGAACAAATATTTGCACATTGACTTTTTAGACAATCGTTTGCAGTGGAAGTTTTCGAAAAAACAATAACAACTTAATTTATCGGTTTATTATTTATGAAAACTAATTACATGCTAAATTTTGAACAAGTAGCACTTTTTGTAAACGTATTAGCTTTGCTTGTGCATACATTTTACCTTTCTTGTTAAGTGATCTTTGGGGGTTGTACTGAGCAACAGCCTGGTAACATGCACACGCTAAAATAAAATATTCGTGTTGTGTTAAAGAACAAATGGATTTGTCATATTGTTATGAGCTTTTTCAAATATCATGTAAAATGTTCTCTGCTAAAAGTGAATAAGCAACTATAGGGCTTATTACAAAAAACTTTATAACTGTTTTTTTAGAACCGAAGGTAGCTGAAGATACATGTTTTTATGAGTTATGTGAAATATTTCGAAGTGGTAAATGAGTCGGAGTTGATATTCTCGAATTTTTCGCAGTCGGTGCAGGAGTCTTTAAATTCAAAATAGGAGTGGAGTCAGAGTCTAAAAATGTGACAGCCCCTCATCTTTGTTCTAAACAACAAATTGAGACACCGAAAAAGATCTCGAATATCATTCAAAATTTGAAAAAATCACAATCTTGTTTTTTCAGACAGAAGCCTAAATACAGCTAAACCTCATGCCAAACATGCCACACAAAGAGCTTTGATGACTGGTCTGATGAGACTGTCAGCAAATTTTCCAGCACGCTTGCCCTTCCTAGTAGAGCAAATTTGCGATTCAGCTACATGCTCACAGAAGAACAATCGCCTTACTAGTTTTTGCCAAGCTAAGAGCTGCAAAACATTCGATATTTTTTTTGGGGGGTTGACACTTAATTCCAAGCTAAGCGCATTAAAAGCTATATTCTCTGGCTTCACCACTGGTAACAGAGCGGTAGGACTAGAATTGGTTGTGGCCGGTTAGAGTTTCGAATATAAATGCAAATGTTCAGTTTCCGAAATCATCACAACGGCATTTCTATAGCACTTAAATTTTCCGTTCTGGAGAATGTGATTCGAAACTTTTTCACATGATCTAATATTTGATACGGGTCACGGACTTCGTTCTGCTACAAAACAAAACGTGTCAACTGACTTGTCTCAAAATTTCTTTTGTGCGGCCCTCTAAAAAAGTCGTAAGTCTGGATTTGGCTCCTATCAGCGAAAAGATTAAGAACAACTGGTCTAGAGACTCTAGATTCTAGTCGTGGAGCCACAATAAGACATTTGTAAAAACACCAATTTCGCAACTCAGCAGCGAATTCCAGAAATTTTATCTCACGAACATCAGAACTACGAAATAGCTCCCACCTTGATTGACCAGCAGATGCAAATTGAGGAGGTATATCAGACACGCTGGTCAGTTGATCAGCTACGTACGAAAAAGTAGGATGAGCTATACCAGTTGGTTTTTCATCGATATTTGTCAGGTGGCCATTTCTGAGTAAATACAAAACACGTTTAACCGTAGGATAGACCGTCACATTATCAATTAGTGCTGTGCGCGGTCGTACCAAGCTTCCCCTAAATGCGTTTCTTTTTTCACTGATAAGTTTCGGCCGTTTGTCCCATGTTAGTATTAAAATTCGTCGTAACAATATTCACTAGCTTTCCTTTTCAGACATTATGACCGAATTGTATTAATTTTGTTTGGTCATTTCAAAAAAGATTCGGTCTGTGGCCGAAAGCATAAACCTAGCTCCCTGACCATCACCGGGGAGAACGAACTGTAAAGAACAAGCTCATCATTTTATTAATCACCCAACCCCCTGTTGCAATGTAAAAACACTGCTTCAAGTTAATAATTTCAAGCTCAACTTTTTTTCAAAAAGCTTACTTTGCGTCGTATGTCACAACCGCGTTTTTCCTCACACTTGATGGGTTATTCAGTGGAGCTCGTTCTAGGAACATGCGGCTGTTATCAGAGCTCGCTGGTCCGTTGCAATTGCCGCTATGAGGTCCTAACCCTCCGCCAACAACTCCTCCGTTCAAGTTGCTTCCAGGGGCACTTGCATCACCAGCTGTTGGGGTTATTTGGAACGCAGGTGCGTAAACAGCTCCAAACCGACTTGCGGAAGTAATTCGGGAAGAACCTGATAAATAAAAAATAATTTTGACGACAAAAAACAGGATTTTTTAACGATTTTTCCTTGCACGTTTTTCCCGCAAATATCGAAAGTACACATCAAATGTTATTCACGCTTCAAGCATATACCACTAGGTTACGCTCTTACCATGTAAACGCATAAAGTTCAGAGAAGCAAATTCTTGAAGCGAGCTTTGTGCAAGATGTTCCTAGCTGACAAGTGAAGAGCCTCAAGGGCATGTCAGCTAAAACAATTTGCCAAGTGCAAATTGGTTGCAAGAGTCGCCTTCACAAACCAACCTTAAACTTTAACAGACAATGAGACGATGCACACGGAGTACAACGAAGAAACTGGTATCAGGTTAGAATATTGTTTACAATTATCTTCCGTTTCAAAGTGAACGACAAAAAGTGTTTGCTCGTTCACGTGCCACACCCGAACAATCAAATATTTTCCCGTTTCTCGCCATCGTCTTAGTGTTTAGAGCAGCAAGCGGAGACTGATCGACAAAATGCCTACTGAACATTATGCACAGAGAATCGTACGATGGGTAATGTGAAATCACTTTTAACATCTGAATAAAAATTACCTGCGTGCGGTGTAAAGCTGAAGGAGCGGACTGGTAGGCGCAATAAAAAGAAAACATAAGGGGTTAGATTCCAGACACAGTATCAAAAAAGAGTCTGATAGATTACTGTAGATGCTTTTCCACAAAACCGGAAAATCAAACTCAGCAAACAAAGCAGTATTTAAATCAACCAAATGCAGTATTTCAACGAACCCTTATTGAAAACTTGTACGCAATTTCAACTGTTTGCAAACATACACAACATCCTGCCCGCGGGCAAAATATGGGAAGCACTTACCATGCAAACTTGCTTTGCGATCACGTTTTCGTCGATAGTACCAAACACCAACGATGATACCAATTAACAGAAGCACGCCAACCGCAAGGCCGGCGATAAGACCTGGCTGGTTTTGAATGGTTTCCATAAAGCCACCGCTTTCGGAAGGTGGCGTCACATTAATGACTGCAAGGAAACGTATAACAGCTTAGATTTCCTGGATGGAAAGTGTGTTTTGCCCGTTAGTTCTCTGACTTTCAGCGATGTTCGAACGCAAACGTTAAACTGCTTGATATGCAGTCAGTAACAGCGAATTTGCAGAAGTAACACGATCGAAACATTAACTGTTGAACTACACGACTACCATTGTAAGTTTCGCCTGTGATCACAAACCAACTTTTGTCATTCTCGTTGAAGAAAGATGAATTAAAAGAACAAAAATTAATCAATTACTAGATCAACCAATTTGTGAAAAACTGCGAATTGAATCTGGTTTTATTAAAGAGGTTGCAATACCTTATTATACAGTAGTACCCTTTAATACGGTTGTAGCATATCGCAATGCACGTACTTCATCCCACATTGCAGCAAATCTAGACTGTTTTCACTTTTGTAAGTTAATTGCTTGCAGCATTTGCTACCAACAACATTTGTCTGCAGGTATCCCAAAAAACACATTTAATTTTCGACGCGAACTTACGTTTGTGCACTTATATGAAAGAACAGCTCGTTCAAGTGACCTGTAATTTTGCTCAATCCCTACTGTTTGTTGATGACACGGTAATAGATTATAGTACCCTTAAACACTAACATTGAAAAGACAGATATGACATGAAATGTATTAGCAAAGCAAGCTAAGCAAATGATTTATAGAAAACAATGTATGGAATTGCAACCATCTTACCACCAAATGCTACTTTCGTTTCCACGCTGGTTTTTCCAATTCCTAACTTGGTGAAATATGTGATGGTGGCAAAGTAAGCCACATTTTCAGCCAAGTTTCGCAGCGTGTGCGATGTTTTCGTTCCATTTACAGAAATTCTTTTTCGAAACAGACCGTCGGTTGACTGACAGTCCAAGTGGTAGCCAAGGATTCGGTTTGATGACAAATCACTTGGTGGCGCCCACGAAAACATTATTGAACTTGGTTCTTCGACAGATGCTGTTAATATCGGCGCATGTGGTTCTATTCCTGCATGGAGTTATGAAAACCCATTAATCGAATATAAAGTTGCAAAACGTACAACCGCGGTTTAAAGTTGAAAGACCATCTCATTCTACATTTGCAACAAAGCGAAAACCTCAGGGAATAACATCGCGAACTACTCGTTCTTGTGGTGTTAATTTTATAATTGGAAACTTCTCTCAAGAAACAAAAGATATGCGATACGTTCGATCACCAGAACATCATAGTTTGATTGCTTCTTCCTGCCGTTTCTTTTCTAAATGTGAATGGACGTTACCTCGTATTTCAAGTTACAAACAGTGGCGTAACTGACGGGGGGGCGGGGGTGCGAACCGCCCCCCTGGCAAGTTAAATATAAAAACTGGGCCCCATATCTTCTATTTCGGTATTCAGTATTCTTTTGGTTTTCAGTAGGTTGTTGTGTTTTTTTGCGTTTTTCGGAGTATTTTCCGATGCTTTCGGGCTTTAGTATGGACATCCACATCCGGATCCACCATCATTTTTCAACTCTTTTTCTGAGTGGTGGCTAGTGGGCCCCCTACGGTGGCTAGTTGGTCCCTTCAGCTAAGTTTTCCCACCTTGGCTCAAACCTCTACTTAACTGGTTCTAAAATACCTTTTAATGGTGCGAGACTTCGTATTATATTTTTATCCGTCAAATTTTTGTCGCAAACGGTCTGGAATTGGTCGTGAATTAGATCTTTTACAGCGCCAACTCAGTTTGGAGAGACGCCGCAGGAAACATTTTGCACAGGAGACAGCCGAGTGCAAAGTAGTGTTACAGGACCGCGAAACTCTTTTAGCGTACAGAAGTTAAGCAGCAGTGGTTTAAAAATACATTCATTTAAAGTTTTGGGTATATTTGCAAGCTTCAAGTTTCAAACATTCAAATGCCGAAACTTGAACAAAGCGTCTGAAACCGAAACACAAATGTTAGGGGCGCAAACTGCATTGGCAGCAAGCGACCTAGAACTTTTGTTTGTTTTTCGAGAATTTTGTTTTTGACATTCTAACATTTAGAAAGTGAACACAGCCCTGTTGCAGTACTAACAAACTTCATTAGATATTCAATTTGCAAATGGTAAAGATTTTTTAAACAAAAACTTGGTTGAAAAACAAGTTCTCTAGCTTTACAGGTAGCAGTCGTCAATGTAATGGCAAGCATTTCAGAGAAGCAGAGTAAAAACACAACCAGCAGACTAACTTCCAGATCCCAAGGAAACGAAGGCGATCGGACTTGGTTGACCCAACAGAGAAGCTTTGCGAGGCCGAATTCGCACCTCGTACGTAACACCAACTGCTATGTTGGTTAGGTCGTTGGTTCTGTGTAAAACCGTATTTGTTGACGACACAACACATTGCAGAGATGAACATTTTGAAATTCAATACTCGCTATACAACCAACTGCAAAAAAACCGCGATATCAGCTAAGCAGGAGGGCAAAAAAGTGCCACACTTGGTTGAGCACGGCCCAGCAAAGCTGGTAGGCTGGACTCGATTCCCGGTCGTGTCATACCGAAGACTTAAAAAACGTTACTTGCGGCCTGTCCAGCCTCGTGCTCGGCTTTTATGGGTGGCTGCAGGGAAACGGCGCCCCACCACTGCATGCAGCATTCACTTCACTGAGAAAGCAGCCGTGTGGCCCACGGCGCAAGCAAGCGGAGGTGGGTGCCGCATACTACTCGTGACGCTCCGACGGGAGTACAAAAAACGAGTATAAATGACACTGAACTTAAACTGATACATAAATGATAGACAATATGTTCAAATTGTACAATCCATACCGGGCCGAGCAAGAAGGATAGATTTTGGTAAGCTTGCCCATCGCTCCAGTGACGGGTTGCATGTCGATAACAAAACTATCCATGTCGTCACAGCCGCTTTCCGTGGTCCACATTATACGCACCGACCCCTTTTGGGTTCCGGGAGGTGAGAGTGATATTGCTTGAGTGAGTGTTATCGAAACTCGATCAAGCAATTCTTGCTCTGTGTTAGACGGATACGAAGGCGGCCTCATACCTGCAGGTGTTTGGAGATCGTTAATGTCCCTGTGATTTCTAATAAAATCTTTCCTCTAGCAAGCGCTACATCAGCTTTTGATTCCACTCCACAAAAGGTTATCCGCCATTTCAAATTTGAACTAGTCAGAGGAAACCCTAGTAAGTGAACAAGAGTGCGAAGAACAAAAGTTCAAGTATGCGGTTGTTCTTCCACAAAACCTCCACCAAAAGCATCATTTAAGCTTTTACCACAGGCCTGCACAACTTAGAAAGCTCGAAGGGCCATATTGAGCCACATAGTTTGCCGCGGGCCGCAAGTCTATTTCGTTGTAGTTTGGAAGAAATTCTGAAATGACAATCAATTATATCCGAAGTCGGACTTTTGCAACATTTTCTGCAATTGAGAAAGCTCTCCCAGGCCGTATGTTGTGGAGGCCTGCTTTATCACAACAAATCAGTTGTTAACACCAAAACAAAATCTTGTGGAACAGAGCAAAACTTGGCAGTCCAGCAAAATGTTTTACAAACAACAAAACCATTTAAATGAGTGGGTTTATGAACACGAAAATCAGGAGCAAGGTTGTCTCGCACAGCTGGAGGAATAGAAAAATAATTCATTGTATGAAATTAGCAGATAACATGTTTTATAAATCAGGTACGCAGTTAATAGATGGTTCGTGTGTCATTCCAAGTCAGTTCGTGTCAGAGTCGACTCTCAAGTTATCAAAATCAAATCGGCTACTTTTGGGAAAACATACAACACCCATTTGAGTTTCCATACATTTTTTAATTGCTGGTTTCAAGTTCAAACTGAAACGTCGTTAAAATGCGATTTTGTGGGCTAGAAGTCATTTCACAACAGTAGGTACGACTTCACAGCATGTTTGTCAGAAAACAACCAATTGAGAATGTCGGCGGTGGAAAAGCCAAACCTTGTGAAACGCGCAAGTTAAACAATTTAAGTAATGCGACCATGCAGTAATTTGTCTAGCCCAGTGGTTCCCAAACTGTGGGCCATGACCCAATACTAGGCCACCAAGACATTTTCAATGGGCCACAGAGCCATTTGAACAGATTCTACTGTTTTGTTAAACTGTAGATATTATGCGCTTTGTTTTGAAAAAAGTAATTATTTGCAAAACAATAATTATTTGGCAAGAAAGGTCATTGTCTCCTAACAATGGGTTTAACTGCTGTGTGGGAGACCGCAATTCAAAGTGTGTGAGTAGTCAAGCATGTGAGTAGCGGGAATTGAGAAGTAGCCATTTATTGAACTATCTTAGTTTTCTGTAACGCTTTTTTTTCAGAAACATTTAGTGAAATTTACTAAATAATAGCTGCAAAAATGGCTAAAAGGAAGTGTAATGAAAGTTTGCTTTTTTGTTTTTGTGTTAAATTTTCATAGTTTAAAAATTGTTTGTGCCCAAGCTTTACAGCACGTGGTGAGCCACGAATCACTATTAAATAAACATTTGGGTCACAGACCAAAAAAGTTTGGGAACCACTGGTTTAGTGTTATCCAATTTCGCCTACTACACGGCATCATCAGCTTTGCGAAGTGCATAAAATATATAATAGAATTAAGGCAGTGTCAATTTTGCCACCAAAGAAAATTCTGACTGCAACGGCTTGGCTGGAGCTATTGTGCCACCAGTCTGAAGCTTGGCAGAAACGAAGTAAAAACAAAAGATAAACCCTAAAGGTAAGCCCTAACTCCAAACCCTAATGCTAACCCCTAACCATAAACCCTAACCCAAACACTAATCCCTAACCCTCTAACACTAACCCTTAACCGTAACGCTAACCCTAATGCTAACCCCTAATGCTAGCCCCTAATGCTAGCCCCTAATGCTAACCCTAACGCTAACCCCTTATGCTAATCCCTAGTGCTAATCCCTAACCTTAACACTAACCCTAAATGCTAACCCCTAATGTAACCCCCTATCCCTAATGCTGACCCCTAACCGTAACGCTAAGAACCCTAACCCCTAACCGAACCCTAAAGGTAACACCAAATGGAAAAGTTTTTAAAAAAGCAAAAAAAAGAAAAGTGACTAAGGTGAGATTACAACCGAAAACCAATGGCATTCTAGACATGATGCATAACCACTACGCTATGAGCAGCACACTGATTGCATGACAAACTGACCTTTTCATTCGAATTGTGTCAGACTGGCAGCACAATAGTTCCAGCCAATCTGTTGCCGCTAGAAAATTGGCAGTAAAATAGACACTTCCGAGAATTAAATGAAGCCCACAAAGAGTAAAGATACCAATTAAGAGAATCTAATTGAAAAATTGTAACCTCAGCTGCCCACACTTTACATAAATAAGGAAAGAAAATGATACAATAGGAACTGATACAACAAATGATACAACAATAGGATAGCTCTGCAGTCGGATCACTGGCAGGAGTAAAAAAATGGTGGGAATACCTACAGGCCAATGGGCCAGACTTTGGGTACTGCCCTAAACCTGCAA
>JGI24021J15306_10006933_pt1 | contig 13738 bp, 12 predicted proteins | sample Ectturendosymbi1_FD_15306 | JGI IMG/M metagenome (IMG submission 15306) | reverse complement strand
TGCTAAGATCAAAACTCAAGATTACAAAATTTGAAGATTACAAAATTTGAGCACAGTTGTAACTCCTCCACTAAACACAGCTACAACACTGTTCAACTGTTTGTTTGTTAGTTATTTCACACGGAGTTCGTTCTTGTATCTTCGTGTAGCTAGGCGGACCTCTTTTTACTTTGCATCTCCAGATTTTGGTCATGGGTAACAGTTTGCTTCGTTTATGTTTGTTCATTGTAGCCTTAGTGTTACTCTACAAAGTCTATATGAATATCTGCAAGGAATATAATCATCTTATATAATGATAACGCCTAAAATTTCTTGTGAACAATATAACTTTTCAATCAACAATTCTAGTTCCGATATTTTCAATTTAGCTTTTAATGTCGCAAACTCTAAACTATAGAAATTATAAGAAAATAACAAACATTTTTCTTTCGTTTAAAACTTCTTAGTATTGCAGCGTTTCTTTTGTCAATTATTGGTTTTAGTAATTGTGAAATGTGAATACATTTCTCAATCTCCCTATATTGCAAAGGGCAGAATGCTAAACATTCCATGACAAAACGTGAAACAACGAAGAAATATGTTATTGAAATTACTGTAAACGTTTAGCGAAATCAAGTAAAAATTGAACTTGTTATAAAATAGGAGTTACATCAGCTTTTTCGAAAGAAAATTACTTATTAAAATTTGAGAGGNGAATATGTACGCAAGGACTCTACATGGAACATGTTTAACTCAAGGTGTAATTNTGATCATGAAAGTTCTCGTGAAAATCTTTAGAACTGAAANGTTATTAGCTTAAGATTGAGTCTTTGTGCCTCAACCATAATTTTTAGTTCAAATGTAGATTAAAGCATCACAAAAATAAGTAAGGGTGCNTCTACAAAATAAGCGTAAACACAAAATACTTTACTTAGGAAATTACTGAAGTATCATTACTGGTTATAGTAGTATTACAAGGTACACATAGCTGATGGACTCCATAGACTATATTTGAGCCAATGGCAATCAAAGTATCAAGCATACTTGAAAGTATGGGTATGGAAAGTCCTGTATTTTTTTCAGCTTCCTGTTCATCCAATTTATTTACTCGTTCCCAATCAATGTCGGGTTGAGTGGTGGTAGAAACCGTAGTTGTCATAACTGCTATTTCTTCTTCTGAGCTAGTAGTCACTTTATGTTCCTTCATAGTAGGAGTGGCTTGTGTTGTGGTTTGAATAGAACTCAGTGCCAGAGTACTAGGGGTAATTATATCCGAAAAAGTGGTTGAAGGCCTTGTGGTTAATAACTCTTCAGTGGTAGTAATGGGATCAACAATCCGATATTTAGGAAAACTGATGATTTTTCCGTTAAGAAACTGATGTTGCTAAATAATATCTTGATGCAAATCAGTAATCTTATCTAAAGCCAAAAAGGATTGTTGAACAGTTCTTAGAACATAATAACGTTCCAGATTGCTTCTCAATGTCTGAACATGGCGTTTTATGATGATCCTTATCCATAACTGACTTCTTTCAGTGGTACTAGCTTTATCACTTAGTGCCATCATTGTTTGAGATAAACGTATGTGATCATTTTCATCGGTAATTAGATCTAATTGGTCCACTGATCGTGAAAGTAATAAATCAGAATGTCGCACTTGCATTTGATAATATTCATAATTCTTCACCATCTCCCTAGTGAAATTATACTGTCGGTCAAGCTGTATCAACATCTGCTGTAGTTATTTTTCCAAATTAGAGAAATTAATCTGTGTCAACGTGCGGGTAGTATTCCCATTAGTTGAATGTATGGAATGCAAAGAAAACCATTTGATATTAAAGAGGGCAGAGAATTGGCTAGCCTGAATAAGCTCCTTATAATATTGTAAAACATCATGTCTGGGATCTAACTCTTGAAAATATGCTTTACAAAATGGCTCATATTGTAAACGATCTTCCCAATTTGTAATGTCCGTAGACGATTGTAATAACGTTTTTTCTAATCTGCCCAAAGTGGGTGTACAGTAGGTATGATTTTCTCTATCTGAGCATTGTTCCGGACCTAAATAGTAAGGCCAACACTGAGTGGAGGTTTTTGGTTCTAAAGACTTTCCAGGTCATGTACTCCTGATGTTCTTAATGTCAATTGATTATTTTCACAATGTGTATGTGAGTGCCAATATGAAAATATGGAATTTCTCGGTCGTAAGGATGGTGGCATTAAGTAAAATTTATTGTATGTTATCATGGTATGTGCTTTGTCAAGTATTCACTTAACAGTAGTCTCTCGTTTTCATAACTGACCTTGTCTAAGGTGTATCACTCTCCAATTGTGTGGTCTGTCTGATGCACTCCAATACCATTGGAAATATGAGCGATCGTGATAATGATTCTCATTTTGTATGTTGGGTCTAATATCTCGAATTCGTCCAGCTGGGATTCGAATTTGAGCTTCTGAGTTGGATACAGTGATGATTTGTATTTTCTTTCGAAAGTTACATTCTTCTAAAGTAGAACCATTTACATCACTGCCAATATTGTGATATACTTCTATGGATTGGATGGTTGGCATATCCTTTAGTAATATATAACAGGGATCAGTCTCTTGTCTAGAATANGATCTGTNATCAAAGACAATTTTCCATGAAATCCATTGCTATTTCTGTAAAAGAAGGAGGTTAGAATATAGGGCAATAACATANGTATGTNTATAGAGNGATGAGAGTCCACGACTTGAGTATCTTGTCGAGATGGATTTATATGTGAAATATGAAATGGTTGGTTACGTGGCCAAAATAAATATATCATTTCATAACCATGAATACTTTGTTGTTAATTTTGTTCAACTAGCATCGACCAATTATCAGGACGCCATTTCNGTTTTTTGACAAGTTACAGCCACATGTTGGATNGANNTGGAAGGGTGTTACTCGCAAATGTTTTGCAGATACTCTTCCATTATGGTGGTTTTNTTCATCTAAATTTTTTCTATATTTATGTAAATCACATGGGTCCACATCGAAGTGAGGGGTTTCATGTTCCAAGGATATCTGATCTTCTTCAGGTATTAATTCAGCTTTCTTCCCTTGATCAGAAACAAGATTGAGCAAAGGTTCCAATTCATTACTACAATTTCTTTGTTGACGTAAACTTTCAGATTTTGCTAATTGAAGAACTAAATGAAATATACACACAACAATTTGAACATTGCTAAATAATTCTAACATGAATATTTACATAAGTATCACTCAAAATACAACATAAAAACTTGATTTTACTCTTTATACGTCTAACAGCTTTTAATTTAACTAAAATTCTTGATTGGGGCCTAGGGGTGAAAAAATGTTTTTTTTAGTCTTAAAATAACAACACCTAGCGACCATGTTGATGGCTGATCAAAATTTGCTACGAGGTTTATTCCAACAGCTCTATAGGTTTTGTCAGTGTAAATATTTTTAAATATTGTGGTAGATACAGACAATCCAAAGGAAAATGAATTGGGCAAGTTTTATCAAAACAGCAATACTCAGGAAATTTTGCTCTTGAAGGTTTGAATAAAATATCATGGTTTGTAACTACAACTAGGTGACCATCTTGACTGGATCGAGGAATTCTAGTTGACGGTTCGAGGGATTTGTGGGTTATTTTACAAAATGGGATGTGTAGGATAAATCCCTTTTTATCTTTTCGCATTTCACCGTCGCTTCCTAGCACGTTGTCAATATGCCCCTTGATTATTTATCTGATATTTATCCCGAGTTTTTAATGTTTTGACTAAAAATTCAATAAATATAATGTTAAAAGCAGGACACTAGAGATTAATTTTCCTGCATGATTTTACGGTTTCTTTTACTACCGTAAAATCATGGCAAGTGCATTTTAAACCCAGTTATTCTATTACAGTATATCATATATTCAATGAAGGATTCCCTTAGTAAAATGTGAGGTTATCCTATTCTTCTGGTGTAATTCAGATTTCAGGCTAATAAAGNTACTATCCTAGGAANNTATGGAATTGATATTGCTAAACGAAAAGCTACTTTTTTGGTTGATTAACGATTTTCCTCAAATTTTTAATAATGTATAGTCTCACCACNATTTTCAGAGTAAATGGTCCCCAAACTACCTAATATAAGCATGTCTATCATATTTTCCTTGTGTTCAATCNTNTAGATGCCTTGACCAAATCTACTGTTGACCAATAATATAGATATCCTGAAATTGAAAGCCTTCTGGACAATCTCAATTAGAAAGCTGAGCTGACAACAAATTGAAGTTTCTAAATATTCGATGGATGTCGGGGTCAAAACATAATTTGCCTTAGCCGCATTTTATCTGTGCTTTATTTTGTGCGCCTTTGTTTCTTGATATGTGATCTTTCACCAAGAAGCCGTCTTATTGCAAATTTCCAACAATCTGGTTGCAATTTTTGTAAAAAACTTGTGATGGGCTGAAATTAAGGTAAATGATTCTTGACTTAATTTCCAAAATGCTGAAACGTTGAAAACCAGTTGATATCAAATTCAAGGGGTTACTACTTGTCCGTGGACTGAAATCATTAATGAAATGGTGCTAGCAACAATTCGGAATGATCGAAATTCATGTACTTACATAGGTTTCGTACAGTTGGGATTTTATTTGATACGATGCAAATCTAAAATAGATGACCTTTTTCCTCAAAACAAGATAGGCACTGTGTTGTTCCTACGAGGACTCATCAGTATTTTGAAAAGCCAATTTTTGTAATAAAGAACTTTTATAAGGATCAGTTCGAGCTCATGCGGATGGTTCAGAATCAATCTCATATTATGATTGAACCAAACGTGACCAGTCGACAATCGTATCGAGCCTCATATTTCAGGCTATAGACTTCTCAACGAAAGGACTTCTGGAATCTTGAAGGTTTTTGACTTTCACAATAAAAAGTCGAATTTTCTCGAAACTTTTTGTCATAATGAATATTTAACCGTTGATGACTCAAGTGTACTTTTTACCATAATATTGCCATTCAGCCTACAGCTGGCTGTCTGAGTAGACAGAGTAAAAACTACAAGGTTCTGTATTGATTCTGTGCATGAGTATAATTTCAATACACATTGCATCTTAAAGAGGCACGATTGAAAATATAAAGAAAGAAATAACTCACGATAATTGTGACCCGATCCTTCATCAACATTTTACGTAATTGAACTATAGTTATTTGATTAATCTCAAAATCCCGTGCATACTTGTACAACGAGCTCATTATGGATACGAAAACAAGGTTTTCATGAGCTCGAATCATTACTTTTATAGACTTTTTCATGATTCCACGCACGATGAACGAAATCCGGGTCGTATCGAATCTGATATAGGACAATATAAACAAATAATTTTCCATAATATGTGCAGTTGAATAAATAACAAGGATTGAGGTTTTTCTTTTTGTAAAAATACTATGGTCTAGAAGGTGTGATGCAGTCAGTCTCTTCACACCAACTTGATTCTTTTGGGTAGGTTTCCAAGAGTTTCAAGAAGAAAAGTACCTCTTTTTAAGAAGTTGTACAATTCAATGCTTGACTAACGAATGGTGCCTTCTGTACAATCAGATTTCTTCAATGGTTTCGGTGACACGATGAGATAACAATCCATAGTTTCATAATTAAAACTGGGTGATACTTTGGAACAGTACCAAGACTCACTGTTCTGAGGTTTGAGTTCGGGGTGATGTATAAAATAGTTAACCATCGTCAGTTGTAGTTCTTCTTTTGTGGGTTCTTTAGAACCCTTGAATACTGGATGATAAAATAGTTCCACTTTTCTTGTAGTCATATCGAATAAGCATTGTTTCAAAATTTTTGTAAAAATGTGATGGCTTCTCGCGTTTGCTTCAACGTTTTCTTCATGTAGTTCATCAATCACCTTATCAAAATTCTTTTTGATTTAAAAAATGACCATAATTCCTGAATTTTTCTTTCCTGAAAGGAAAAAGGAAAAGAATTAGACATCGACATTATCAGTAACAAAGTGGCATATAACACATGGTTGCCAAAACATCCTTTCACCACCATAAAATCACAGTAAAAATACTGATATCTCAGAAATAGCAAGACATGAAAAACAAATTTTAAACTTAACTTATTTGCGTATGTCAGGTCATCAAAGGTTGAGAGACATTCTAATTCACAGTGACCTAGCCCTAGACATATTTTCAAACCTTAACACCTACTAGTTCTACCAAACTGATAAATGCAATAAATAATCCAAAAATATGTATTTCTAAGTGGTGTTGGTATTTGATTAAATCGATAAGTTTCTAGTGCTTCTTTAATATTATAATCGTCGACCATTTATGATTGCAAAACCAGATGAATTGTAAACTCCAGATGAGGTAGAAATTGTTGTCTCGGCATGGTCGATCAAACTGACCACTGAGCGAGTGGGTGAAAATATTTTTAGAAAGCCCAAGAATTGTTTTTTCCGAATTATTCCTTCAAAACCCATGGGGATCGGTACATACAACTGATTGTTGATCCTCTTGCATTTTCTCTGCCGATTATATTCAGCATTCGGAAGATTCGGATTATAGTGAACATATCCACTTCCACTGATGTGCAAATCAGGTATGTGCAAATAAAGAGTCTCATCGGTTCGTTTTGCTATATAAGATTGAGAAAAAAATAATTCGTACCACAATTTCTGAGTAGAAATTTCTTTAATTTTAAGCACATTTTCTGGACATTTCACTAAAACTCCTGTAGGCTTACTGATCTGAGTTCGCTTTCGATACTTCAATTTTGAGGGATCACCCTTGAATAGCGGCATGCTGATGCAGATTTTGAAAAGTCAACAGTTTATACACGGAGCTTCCTTTATACTTTCTTCAAATAAAATACAATTCTGGAACACAATAAAACACCGTAACAATTCTCAGAGTATAACAATTCTATTCTTTTGACAGTATCTCACAATCTCCAATCTTGCTTTACGTCCTTTTAACCTTTCAGTACCCGACGGAATTACCATCAGCGATACAGCAGCTACTTGTAATGCTTTTACTCCGTCTTTCATTTACAGGAAATCCAAAATTTACAATTAAATTATGTTCCTAAATTAGCATTTTATGTGATCATTTAAATCTTTACGAAAAATCACATCATTTGTACAGCACTTGCTTTCTATTTTTCCTTTCTAGTTCACATCAAGGTTCTTTGCCTGTCAGTTTCCGTATTAGTTTAGTCTTCTGCAAGTTTATACGGTAATTCAGACAGAAGATCAGTTTTTAACAGATTCCAATTACGCAGAGCAAGGTCTTTAAATCTTTTTCCAACAGGATAATGGAACAGAACAACATATACATAAAAGTTGCAAAAGAAGTCTTTTTTCAAATGAAGTACGATATATTTGGTGTAACTGGCAGATCGCAGTCCATGTTCAATACAATACAAATAAATAGAGACTTCAAATGCAGTTCTATTAAGAGGTTGATCAATGATAGGAATCACGAAAATGTTGTCAAGATTCACGTCTGTCATTTTTAAACGTGATTTTTGTATTGGTTGATATTTTCTGTACAGAAAGGAAGATTTCTAATATTTACATCACTACACTTTTCCTGAAACAAGCGTGGGCGCTTTTATCGTGGTAGGTATAAACACAAATTTCAACTGTTAATTATATACACACACTACCTAGGAATTTTACACTGTACATTACCCTCTTGTGTTTTAACGGTTATTGTCGAATAGACCACAAAATATGTACAACATTACTTCACTTGCATTTTGCTTATGTCAGGGAATCACCGTAAACTTGTTGTCAGTAAACGACTGTCTTCATTTAACATTAAGTCGGCAACTGGCAGAACAATAAGATCGATAAAGTGGCTTAAGGCGAGTTGTTTCTTTCTTTCTTTCTAGTCATATACGAAAAATCATATACAGTGACAAACGCACAACCCAAATCTGGTTACACTCTTTTAAATGGAACACATAGACAAGCATTTTCGCTAAAATGCGTGCAATTATCACGTTCAAGTTATTTTAGAAATGGTCAAGACATTTCTCCAAACAAAAGTCGGCATAATGAGGACTTGAGCATATGTACAGCATGATATCTATGTAGATAACACAGTGACATACTTCTGAAGCTTCTATAACTGTAACACAATTTATATTTTTAAATCTGGTTGCTAATTAAGTCTACCAGTAAAGGATAAGTTCCCTGGCTATGCTTAGTGTTTTCCAATATATCCCACATNATTTCCATCTGCCACACAAAATCATATCTATTCATCAACATAATCAAAGAGGCATATTTACAATACTTAGAGTGTTTNAGCACGTCATATATTTGGTGTTGTAGGTGCATAAACAACAGCGAATGTTTTGGAAAAATGGTCAGATCCAAATTTAATTTGTTCAACTGGGTTTTTCCGGATTGGAAGAGGATTATCTGAATTGAAACGTGCATAGCATAACATTTTTAATACATTTTTTTGATCTACTTTTTCAATGTCCACAAACGGTCTATAGTCATCTCCACAAGGTTCTAAGTGAGAAGGTGTTGTGAAAGCAACCGGTGTTTTAACCAAGCATTCAAAAATTGCTATCTTGTCATTAACTTCTTCTTTAGACATGTTGCTTGTTTTTCGGATGACTTTTAACCTGACGTCCCATAGTTTCTTTCACTTCAAGTTACACAAAGTTTCTACGAGCATTTGAACAAAGGAATAGTTAAATATCTTCAACAATGGTGATAACTTATTAATACCAACACTTTCATAAAACACATTTATAATTATAATCATCATGGCATTAATATGGTAGGATAGCGTTTTGTATCTGATTATAAGTATTTTCATCTATTGGCCTAAGTTTTAACAGAGTCCACATAGTACATATTTGCCATTTAAAATGGTCAGGTACTAGAAAATCTAAAATCGGACGATGCTTTCTTTCCATCTTTCGATATATTTGTCATGAAAAACTTTAAAGAGTTCTTGATCTGTTTTCAAATATTCTGTTGTCAACCCAACTGTTTTTAACTTTTCTTCCAAAACTACCACTGGATCTTAAATCCAATCACAATACAGACTTCGCAGAACTTTGGAGCACTCTACATGTGCAGCAGTCACTTTTGTTGTTACGTATAATATTACCTCTTAAACCTATAACAATCAAACCTAACAATGGTAAGTTCATAAGCTCATAAATTACAACGACAGAAAGTAGGGACTTATGAACATACCAAAATATCTTTTTCACAAATATCAACAGCTCTATATCACAGCTCAATCTATTTTCAAATTAAACAATTAAGTAAATTAAGACGCTAAAATATTTTAGAGAACACTAATTGAATTAACAACCACTTTATTTGTCTCTAGCAGCATTTTCGGCTTGTAGCCATCATCCTAATAGCCCATAGCATTCTTCTCCTGTTTTTATGTTAAATAACATCTCCCAATTAGTATCAATTTGCCACTGGAAGTCATTTTGATTTATTAATCCAATTACTGTATGATATTTATAAAATTCCCCTACTTGAAATTTTCTACCAGGACGATATTTTAAGTTTACTAAACAGAGCAAGGTTTTCTCCACAAATTTCTAACTGTAATCCAGCGACCGATAATTTTTCACTTAATACTTTTATAGGGCTCTTTTTCCATGTGAAACTAGTTCTCTGTAATACTCCTAGCGTTTAAGTGTCTTATTTTCTTCTTCTAATGGCGTCAAGTCCCTAAAGGATCTGTAAGCTAAATCATTATCTTTTAATTGTTTAACCCTTGTGTCAACAACGATTTTTTTCACTAACCTTTTCAAAATAGGTCCCTTTATAGGTTGTATTATCATGATAAGCTTTCTTATTTGCTCATAAGTTTGTTCATGTCTTGGTCTACCCTTCAACTTTTTCCACATAAGTTCTATTTGCCATACGAAAATGTGCAGGAACTACAAAAGCTAATAAGCCATAATGTCGTTTGTTTAACCTTTTATACGACTTTCTCTGAAATACTTCAAACAATTCAGGATCAATCAGAAATTAAACCATCAATTTAAAACCTCTATCATGTGCATCTGTGNGACATTTTTACTATTACTTGTTACTTTTTATTCCTACAAATNTCTGAAAAACAAAATAAGAATTCATCAACTTGCCACCAGTTTCCGTNATATTGCANAACTTTCTAATGGACGTCTACTCTAGTGANTTTTGTACTCCAANGTAAGTCACGCCTATTCTGTTTCTGTTTTCAGCATACAAGCTTCTGTTCTGTCTAGGCTTCCTATCTTCTGTGCCAATTTACACCTCCAAAAGTTGTGATAGGTTGTTAGGTAAAGAAATAAAAAGTTTTGAGGGGCTTCACTCTCTCCCCCATGGAAAGAAAAAGCCGAACGATAGTGGCACCAATTTGTTACGTGGAAGTCACGTATTTTAGGACAATTCCGCGAGAGCACTGGATAATTTGGGTAGGAATATGTCCAAGGCACGCCCATGTTAACAATTAGGAAACTTAGACCCGACTGGTATCGCTCGACTTTACACTCAGTTTAACATCAAACTAATTTGTATTNACTTATGGTTTTATTAATATAACTTNAAGCACTGCGCTATTACTCTCAAATGCATNAGAAAGGTAATCGAAAACAACAGGGGTTTATACCAGTAATCATAGGTTAAAGCACNTAACATAAGTTACTGTAAACAACAGGGGTTAATACGAGTTCAGTTCTTTCATGGAGGAAGAGAGTAAACCGTATTTGCCATAAGTTCAATGTACTAGTCTATCAGACTACCTGTAGACCGGCACTACTTGAGCAGAGGCTCAAGTCAGAACTTTGCTGCTTCTCCTAGGATGGTCGGAAGAAGACTGATTCGAATGGACAACTCAGCCATCGCCCGTCGATCTGGCGACCTATTTTTCTCGTCTCCTATTGGTTGTTTCTATCATGTGACAAGGTGCTGCGCGGCGAGGTTCGCTTGCCACGCTAGTGGTCACGCGTTCGATGCGTGATTACGTAGGATCCAAAAATCGGGGTTTCGCATCAGCGCATATCGTTTTATCCATTTGGATCGGGAATATTATTAATATTTTCGTATGGGATGTTACTGCAAATGATTTTCATAATGTTGTGGGTTACTCACTTCCTAGTTGTGATTTGCAATTACATATGGAGTATAAATATATAGCAAATACACAGTACGACGGCCTTGTAAAACAAGTGTCCCTAGTTCTTATTGTATTCCAACTCTATTCTCTTGGAATTCAGTCTATTCGGTGATGCGACTTTTAACACTCTAATGCTTCTTCTTTGTCTTTGCTATTTAATGAGATCATTGGTAAACTTCCAAGTTGCTTTCTGAACTTGCCTTTGAAGTCTTCCTTTGTTTGTGTTTCAGGATCACGAGATGTTTCATGTTGAGGGTGCAAAGCGAACTTAACATGTGTCAACATAGGGCTTTTTCAGTATACATTAAGTACGTTGCTTTCTGTGTACCTGGACTAGGACTAGTTAGTGTAGGCCTACTGTGATCTAGTCTAGACTAGCTAGCATCCTAGCTCTTTTAATGTGGTCTGTAGTCTGCACCAGGCTTTGCAATCATCACGCCTCTTCTACATGTGCCTGTATTGACTGATTGTGCAATGATACCAGACCAGATAGATCTTAAACATGATATGCAAAATTGTTTTGTGACATTGACTTGTTAGACTGAACTTTTACTCAGTCATTTCAATATAAATGACATGTTTTAAGCCAATCTATTGTTTTGATTTCTGTTTTGGTTTGTAGACCAGCATTGCTATGCAGTTACAGGTAGGTTTGGTTAAATAACTTAAAGTGCAACAATGGGTAGAATTAATAAACGAAATTAGATGCCCTGTGAAAGGCGGAGCTCCGTAAATAGCAGAGCTTGGTTGCAGAGGTTTGATAACATAACTGGAGTGAAAAGAAGTTGCGTTGCAAAAGGAATAAACGGAAAAAAAGCAAAGAAAAAACATTTTATTACTGTATTGCAAATGAAATATGCGATTCCCCCAAACATCTAATGTATGGATGTTTGCGATGTTTAAAAATTTTATATATTCACAACTGTTGAAACCAATTTTTTTGTCCCCGAACCGTTGTGAAACTCAGATAACCAAAAGGCAGTGGCAATAGAATCACCTGTGGATCTTGAAATAAGAAAACTTATTCATACGCCACCTATGATGTAACAATTATGCACGACGAGAGTGCACTAGGCTTGGTAGAAACGAAGTAAATGTGAAAGATAAACCCTAAACCTAACCCTAAACTTAACCCTAACCGTAGCCCTAACCTAACCCTAATCTTAACATAATGCTAACCTAACGCTAACCTAACACTAACCAAAGCTAACCCTAACCTAAACTAATCCTAAGCTAACCTAATCCTAATCTAAGCTAACCCTAACCTAACCCTAAGCTAACCTAATACTAACCTAATACTTAACCCTAACCCTAAGCTAAGGTAACGATATCCTATCCCTAACCTAACACCAAGCCGTAAGCGTAAAACGTAAGCCTGAAAAAATGTAAAGAAAAAAACAAAACGAAAGTCGGCAAGGTGATATTTGAACCTAAANCCTTAGCCATAAAAGGCGTAGCGCCTAACCATTACACTATACAATCCACNCAGTTTGACTGACAGACTGACCCTTTTATTTGAATNGCGTCCAGACAGGGGTATCCCTAGTCACTTCCTAACCAAANATATCAAACTTCAGAATAGACTTCTTTTCCCGTCAGTAGAATATCACCTTTTACAGAAAAATTACTTTTACTACCGTTTAGTTCTCATTGCTCAATGCAAAATATCAGTTTTAGCAATTCCGGTTACGTCATCAAGCCTCCGCAACCAAGCTCCGTTGTTTACAGAGCTCAGTCTTTTACAGGGCACCTGAAATTATGAATGTGAACTCATGGACGGTGCTACAATCTAATCATTATTACCAAAGATATGGCTAATGAAAAGCTTGCTGTGCCAACGGAACCGTCACCAGAAAGTCTTCATTAGGGGGGCTTTACATTTGTGCAATGGGGCTTAACATTCTGAAAATTGAACAAACACCACTGTTTTATAGTGCATCATATTTCAATTGTGGGGACTTGGATCTTTGTTTCGGAGGGGCTAAGCCCACCAAAGCCCACCCTGTGGCAACGGGACTGTGTCGCAAATTTTAGCTTGCTTGCAATTGACTTGGAAAAGTACATGGGCTACGCAATATGTCAAGCTTGCGAGATATGTCAAACTTTCTGTTCATAAGCATGACAGTGCCCAAAGTCTTGTTGCAACATCTCAGTTGGCGTCAGGGCTGTGGAGTCGGAGTCGAGGAGTCGCCGTCGGAAGGATTTTGAACCTGAGGAGTCAGAGTCGCAGAAAATTTTAACGACTCCGACTCCGGACTGACCTTTTGCTCGCCGATTGTGAATGTTTGTGCCACAAATGTTAGCAAGCGTCACACTTGGCAATTTAAGCAGCTTAACCTTTCAACAAAAGATGATCATGGCTATTCAGACAGGCTGCAGCACATTAAGTCGCATGCCTACACTCAGGGCGATTCCAGGTCAGCAGCGACACTACGCTCATCACGCAACTTATGCTGAGTGAGTGCAACCTTTCGAGGTTTGCGTCACTGAGATTTCCATTTGCTTTCATTCTGGTTGGCACTATCGTTGCTCTGTGACGTTAGTTACGCAACAATGAACAAGCAAGAAGTTCTCATGAGAACTCCATTGTTATGTAACGCACGTC
>JGI24021J15306_10006930_pt1 | contig 13741 bp, 11 predicted proteins | sample Ectturendosymbi1_FD_15306 | JGI IMG/M metagenome (IMG submission 15306) | reverse complement strand
ACAAAGTTAATTTTTTTTTTTTGGTGGGGGGGGGTCAAGTACACCAACGCCACCAAGAGAGATGCGCCCAGCTGGCTGGATGCGCCAGACAGACAGGTTGAGGAACCTCGCTGAGGGCGTCCAAGCAAAAGCTTTATCAGCGTTCACATTTTTCTGCCTTTCTTAAATGTGAAAGGTTCAATTTGAAGGAAGAGCGTTACCAGCGGTCGATTCTCGCACACAAAGCTCATCGGCTGCCAAGTGAACGTAGGGTTCCCACGCAAATTTTGAATATAAACTTCCAGACTTTTTCCAGACCTAACATTTCCGTATAGCATACCCAGGTCAAATGCAGGCATGTATAGTTAACACGATGGAATTAGAATCATCAATCCTATCAAAAATACCAGAATAAAATATCAGAATGCATGTCAAAAGATCAAGCCTGGAAAACTAACACACCAAAAACTTTTTAAAGACTTTCCAGACCAAACTTTTTTTGTACATACTTTTGGGAAATGACCAAACTTTTTGTACATACTTTTCCAGACTGCGTAGGAACCCTGCGAACGTTATTCGCATTGATCGCAAAGCGGTGGCGCGACTCAGTCGCGATCAGCTGCGCGCGCGTCCAAGCTGAATCCGCTACAGCGAAAGCACGCGCGCGGCTAATCGCGCCTCGCGAACACCGACCTTGCGAACGCGAAAAGGCCAATGGCTGCGCCGACAGATGTGACCCAAGTTACCTCTGATAACGGTTACAAGGAACCGCTTCTCGTCCTCTTCGTGCATGGCACCGCTGATGCTGCCAATAGCCCAGCACAGTGTGTTTAGGTTCTTCCATGACCATTCCGATCCGTTGACCTGCACACGGTTCGGTTTGTAACTCTTTTTTCTTTCGTTGAGTGCAAGCAAGCCCATAGTCAGGTTATAAAGTTTGGTGGGGTGGGGGGGGCAAAATACATGTTTAGGCGGATCAAGTTTTTGTTTTTATTGTGTTGGAAACAAATCTTCCTGGGCACAACAAAATTTGGGGGCTACTGCTCCGAGTGCACCCCCCCGTGGCTATGGGCCTGGGTGCAAGACAAGGCAGAACGGAGCAATTAGGCGTTTGGACAAGTTAAGCGCTACATACATCCAAAGCATGAAACGGCATCTACGTAAACTTACAACAGCAATGCAGCTACCTGCAACAATTTACAAGCTGTAGGATTGCAGCAAGCTTTCGAGGAATCAGCCGACTGGGTTCTGGTTTTAATGAATCTGCGATTATTCAAACTTGCACGTTTTTATGTTCAAGCACCTTGTCTCCACAAATCTAATCAAGTAGTAAATAAAAAGAAATCGATTTCACTCAACTGTAGGCATCCTCAGTTCTGGAATCTTAGTGTATTTGAATAAATAAGACTTCTGGACTGAGAATGTGCAGAGTTTCGTGAAATCGATTTCCTATTTTTTAAAATGTTGCTGCTTGATAAGACTTTTCGTCACCGTTGTGGAGACAAGTGAACTAGCTAAGGCGGCCTTCAAACAGTGAACAAACCTGATTGTGTAGTTTCTCGGTCATGATTCGTTCGGTATCAACGTAATCCAGATGTGTCAGGTATACTAAAAAAAACAAAATGACAATATGAAGCATTGTATGTAAATAACACAGTTCTCACGAAAGTTTCTATTTACACAAGTGTCCCAGGGCCTTTCTTCACTTCCATAAAACCGGACGAGCTGCAGCAGTTGGGAGATTACACAAATCACAACCATTTACAGCCTCTTAAATGAACATTCGCTGTTTGCAACTCTGAACATACAAGAGCGGCACACAGAAGGTCGATATGCTCTCCACTCGAGCAGCAGCAGCAGCAGCAACAACGGACTGCGGAGCTCTCAGATCTCATAATCTCACGTGTCACGGGGAACCTGCGACCGCAGTCTAAGTTGCCATCAGTCTTATCAACTTGCCGAGTCGTTTTAACACATATTTTAAATTAAGGAAAACATAACGTTTTAGTTCCACCTTAGAAACTGCTGGCAACAAAGACCACAGCGCAGTACCACTACTCCCTCCCATACAAGATTTCATCATCGAGCTCCGAGTAACGAAAATGCCCGAGCGCTCTTCGCGCTGGGATGACGACATTCATATGAAATCTGCCGTCAAGGTGCTGGTTTCATGCGCACAACGCACTAACGACTTGCGTCAAGAGACGGCTTGCATTTCGTGCCTGTAGCGTCCGCATATGCTGGCCACTGAAAACGGGAAATCTCCCAACAACATGAGTTCACGCGACTTAATACCGAGGTTTGGTTGGTTCAGAACTAACTGAGCGCAGTTTCGTTACCTAAAAAAACGTTTTTCGATCTCTTAATCGTTATGCAGCGCTCTCAGTATTTCAGGATAACGAATCCGATTTTTCTCTGCGATCTCTGGAGACCCGGACTACGAGGTCCAAGCCATGCATTGCACAGGACGCAGGTGTGTGCCCACTTACCCAGCGTCTCTCTCATGTTCTTGTAGAGATTGATGGAGTCGGTGTCTTTCATGAATTCCCGAACCACCTCGCCCTGCTCGTTCTCAACGACCAGCACTTCTTCGGGTTTGGCCATCCGGCTGATCATCACCAGACGGACCTGGTCGAAACGTGCGCACGTTAAAGAAAAAAGTATTAAAAAAAGATAGAGACGGTGGGCGCGAATAAAACGAGGTAGAGAGAAAAAAAAAAGAAAACGAGATAAAAAAACGACAATCAAAGCTCTATGTTTTCTGCAAGCTTTCGAGGAATGAGCCGACTGGCTCTGCTTTCTTCACTTTGCGATTATTCAAGCATGCGCATATCTGTATTCACTATTCTCCACATGCGAGATTCGGCAAATCTTTAATAAGGAATCGATTTCACGTAACGCTACACATCGCCAGTCCTAAAAATCTGCAAGCAATGCTTTCAACGTTTCACCTGTAAGCATTGTTTGCATATTTAAGGACTCGCGATGCGTAGTGGTACGTTAAATCGATTCCCTATCTAAAATTTGCCGCTAGATTCCTTCGCTTATCTCACATATGGAGAGTAGCTACTTGTATAAAAATACTGAGAGAATAAACGTGGACGACGAGTCTCAGGAACAGCAACTAATACCGTGTCTGCTGAGCTGGTACGAGAACCTGTGTGCCACTGGTTCCAAGCGGGACGTTGCTCTCGTTACGTCAGTGCATTCGAGGCCACCGCAAAGAGGCCCTCCCTGTCTTTACGGCGACCGCGACGCATTCCACCAAGGTAACCGTCACTGTGACCTCGATTTCACTCGTGCACCGACGCTAAGCCCGGTGTGCGGGCGTCGGCTGCTGTGTCTGCAGCAGGCGCGTCTTCAAAAGCAACAGCCCTGGCTTATAAATGATACGAAACCGCAGCCTTGAGCAGTCGTTTAAAGGATTTGCGACTGTATGTTAAAGCACGGCGCTCGCAATTTGTCACGTACATGAAAGTTTCTCCTTTCAGCTTGCACGATAAAGTCTGGCCGCAGGACGCCATAAAAATAAGCGGTGTTATGTTTCTCGGAAAAATGGTGCCGCCTAAAGCAGCATCTTTCGGCATGCCTTGAACCTAATCCTCCTGGAAAGGAGAGCCAAGGCTTCTCTTTTTTGCGACCTTTGCACCAAAGACATCACCTTTCTAGGCTTTGAATCAAGTCCTCTTTTCTCGGAGGCCCTGCTTGACACACACTAAGCATTCCTTACCTTTGATAGGATAGGCAAATAAAGCTGTCGTCGAGCGGGAACGACGGCGTCGGCGTTGGAAAGCGGAAGAGTGGTGCCTGGAGAGAACGGGTTCTCCCGGTACAGGTCGGCGGCCAGCGAGTTCCAGTATTCCAGGCAGATTTTGAAGATTTCCGTTTCTTCTACTTCGGATATCAGAACGAGATATTGTAGCGCCTGCGTCGCGGAAGGTCAAATCGGATCAGGGCGAAAAACAGCGAAATAGAACGAAATTATTGTTCCCCGAACAAAAAGGGCACACATTCCATTCGATGCGCGAGTCGAAACGCGGTGGCACAAGTCCGGTTGGTTGTCATAACAAAATCTGTTTTTGAACTGTCACAAGCTCCGAAAACCTTTGGTTGTGCTAACGTGGCTCAAATGGTTTCTAAATCTGTGCTGCCGGCTGTTAAAGCAACAGAGCATACCTTTTTACGGATTACCACACAAAAATTTTCACTTAAAGCCAGATGGCATCGCCTTCGAGAGGATCGTCATGGCAAGAGTTTGAAATTTAACAGAGCAGGGAAAAATAGCTCCGAATGTAACTGTACAGCACTCACACACAAACACTGCCTTGCTAAGGCGTTTCTCACCGCACTGCCCTCCCTAGCAAATAAGGGCTAAACCAGTATGCGTGCGTCAGATGATTGCGACGTACTGGAAAGATCCCACGCGCAGCNCACTGAATATCACTGCTGCAAGTCTGCAAATACTCGTTTTGCCTTGAGCACACAGAGCTGATGCCCCTACCTGGGGTGCATGTAAGCGCCGCACACTCTCACCTCCAGTAAAAGTGTTCTGAGGTTATCTTTCTCGACCAGAGCTCCGTGCTCCTTGAGGTAGGTGCAAAGGAAAAGTGAAAGGTTCTGTATGAAGTTCTGTTCGGTGTCTGTGCCGTTGGCGTAAGCAGTCTTCATGTTGACTGTGGGGGGCAACATCTGGTGCAAGTAGACAGGGCGGATTTTTATTGCTTGTGGGAGGAGCAAAACGTTTGCAAATAAAACCGAAATGTGCAACGCCGCTCTTTCGCATGGCAAGCGATCGATTACTGCTGACGTGGAGCTTTTCGTTCTCTTGGATTTTTGGCACGCGTTAGTCAACCGCACATAAAGGTGCCAAGTGTCTGGGAACAGTCGCGGCCAGTAAAGCGCGGCAGGGTCATCAAAAATACCGTTCATGACAAGCGATATTCACAGCGGCCGAGACTACTGCTCAAACCCCGCAGCCGAACTGCAGCGTGCGCCTGCTGAAAGGCACCAAGAAGTTGCATACACAACACGTACAGGCAGCAAGCGGCTACTGCACATAAAACAGTGCTACTGATCTCGCAATCGCAATATACCTGTTTCAGTTGCTGCATGGTGTGCGTGAAAAGCTTGAGAAACTGTTCATCATACTTTTCCTGTATGCTGACGCCGGCTGCAACGGCAAACATGGCAATTGGTGTTAGTCTATGTGAGGAATTTATCGAAAGCGGTTGTAACATTTGCTTTTAACGAATGAGCCCTGGAACCCAGTGAAATTTCCCAGCAGTAAAATTTGCGGAGCGTAGTTTATTTCGTAAAAAAAACTATTATTGAACTTTTTATTCTCCAGTAACTTTTTTTGTTCTTCTCTGGTTGGGTTCCAGGTGGCTTTGTTCGAAATGGGGGGAAAGGCGAAACCCAGATAACACCTTGGCTTCGAATGTGCCGCGATGTAAAGCATAGTGCTTCTTAATCTCTTTTCAGCTTGCGACCCACTTTTACCGAAAGCTTTTGTGGGGCCCACTATTAGATAGTGCGGTAAAACAACAACGATGATGTTGAAATAGGAAAAAGAAGCGAAGTATGAACAACGCATGCAATATACTGTGTATGGTAAACTTGAGCTCGCTCATTAGATGCAAGATTTCCAGGTCTAAACAGCAGAAATCGGATAATTTTTAAGCAACGTTTTAGCTAAACACCGGGATATAGTAACATTTTGAAATGTTTCGCGGCGCTACTAAACGGACTCCGCGGCCCACTGGTTGAGACAGCGCTGATCCAGCACATAAAAGCAACCGCCATCAATTCCGCCCGCATATCCTTGTGACTCACCTATTTCTGTCAGGCACTTGAGCGTGACGTTTCTGAACATCGGCAAGTTGAGAAACTGAAGAAAAAAGGATACATATTTGCCACGCTGCACACAAAAATTCGGGGGAGATCGGTTCCGATTGTTTCTGCACTAAGAGCGTTTACTTCTTTGCGCATAAAACCAACTAACTGCACAAATTTTGAGACTTCACGCGGAAAAATTCCAATGTTTCGCAAATGAAATCTGAAAAAGATAAACACGCACCTTGTAGATTAGTTGCGTAATGAGCTCCGTTTCGAAAATGTAACCGAGAGGAATCCAGTTCAGAAAGCAGAGGAGAGTACTCAGCGTCGCGTTCACGAGGGGTGCGTTCTGGGAGTTGTCCTGTTCATAGAAATCGGAAAACGCGCTTATTTCTCACCCGCATTGCACGCAATACATGTCTGGCGCATGTTGGCGAGCCTCAGTTGTGTCACAAATCAAGATTTCGAGGTCAGTTATGTGCGATATATTACAAACAGGAAGAGAAATGTAATGACAAAACGCAACAGAACACCGCGGAGACTGCAATGTTGTGGTCGGGAGATTATGTAATAAAGCTTAATCCCTTGGTATCATCCACAAGCTGCATTCAATACATATGCAGGATAGGCAAATGCGACACGATGAGATCAGGCATGAGGTAAATCTACACTTACCATAACGAACTGGCAGAGCTGGAAGATGTCGGAAAATTCATTGCACATGCTATCTTTCAAGTGTTTTGCTTTTACTTGCGTCATCTGGTCTTGTGAGAAATCGAACACTTCTTCACTGCAACGACACACGCGAGAGTTCTATTGTTGGCATGACGACCTTGCAAGGGAAGCGATATCCTGGTTGGTGTTACTAATGTATACTATACAGTGCACTACACGACCACAATCGTGTCTTGTTTTGGTTTCTGTCATCAACTACACCCTACAATGAGCTACAGCAATGGCATCAAATGTTTAAATTACTTGTCTACCAAAGCACATTTAATTCGGAAGTAAATTTCTATAACCCACAACTGTGTGTATGGCGGCACTTGTTTACATCGCTAATCTCTGATGAGACTGTTACGGGAAGTCCGAATTAACAAGCCGTCACAGGCATTTACACGCTGTTTTATTGACACAGAATTGCGAACAACGAGATGTCATGCCATTATGCAACGGCAGCACTAACCTCAGCAGTTTCAGTATGACCATGTTATTTTGACATAACGATTCGTTCGTCCTGCTTGCACCCACAATGTCACTGATGAACGTTGGCCAGTTCTTTGGCCAGTCTTGTTTTAAAATCTGCACCAGAATCATGTTCAGCTTCCCGAGGTAAGTCTTTTCCTTTTCACTAAGGGCCGCATCGGACGATGTCTTTATTATCAAGGCTACGATGTATTTTTTGATGCCTGTAACGCAAAGTGAGCAGATTATCACGGGGAACGCCAAGAAGTCGCTCAACAGCAGTCAAGCATTTTGAAAGAACAAGGTGAAACTTTCTGCCAGCACGTCATGCTGCTCTCACCTTCACATTGATTACGGGGCAAAACTTTCCATCTTGTTTTTATGACATTCTCCAGTATCTGCAGCGCGTAGTACTAGAAAAAATATAAACTGTGAGTCCAGGTAAGGTTTCATACAGATAACCGAGAGAAGAACATTCACGAGGTTGAAGGTTTGTCAAGCGAATTTTGCAAGTGATTACCTGGTTGGCAAGCCTCTAAATCCGCTCAACGAACATATAATAAGACTCAATTACCGTGAAAACGCCCAACTGCGCTCACAGAGCAACAAAAAAACAGCGCGCATTATATGCAGCTGTTCATTTTCAATAACAACCACGACACGCCAACAGGGTTGCCAAATAGGAAAACTGTAGCCAAACTCGCTTCAAAAAATAACCAAACTTTAGGAAATGGTTGCATCTTTGCCAAAGCATCATTTTTCTCCTGGAAATCAGTCGTTTACGGCTCTCTTATCTTTCGCCTTGTATTTTATCAGAAAGCGTACACGTTTAACAGTTTGCAAATATTTCTCAAGAATCAGTTTCAACATTTTGCAAACATATAATATAGGAGAAGTGCTTATTACCACGTTCCTACTTTCAAAACTGTCACAATTTCATTTGATGTCGCGAATTTTCAAACCATCAGCAAGCTTAAAAATAGTAACCCTACATATGAATATGTATAAGCAAACACAATCGCCAAATCGCCAAACTAAAATATTTGTAGCCGAACGCTTTAAAAAATTCCCAGATTTTTGGAAACTGGCGATAAATTCGCCAATATGGCCACGCCACGTGCGCCGGAAACCTGCTAACTGTTCCAGCACCCCAAGACCTTTCTTTCGTCACCTTGGTTTGTTGATTCTGAGAATATTCCAAGATTGTATCCACTCTTGTCCAAGACTCCGGGTGTTCTTTGAGGGCGGTGAGAATGTTTTGAGCAATTCGTTGCTGAAAAAGTTTACGTAATTTTATCCGGCATTGTCTGCGGTTCAAAAGGTTGGCCGATCTCCAAAAATGCATCACCGACAAACAGCTTACCGACTGCCCTTCTCCATTGTACAGACAGCCAACAACGTTGTCTAACAACGAAATATCCAATTTCTGGGAGAAGTCCAAGAGTTGTTGACCGTGCTGTTGAGTTACAGTCATCGCCATAGCTACGGGCGGCATTTTTATGTCTGCAAAATGAAAATCGTGAATCGTTTTAGCAGCAACGAGCAAACCACCACAGATTTGATCTAACCACGTTGTTTATCCGGACCATAAACGGTAGAAATGTTTCGCAAAGAACAGTAGTCGGTCTACGTTAATTTCAAAACATCTACTGCGCAGAAAAAAGGAGCGATCAAGATTATATAACGCACACGGCTAAAACTAACCGAAGATTGCGTTTGGGCAACAAGAATCGAATTAACTGAACTTGTCACTGCAAAGGAAAATTCCACGAGGACCAAGTACATTATAGCCAAATATTTCTAATTGGTCTTTAACACCACGAGGATGGAGCCCTTCCAAACTTCCGAAACTTGATAGCTAACGCAAGTTCAACTCAAACATTCCGCATTTAGTGCGGTGTTGGAAAATAAACGTACACCTTGAAAGATTTAAAATTAAAACCTTATACCAACGAAATTGCATTTTTAAACATAATGATAGCACAGACAAGTACTGTTTTGCACCGTGAAAGCGGGGAATGTGTGCATCAGGATAATCTAAGCTGACCCCCACGCAACAGTTAATAACTTTTAATAGGCGTGTGAAGATGAGTGGTCCGGAGCAGTGCCCAAGTAGTAGCAAAAAGTCGCTACTTCGTGCATGCCTCTTTTGCCCAGATATTGGGAGCGCAACAACACCTACAAATTACGCAGCTGCGAAATCAGGCCGACGCAATAGTACAACAAAAGTGGAGCGTGGCTGGTAATTTTCCACGACCAAGACACAAACTAACATCAGTTGGAGAATATGAGACAGCTTCCAAAAACCGCTCTATGCCGGTTCGAATCTGGATCGGACACCGGTCTGATCTTACTTGGCTAATCGTGGTCCAAGGCGACGCTACTCTCTGCTTGTTTATTTTTTAAAAAGCTGGCTTGCGCTCGCCCACACGAAAGCTTGAATGTCTCCATCAAACGCGAGCTGCACGAGCACACGCGCGCGCTTGTAACACTACGAAGCAACTGTGGGAAACTCAATGAAATTTTCCATGACGTCACACACAGCAGCGATACTAGGCGCGTTTGAACGCATCCCGCGACGCATAGTGTGAACTGAGCAGGGATCACAGTCATGGTACGCTTGAGCGCTGCAGCAACGATGCGAAGAATTTTCAGCATTGGGAGTGAATCCGAGTGCACGTGTTGTAATTACTGTACTGCCATTCCATTTGAACCAAGGCTCAGTTAAACTCGTATTATCTTATCTTGTGCCAAAAACCTACGCGTAAGGTTTACGAACAGTAAACAGAAAATTCTGTTTAGATAATACTTGCCTACTACACATTTTCATAACCTGTAGTTCATGCGTACCTAAAATGAGCTGACACTACACTACGGGGGACCTGCCGACTGTAAAAGCGACTCATTTAGATAAAAAGACGTCCAGCTGACAAATGCTGAACACGTGTTTGTTTAGCTAACTGCTTTTTTGCTTTCTAAATCTTTGCTTCTGCTATTTGCCAACTCGGAATTATTTGCAGTACTGTGTACACTCTCCGCCCAATTGCAACTGAGCACCGTTAAATTACAGTGAATAACAATATTGGAGAGGCATCATCAGCCGATAAGCAGACTACGCGGGCAAAGTTTTTAGGCCACTGCTTCTCAACCTTTTGTCTCATGACCCAGTTCCGTCTTTTTTAACAAATTCTACGACCTACCTACCGTAATTATAAGGTTGTGGCCTTTATGACCAAAATACTTAGGTGAAGACCAAGAAAGGTCATCTGAAAAAGGTTTCTCGGCGGGTCATCACAATTTTACATTGGTTCATTAATTTTCCAAACTATTGTGTAGCCCCACTTTCAGCAACACACTAGGATATCTACTGTACATATTTACGACAGAAAGCACAAAAGGGCCATTTTGGCCTTCGTCACACTTGGCCAAAACCTCACCAGATGAGGTTCTAAAGATCACATTTTACACCCTTTGCTGGAATTAATAGTACAGCAGCGTTGCACAATCACATTGCGCAATAAACCACGCGCATTCTGCTCCACACTATACTTCTAACTTAACTGAAACAGACAAGGTTAATTTAACAGTTCCGATGGCAATGCACAACAGCAACAAGTCCTCCAATCTAGGCCAGTGGTACTCAACCTTTTTTGTCCATGGGCCATCTTTTTAAAAAAATGTCCGACGGACCACTTTTCTATGCTGACACCTTATGAACAATTATTCGAAGCTGTATTGCATATAAGACATAGGTCAGTGAACGTTTAACCAAAGACTTATGGAACTCTGTGGATCACCAGAAATTCCAGATGGATCACCTGTGGTCCACTTGGACCACGTGGAGATCACTGGTCTGGGCCTTGATGAATGTACCAGTAGCTAAGTAGCTGACAGTAAACAACACAAGGTGGTCAACGAAGGACTGCAGTCTCGCGAAAGTTTCAAAAGTGTTGCCAATAATCATACAGTATATATGCTGAAAGTTTACTCTACGCTGTTATTAACACATAGAAGTTAGAACGGTTACGGTACGGTCTACAGGCCATGGAGAACATGTAAATCTATAAACGAGTTTAACGAAACAAATACCATCGAAAACACAAGATTTTACCAACTTACTTTGGCGAATTTACCACTCTGGCTTACGTGGGGCATTTCACGCCACCTCATGTCTTGCGAACAGTGCTAAGTACTTAGTAGCCTAGCAAAGCATCGACGTAGTACTAAAAGATTGAGACTAGATAAGTATGAACTAAGGTATATACAGTAGTAATACAATCGACACACAATTCAGTAGAAAGACCTTTGCATGAAGCTAACGATTTATGCTGATGGCTAACACATGCATGAACAACCTACCTGCAACGTCAACTGTAAATCCACTGAGCTTTTCTCAAAAGCACTTTCAAATCTCCCGCGATACCAGCACGTCGATCGGACGTTGAAACAAGAAGTATGAACACAAGCAAACAAACTTTTGTTATTCCTAATAGCTCTCGCTGCACAAAACTCGCACTGGTGGATAATATTCTTTCATACAACCTCCTCCTGTACACTAAAGTCTCACGATTGCTGTGAAGCATTTCTTGACGATGCATAAAACCTTTCAAGCGAATGAAAAACAGGTTGCCGTCAAGACCGGTTCATACTGGTTTTGCATCTCGTCGCTCACATCGTGTTCGCTCTGTTTCGGATAAGGTCGGACGTAGCACGTGGTCACGTGATCGATAACAGCGAGCACGTTGTTTTGTTTACAGGTCGAAACCACTGTGCGTGGCCTCTTGAACGCATTCACATGGGTGCTGCGATGGCCAGTGGATATTCACACCAAATGCGCGCAGTTCAATCATTGGATGGAAATTGGAATAAAAATGTGCGGCGGCTCGAGAAAGTTTACTCGAAAACTGATCATACATAGAAAGCAAGCCTTATTGCACATTCCATCGATCTACGTTCATTAAATGATTCTATAATTGTTCGAGTACAGGGGTCTCGCTCGAACATGCGGCCCTCTGGCCGCATGTGGCCCGCGAGCCCATTTTGTGCGGCCCGCGATGGTTTTGGAGAAAATTGAAATACAGTAATCAACGCTGAAGTTATTTGGTTTATTCACCGGAGTTTAAAAGTGCTGGGCCAACGAGTGAACAGGTTCCTTCAAACGAACGTAGATACGGTTAGAAATGATTTGCTTATAACTCACAATACCTTTCGCAGGAAATAAGATGCAAAAGCTGTTTTTAGTAAGGTGCAGGTACCGCCGTTGTTGCGTCAGCGTCATAATGCGGCCCTCTGTTTACTTTATAAATCCTCATTTGGCCTCGGAGCAATTTGCGTTTGAGACCCCTCTTCTAGTATCTAGTTGGAGGCGCTGATGGCATCTGCTGTACGTTTGTGGTTCTCTTCCATTTCTTTTGCGTGAGACAAGTGATTTGAACCGTGTTTGTCATTATTCAGCAGAAACAGCTACAATGACTTAATTTCCCTCGTGTTTGATAATTTTGGTTTGAATCCGATGCTTGAGCTACTTTTGACAAATTTGAATCTTTTTGTCAAGATAGTATCGACAATGGCGGTTCTAAGGGGGTCTGGGTGGACCATGGTCCCCCAGATAGTTTGCTGGTCCCCTGCTTTCCCTCTCCAGTTTTGTACTTAATTTTCACGTTCAAGTTCGTTTGATTGACGTATACAGCAGATAACTTGCAGCCAGCAAAATTTTAAACGATTTGAAGACTTTCTGGTAACGGTTCTGGCGATATTCACAATAGGGTTAATCATGGCAAACCAATCTTCATTACAACGGAAAATCACCATGCAGGAGAGACATTTATGATGGGCACTCTACTTTTTTCCTTGGCCCTGCAGTGCCACCCACCAGCTTTTCATTATGGAATCGCTACTGATTACCAGGGGCCGCTCGTCTAGACGGGCTGCCGGGCTGCAGCCCTCACTGTAAGGCAAAAGATTCCGCCAAACGGCCAAACTCGNCTTAAGTTTGGATTTAGTTACGAAAATTTCACAACACAATCATTTTCGGTACTTCCGACACCATTTCAGCTCAACGTTTCCTCGNAATCCAACAAAACCAATGTGTCGCTGCTTGCCAACGACACTAATGCCATGACGTTTTCAGCACACTTGCCGATGGATTTGGCGATTTCGGGGCTGTCATCCGCACAGCCCTAAAGGAAAGAAACCAAACAATTGGCTGCAAAAAACATGATGGTATATCCGCCTATAGCAAAGCGTTTTTGATATTTTGACGATGAATTTTTAAAGAAAAAACGGAGGAAATATGACCTTGACTGTTTTTTACTACCTGAATTTCTTGGATATTGAATTTTATAATTAAGTTTAACAATGCTTTTACTAGTACTTTGGCGGCATTGGATTCAAATCTGGTCGCCAATCTCGGGCTGCGAAAATACAGCCCTTCGTTTATCTGCACCAGTGCAGCTTGCAACTGTAGGCTAAGCTGATGAGCTTTCTAGGGTTGGCGTTTGAAGATGTATGGCAGTAGTTGGTGGNTCTCATTCTTGGACAACNCNAGATGTGACTGGTTTAAAACATTGAAATATGAAAAATTTGAAGNATGAGAAATCTGGCAAGCCTATAAGCATTCAAGTACTATAAGTAGACCTTTAATTTTTTGGCAAGGTGAACGTTGCAGCTGTAACTGATTCAGGATACAAACTTTTACTGGAAAAGCATAACAATCCAGTTAAAAAAAACGAGAAATCTTGTG
>JGI24021J15306_10006929_pt1 | contig 13741 bp, 10 predicted proteins | sample Ectturendosymbi1_FD_15306 | JGI IMG/M metagenome (IMG submission 15306) | reverse complement strand
CTTTATTATTTAGCTTTTGTTCTTAGCACAGTACGTAGTTTTTCTAACTTTGTTTCATTGTCAACTTTCGCATAGGACTGAAGATGTGTCGAACACGGAACTAGTTTCCTTGTGCAAATAAATTATTGCGATGTTACCTACAATGAGAATAAGTATTATGTCGTCACGTGAACTGTCTATCTCGAGTCTTCGATGTAGCCTACCTGCGCCGACGCCAGTGACTACGTCAGATCGTTGTTATGTGCCACATTGCTTGTTGGTTCCGTAGCGTTGCAGTGTCAAAGTTTGGCCAGTTTTATCCTTCAAGCTTCTTTTGAACCATGCTTAGACTTGTTTCCTCGTAAATGTACGTATGCGAAAGTGATTGATTACGCAATATGGTCCTGTGAAGGATTGGATTGCAAATCAACATCGCATCCCCCCCACCAAACCAGCCTGTGTCCGCTACTGCTCACATCCCTCTTTTTCAGAGATACCGTGGGTCATCCTTTTGATAGTTTCGCACGAAGCTTTTGCATTGCTTTGAATTTATTTCCTAAATTGAAATGTGAAAGAACTCCCACATCTACCTTTCGCAGTGGCAATGTTTTGAGGCACATTCTGAGAATTTGCCTCGAACCCCTACTTTCTATAGTACATTATCTTGCCATAATCACATACCAACAGTTACAAGTAACCTCGGGTTAACTCCCCGACTATGGCTTGTTTAAAATTCATTTCGGCAAAGAAGCGCCAAGCTGAAACGCTGTAACACGCGTAGTTAATAAGTGTCACAGATCATAAAGATTTCCGCGTTTACAACCGGGTACCTATGTTTGCATTGGTTACGATAGTGATATAACTGTAGAATCGACATGTAAAGGATGTAAATGTCCTTTTCTTACGTTTAAATACCTACTGGCTTTGTTGTATGGCGCAATCGCCATCATTTAACGCATGTGCCAAATTCTTTGGATGGCTCCGAATCATTACTGCACTCGTAAAGGTCGAGAAGTACGACCTCCAGACTGAATGAGACTGAAAGCGTTGTCAGCATGCACGTTATGTTTTGAGAATTTGGTAATCGTGCGTTTGGTCCTAGTACTGGGAAATCACGTATTGACTTTGGGAATTCCGACTTTGTCGGTAGAAGGGGTTTAGTGCGTTTCATAAACGTGCTCGCCGACTAAATACTGCCTATCTGTCAGAGACATTTGTCTTTTGTACTGTACACTGGTATCGACAATCCGTACTAGAGTTATAAGACGAACCGCGCTTTTCGGTTCGAGTTGGGTTTCAGGGCGGGTTCAGACTGAAGTTTGTCCAAATGTTTCGGGCCTGCATATAAATTTTTTTTTCGCAGCGATGTACACTTTTGTCGCCAGTAATTGTAGAAGAAATCTAGTTTATTAACTGTCAATTAAAAGTGAGCATTTGTGAATTTATTAGTTATAATTAGTTTACTACGCCACAAATACCCTGCAGTTGCGCATATCCTGACTCACTCGGTAAATTTGACTTTCGGGCCTAAATCGGGCATCAAAAATATATGTCGGGCTCAGACCCGGTTGGGGCTGCAAAACGAGGCCCGTTTACAACTTTGCATTTAGTACCTGTATTTTGAACGTATGCTGAACTCATATGAACGAAGCCAAAATAATTATAAATAATTTACGGTAAGTCAGTGAATGAGTTACGACAACAGACTTAGCAAACAATTTATCTAGTGTAAATGTGGCCAAGTTCTCATACTAAGCTTCAAATGCATAGAAACAGATTTCAACTTTTTAATAATATATTGCCCTCAACCATGCCACATTTCAAGAAATCTGCTTCTTGGCTCAAAAGGTCGCCAAAACACAATCTGCTAGTACCAAAAAATCATCCTCATGTTTTGTCACGACAATTGTGATTTGATTTATAAACTCCCATCACTGTAGGCAACCTTCGATAATTCTATAATTCTAAGTTAGTCAAAGCATTCGAATTTTCAACAAGCGCCTTCAAAATGACCTACGGAGGTTTGAAAGCGCAGTTAAAATAACGGTTTACATAAACGATTTCACATGGTTGTATACCTTGGAAGCCAGTAATCTATTCTTGTACAGTGAAAAGATGCAACACAGGTCTACAACAGTGACTATGGCGGGATGCAAGTGCGCGAACCTCGTCCCCTTTCCAAGCTAAATGTAAAAACTGCGCCCCCATTTAGCTTATATTTCGGAATTCACTATTTTTTCATTTTCATTATATCATTTTTTGCGTTTTTCAGACGTTGTTTGGACTATTTTCCGGTGACTTAGACCCTTTAAGTCCCACGAAAGCCACTTTTCTTGCAGAGCTTTGCAATCCTATAACTCGCCAGTTGATTGAGCTAGATATCTGTTCAAACCCTCTACGGATTCAGCAAGTCTTGTAGTCAAAATCAAAAAAAAAGTTTTCGTTTTCGGTGGAGGTATTTCTGGAGGTTACGTCACAAAGAAGGCATGTTTTGGAAATGTTGGCCATCTTTGGCCGGCTCTGGGCCTCAACCCATTGACCCATTCTTTTGGCTCAAAGTTTTGTTGAAAACTAGGTGAAAATCGTCAATGGAGCCCGTGATTGACCTGCTAGCACATCTGTGGCCAAAATTTTGGGCCAAAAACCTAGTTTTTGGCCTAATTTCTAAATTTTCAGAAAAGGCATAATTTGCCCTTTCAGGCCAAACTTTGGACGGCCATAACTCGGCATCAGATACAGCTAGAGAGCTGTTCAAACCCTGCAATAACTAGTGGTTTCCTGTGGTTTGGAAAAAAAATTTTTAAATTGGATGGGCCAATGGGCTCTTGATAGGGGTCTTTTGTTTGGTAAATTATATGACGTCATCATCCGATCCCACGCACCAATCTTGTGGCTCGCAGTATTTTTAGATTCTAGGCTAAAATACGCGTTTTTAGAGCCCTTGATCAAGTTCCTAGCGTTTCTGGTTCAAAAGTTATGCCAAAAATATTCCAATTATCTCAGGAATTCCCAAGGGCATTCAGGGAATTTCCCTAATTGACCATTTTTGCCATAACTCATCAACCAGAAATGCTAAAAAGTCCATCAAACCCTCTAAAACCTGGTACTATAGCCTAGAATGCATTTAAATCTCGCGAGGTTTCGCGCCGCTGATCTGCTCGATTCACACACTCCCACGGGCCGCTGAAGTCATGGATTGTTTAGAGAAACCTGTCGAAGCATGTCAAAACAACCTGTGGTTTTGTAAACATTGCCAGAAAGGCCGAAACCGCAACGGCGGAAAAGTTTTTTTTCAGCGTAAACTACAGGTCTTTCCCCATTTAGAGCGGATTTGAACAGCTCTCTAGCTGGATCCGCTGACGAGTGATGGCCATTTAGAAAAAGGGGTGTGTTCCAACCCAAATTGGGGTTTGTATGTGAAGAAATTTTCACCAATTTTGTTTTGTTTGCCATAACTTCGGCTAGAGATACACTAGAAAATCTTTCAAGAGCTCAAAAGACGCAGATTTTGGCCTAGTTTCCGACAAAATCTTGAGCCATAATAATGGCCCAATGGGTTGGGGCTCAGGGCCGTAAAAAGGTAGCTAAATTAAACCACTTGTGGCGTTCCCCCCGAAAAACCCCCAACGAAAACGAAAAATTTTTTTTCGAGTTCGACTACAAGACTTGTTGAATCCGTAGAGAGTTTGAACAGCTCTCTAGCTCAATCGCCTGGCGTGTTATAGGATTGCAAAGCTCTGCAAGAAACGTGGTTTTCGCGAGACTTAAAGGGGACTTAAAATCCACATCCGGATGCACTTTCACTCAGTAGTGGATTGAGGGAGGGCTAATTGAGCTCCATCCAGGCGATCCCTAAATCGGTAAAAAAGTGTAATGTCTAGTTGTTAGAAAGTGCCCCTTTCTCAGTTTCAACCATAGGCCTTATACAACCTTAATCTGTCCCTTCTTTCATTGCAATTTTTCGCGTGTTGGCAAGTGAACCCATGACGGTGATCAGTGGGCCTCCTTCAGCTACGTTCCCTACCCTGGCTGAAACCTCTAGTTATGCCACAGGTCCACTGCTTAGTTTTCCTGAATTATTTTTTGTTAGACTACACTAAAAATGCGTACAATCAACGTGGATTCAGCCATGCCACCAACACAACTATCAGCTTGACAAGGCAAACGCTGACAACGAAGTTACACACAATGCATTTGGCAATTGTTGGCTAAAGCTTAGATGACAGCTGGAATCTATGGGTGGTGGGAAGATCAATTTCTTTGACGTGTTAGATAAAAAGAATGTCGAAAGGGGAAATGTTTGAAATCAGTTGTTGATGTGTTCACTTCAAGTGTATATACCGTAACAAAGGTCCTTAGTCAGATTTGGGGGCTCCTATTTTGCCCGCCCCCCCCGGACGGGGAGTACGGTGTGGCCTTCCTCCGGCTCTGATGGTTAGTTATGCTGAGCCATACGATTTACTATCTCATGTGGTGGATTGCGAATGTGTGCTGTCTTCGTGTGGAAATCAGGCCACATAACTTGCGGTTGATTGCAATTCTGCATTTGGTCAAATGAAAGCCTATACCATCAGAAACTTCCAATATATTTGCAAGGCTTATCTGATGCAATGGAGGAAGATAACTGGTTGATTTTAACAGCATGGTCGCGTCTATGAAGCCACTAATAGTTGCCGGACCCCTGCCAGATTTTTCGACGTGACGCTGCAGTAGATTTGGTAAAGATTAGCATGAATTTTGTAGAAAATTGCTTTTTCACCTTCTGGTTCTGCCTTCATTTTAAAGTCTTTGAGCTTATATATTTTAAGCTTAAGGACAATATAAGAATGTCTCTCACTCCAAAAAAAGAAACATTCAAATAAAACGATTCATATTGCAAATTTGGTTTTACTAATATAAGTTCTGAAGGAGAAGAGAAACCATAGTGCGTTCTGTGCTACCAAGTGTTCTGCACTATAGCCCAGCAAGTTGAAAAGACATTTGGAAATGCATAGTTTTATTTCAAAAAATAAAGGTGCAGACTTTTGTCAACGTCAAGCTAAAATTTTAATGAGAACCGGAAAAGCCCCAGATGCTAATGATACGCACTGCACTATATATAGCCAACAAATCATGGTGAAAACGCCGGATGAGTATGACAAAAAAGCCAGATGAGTTAAAAGATGTCCTGAACGATGTGATCAAAGTGGGGAATTCCATTAGCTAATGCACTAAACTCTCGTCTGTTTTCTGAATTAAGCGAAGAAAGGGATTCCCAATTCGAAACTCTCTTGTTGCACTCACACGCGAGATGGCTTTCCAAGGGAAAAGTGCTGAGAGTTTTCCTACTGCGATGAGAAATACATTATTTTCTGAAAGATGCTCAACCAGAAATGCAGCAGAAATTTTCTGATGATTGTTTTCTGTTGTGCCTGTCATTTTTGGTGGACATATTCGAATCCGCGAATTCCGTCAACTTGGCGCTACAAGGAAAAGACATGGACGTGATTCAATCTCGTGGAAAATTAACCGCTTTCCAAATGAAGCTAAACTTGTGGCTATCTAAGATTGGACAGTAAAAAGTTTGCTCTATTTCTACATCTAAACACATTTCTTAATGAATATGAACTGCACGTCCTAGATGATATCCTCGCGGTCATGACAAAACACGTTTCCATTCGGACTGAAGAAATTTCTCGTCACCTTCCCAACCTACACGCTCTTATCCCTGCTCCGGTAACCTCTGCCCAATTTGGGCAAACGGTTCTTCTACTTAAAAATTAGTTAACATTCACGTAGACAGCCGGTTCTTCTACTAAAAATTAGTTAACGTTCACGTAGACAGCTGGTTCTTTAAGTAGCTGCATTTTTTAGATGCTTTTTCGGGAAGTCCTACCAAAATCTGCACAAGTTTCGTAGTTTTCGATGGGGAACAAAAATTTGCCCAAATTGACCCATGGTTACCTGAGGTGTAACAAAATTCCTACACGAAGATCTCTACTAAGGCAAACTTTCCCAATTTGGGCAAAAAGAGTTGGTGCATTTAGGTTCACTAGTAAGCCACACCAGCAACTTTTGGCAGAATCCAGTACGGGAGTCGATCACACGAGAGCAAGCCCTGAAGACACAAATCCATTTGACGCGAATGGCTCCTGCTCAACTCGTGGTTTTCATTGAAAAACAGGCAGGAGATTGTATGACGACTTTTACGTCACAGGAAAGAAATTGGTGCCAGAAAGCGACTGCACCTTGTATGTGTACTTATGGTGAAAGGCCAAAGCATTTATTGAGGACATGATGAGCCTTGTGCTTCTCTTTTCCTAACTGACATTTCTAGAACGTTGGCTTAGCCCAAAAAAGGCCTGCTCTTTGTGATAAGTGCACTTGTGTTAAAAGGCTAAAGCATTTTATTGAGGACGTGAACTTTGAGACCAGGCAACGCTGTGGAACCTATCCACCATCAAAACAGAAAAAAACGAGGATCACGTGCCAACTGCCAACGATGGGGAGCACTTCTCTGCACTAATCACTTTCAAGTTTTCTGCAAAATTTACTCACACCCCTGGAATACTAACCCCGGGTGATTTCCACCCCGGCAGGGGTGGTGGCCACGTGGTCCCTAGGTGAAAACCACCCCGCGTTATGGTTGATTGTGAGTTCGGGTGAAAATCACTCGACATTATGGTTAGTGTAAGTTCGGGTGAAAATCACCCGACCTTATGAGTTATTGTGAGTTCGGTTGAAAATCACCCGGGGTTGTGGATAGCGTGACTTTGGGGTGAAAATCACCCGAGGTTATGGTTAGAGTGAGTTTATTGTCTCCCTGTTGATGCCTTGACATTGTAAAAATGGACAAAGCTCCAAATAATTTATATTTTTCATATTTCAATTTGAGCGGCTTGGTGCAATGTTTGAGGGGGTGCTTAGCCCACTATATCCTCCCTGTGGCGACGGGACTTGCCGTATGTGAGGCATGAAAGTCAATAGCAGTGCCGCGATCAATACGATTGCCCAGCAATTGTCGTGAAGCATTTGCCCATTTTGGGCAAGTTTACCTTATGTGCCTGATTCTCGTAAACAATTTGCCCAATTTGGGCAAGGTTGATTAATGTGGCTGAAAATTGTAATGAAAATAGACAAATTTCATGTCTCAACCTAATTTACTTTTATTGCAGATAGAACCACAGGCTTGAAATGAGGTTCTGTTTAAAACTTAAACTGACCACCAATGGGTCTACTGGCGGAGTTTTTTATTTTTCTTTACTTTTTCGTTGATTTGTTAAGAGAATTTCCCACGTTTTTGTTTGGAAAATTGCTTTTCTTCTTCATCATACAAAAAAATTTCCAAAATCAACACGTTGTTTTTTCTGATCGGATGAGCTTGAGAAGACTTGCTAAGTTGTACAAAAACCCGCGCCCCCCTCTAAACCTGTCAGTTAGTCCAGTATAAGCGAACAAACAAAATCTGCCCATTTTGGGCAAGGACAACAACGGTGTTTGTGTTTAGAGGTAACCTGAGCAGGGTTAACAAGTATTGTCTTTTCATCAACAACCCGTATGGAATCACTGTTGGCGATCCACCTTCGGAGGGCAATTTAATTCAAGAACAGTTAATTGATTTGGTGAATTATGGGGTGTGCGAAACATGTTTTCAGTGAAATGTGTTGCAGTAATGATTGGATTGAAATGGCATAGTCCCATCGCGGTATCGCAGACATGGCGTTGAAAGTGATAAATACATTTCCGACAACCTACTGATGCGAAACAGCATTTTCTACACTACTCTCTATTAAAGCAAAATTCTGTAAAAGATTGCATGTGGCACATGATATGAGAGCTGCTTTGTCCAAAACATGACCCAAGATAGAAGAACTGGTAAAAGTTAATTAGGTGCACCCTTCCATTGAACTGAACCTTTTAAATGTAATAAATGTGTGCTTTAAAAAAACTTTATAACTGTTATTTGTTTTTAGCTTGATACTGGACTGAGAATCATCCAAAAATTTGCAGTGGGACCGTTATGTAAAATTTTTAAAAAGTTTGAGAACCACTGGTTTACAGAAAAATGGCGTTAACTATCTCGTGCTTGACTTTTTTGAGCCACACAGCAGTTTCAAGCAAGTTTAAACAAAAAAATATCAATTGCGATACCAATGTCAAAGCATCAAAATTTAATTAAAACTAAAAATTCCTTTTACCTGGGTAACCGACCATAGCGTTCAGTATTATCCGCACCACGATTCCGTATTTCCTTGCTGCGTGAGCAGCCGCATCACAGACGGTTTCCACAACATCGTGCGGTGAAACACTTAATGAAAGTTTTTTTCAACTGTTTTTAACCAAAAGAAAAATTAAATTCAAATAGAAAAACTTTGCAATGGCCCGGTTGGCCAGTTAGTTGCGAAGTAGTACTCGGCAACGGAAGTCAAGCAAACGTTTTCAGTATTCCGTTGCCAATGTTACAGTAGGGACGGGGCACAGAAATAAATCTCGTTTCGCGGATGCTCCACATTGCACCAAAACTGCCAAAGCATGTGTTTGCAAATTAATCGTATTTTCATGAAGTTACGGGAATAGGAAACAATTCTATTCCTTTGCGCATGAAAACATTGCAGCACTCATCATACACTGGTTTCTGTTGTTTGAAATCGCCAGCACCAGCCTTCATTGTGAGTTCATGAGGGCAAAAACGAAATTCCACATATCCCACGTTTTGCTTAGCTTTGTCTTCAACAGCTTCCCTCGTAATTCGCGCTATAGCTTCCAGATCACCTCTGCAAGGAAAGTTACGCGTGCCAATGTCAAATATTTTCGTAAAACAAGGTTGAGCACATGGGCGTCCGCATGGTGGGGGCAAAATGGGCCATTACACCCCTCTGGAAATTGGGTCTAAGAAACAAAAATTTCTGGAAAACCTGAAGTCAGCAGTTTAATTTCTATTAATTGATTTAATTCTTGCAACGACAGTTTTTTTGCCAGTTTTACACTCACACATCACAAGAGCCAGGTTTAATGTTGTGGTGTGATACAGTGATGAGCTTGCAGTTCACTCATGTCTACTCCTCTGTCTACAGAGGCAGGTTGCAAAACTTGCGAGCACATTGTTCTACTGTTAGTCTTTATTGCGTAACAATAACATAGCAACGAATCTTCAAATGTTCACTTGAAGTTACGGAAAAACGGGTTTTGCCGCATGTGACTGTTAAAAGCAGGCATATTTAGTAGGTAATGCAACAAGACAGTGACTACCAGTGATGTAGGAGGCGGGGGTGCAAGTGCACCCCAAAACTTTTGATTTGGTGAAAATATGGGTAAAGTCCCTGAAAATCCGGGCAAAACCTGCGGAAATCTGGGCATAATCTGTGAAAACCTTTGAAACATTCGAAAAATCTCTGAAAATATTGGCAAAGTCCCTAAAAATACGAGCAGAAATGGCATCCAACGTGCTTTGATTTGAAAAAAATGCGCCTGACATGTGCAGAACCACATGGAGACCGTTTTTTGGATGTCATCCCAAAAACGGTCTTCATGAGAAAATATTCGCACAAAAAGTGGCCCAAAATTTTTTCGAGCAAGTTTGGGCAAATTCGGGGAAAAATCCTTCGCACCTTTGAAAATTTGCCTGCCGCTGCACCTACGGTGACGGCCTACGGTACTGTGTGAAAACATGCACGAAATAAACAGAAGCATCAATGCGCCAACGAAGAGCAATTTTTGTGAATGTTGCCGTAACTTCGGGCATTTTCTCTATGACATAGAAACAGTGGTATAGGGCTAGGGTTGCAGGGGTTTGAGCGCAACCTTATAAATTTGGGTTTGTCAAAATTTCATGCAAAGTCTCAAAAAATTTGGGAAAAGAAGCTTCACAATTTTGCAACAGTATTAATGAAATTACGCTTCCTTGTTATTGGGTGTATAAATAAAAATTTGTTGCATGGTAGCAAACACACTAAATAAATATAACGTCAACAAACTGTTTCTAGTAAGTTCATGTTTTAGTTTGTGAGAGTTGATAAGAAGATAACTGACCTATTTGAAAGTTTTGGCAAAAGAAAGCATTTCATTTATGTGCCTTAAGTGTACACACAGAGGTAACAGAGTGTGATGCGGAGCATCTACTTCATATTAGTAGTGTTCACGCCATACCAGTACATAACCCGAAATGCTTCAGCTTTTAATTCTAACTGCAGTGTTGGGGCGAATACATTTTGCCCTACAATTTGTTGCATATATGTGCAGTTGAGCAGACAATGTTGTGAAACTCACGGCATAGTTGTAACATAATAAATATGATACATGCCACATATACCACCATTGACGTACGTAACGAACGAATGGGCAAAGGCGCGAGCCGTCCCCTGGCAAGCTAAATGTAAAAACCAGGTCCCCGTTTGGCTCATATCCTGATATTTAGCATTTTTTCGTTTTCAGTAAGTTGCTGTCTTTTGAGTTTTTTGGGATGTTTTCCCATTTTAGCTAGAAATAGACATCCATATCCGGATTCACTATCATTTCCCAACTCTTTTTCTGTGTGCTGGCTAGTGGGCCGCCTACGTTAGCCAGGACAGTGGGCCCCTTCAGCTAAGTTTCACCCCTTGCTCAAATCTCTAGTTACGCCCTGAATATCACATATATGTCTTTAGAGAAGGAAGCAGCTTTAGGCCTACCTCAGCTATATTTGAGGTTTATTGCTGACAGCAACAGCCCGAATGTGAGTGGAAGACCTCGAAAATGAGAGACAGATCCTCTAGGGTACTGAGACAGCTGCATTTTGACAATGTTTTTGCACAGCCTGGCGTAGGCTTCTTTTTCTCAGTTGGATAAAGAACCAAATTGTCCAGACTTTGGCAACATGCCAGATAAAAACATAATGTGCCAATAGCTACAAAAAATCACCAGGGAGAAAGTTTGTTGCATAAATGTTTCTCGGGAAAATTTGGTAAATTCAGACAACACATCCTATGCACACTCAAATAATTACATGCTCCTACACATGTGTTTTGCAGAATACCAAAACGTTTTGTTAGTGTCCATTTGCATTGCATCGTCATAGGGTCGCAACCAGCTGATATTTTCTTGTTGGGCTCTTATCGGGGAGGTTGTTGTACCTAACAGCTAAACAAGTTTTTGAAAATTTTGAGTTGCCCGGTTGCCCTGGTTGCGGACCTGATTGCCAGCATTACCAACCTGAAAAATATGAGCAAAATGTCGGCTTTACTCCCACTGGAAAAATTTCTGCAGACGCCCATTGTTGAGCACACCCATCCGAAGATTTAATATGGGTACAAAAGTTTTCAACCATGCTTTTCTTCACCATGTTTGTTTTGTACTTACGAGAACACACCGAGAAAGACATTCAGTTTCTCCAAAAACTCGTCAAGACCTCTCGTGCATTTCTTGCTCACACAGTGCTCCTCCGCCAGGACTTCGATGTTGAATGAGGGAAGATTTATCTGCCGCTTTCTGTTTCAAAGTTAAACAAACCTCAGCAGAATAAATAGTTTTCATGTTGGCAAAAAAATTCTTTCAAAGCAAAAGCTTAAAACAACGAAAATGCTGAAGCAAAATTAAGATCCCCTCACAAAGTTGTAATATACTTGGCCGAGGAATGTAAAAACTCCTGAATATATTGCCAGCAAAATTCGTATTGGACAGATTGTTCGAATGAAGTCCCCATACACAATTTATGCAGGAGCATTGAGGTAAACATAGCAAAACTGAGTTGCTAACAAGGAAAACGTCTCAGGAAGCAGTGCTGTGTTTACTAATATTAACACATTTATTTTTTCAGACGCACTGTGTATGGATTTTCTTCTTCTTTTGAGCCAGTTGTTCTAACCACTGCTTGGCCGTACTTCATCTCTGGGCCGGTGTGGAGCAGTCATTCGATTGTCTCATCGTTCAGAACCGTCAGGCCGTGCAGTCCANGAGGAGGTCGATGGATTGGGCATTGGACGACAACGTGGTTGACGGTTTGTTCTTCTGCGTCACACTCACAGACCGAAGATGAGGCCATACCCAGTTTGTACAAACAGGAACGGAAACGCCCGACACCAGTGCGGAGGCGGTTAACCACGACCCAGGCTCTTATTGCGAGGGTTGCTCCAGGGGATGGGTCCCGGTGTCGATGATGAATATGCGGAGTCTTGTGGGGTTGTCCAATCACTCCGCGTTCCATTGGTGATCCGGCCACTGCGCCGCACGTATGTTGTTGTTGACAGATGAACTGATGTGTTGTTCTGCGGCGGGTACAGTAGGTGTCACGATTTAAGGCGCGGTGCATTTGCACTCGATGGGCAGGTAAGCACTGCGTGGAGAAGATGTTCAGGCTCCACGACACGACGTGTGCTAGAGACAGTGTGGCACCATTGCGACGAAGCTCAGCAGGTTGGATGCTTGCGAGGATTGGGAGATTGTCCGCTGGAAAAGGACGCAGCAGGCATCCAGTCACAATTCGCAAGACTTCGTTGATGGCGGGGTCGATGAGGCGGGTGTGAGCAATGCGTCACCAGACAGGGCCACAGTACTCTGCGGTTGAATGCACCAGGGCTAGGGTGGCTGTTCGCAGAGTTGTTGCTCCAGCACCCCAACCGGAGCCAGCAAGCCGCCTTAGGAGTGCTACGCGTGATGTCAGCTTCTTGCGTAGTGAGTCAAGCGGTCGGCAATGCGTAAGCGACCTGTCCAACGTTACTCCGCGGTGTTTGGGCTCGGGACAGAAGGGCAAGACTTCGTTGTTGTAGTAGACTTTCAGCTCACGTTTAGCTTCCTTGTTGTTACGGTGGAAAGCTGCCGACACGGTTTTTGTAGTGCTGAGCTTTATCTTGCAAGTCTGGAGGTATTCAACTACGGTTGCCATGGCCTTGCTCACACCCCTTCCACTGCATGCCAGACTCCATCAGCATGCATGATTTCTAAATCGTCAGCATATGCATACTTTGTGTAGAGAGTGTTTGGCAGGTCAGAGATGTAGGTGTTGAAGAGAAGGGGCACCAGGACAGATCCCTGTGGGACCCCGTTCTTGAGGGGTCGTAACCTGCTCCTTTTACCATTTCCAGTGGTAAGGGTAAAGCTGCCATTGCCAAACATGTCCATGATCATCTGGACCATATGTCCATGTAGCAATCGCTGCAGCTTGCAGGTGAGACCACGATGCCATGCAGTGTCGTAGGCTGCTGTCAGGTCGACAAACACAGCCCCTGCTTATTTTTCCCGAAAAGCTATCCTTGATGTCCTGTGCGAACAGGATGACCTGGTCTACGGCCGACCTCCCGTGTCGAAAGCCCGCCTGCTCCCGAGGGAGCAATTGGTCGATGGTTGGTTCGACACGAGTGTAGGTGAGCCTCTCGAAGATTTTAAGGGATGCACAGCAGAGATATGGGACAATAGCTCCTGGGTCTTCCAGTGCCTTTTCTGGTTGAGGGATCGCAACTATTAGTGCTCTTCTCCGGATCTTTAGAATTTTATGTTGGCGCATGCAGGAAGTGATCAAGCGCAAAACCAAGCTTTGACAACCGACCGGGCATGGAGTACAAGCCCCAGGAAGATGGAATCCAATCTCGAAGACTTTCCTGGCTTCAGGCGTCTGAGGGTACCAGCAAGCTCTTTCGGCCTAAAGGGTTCAGAGACACTGTGACCCTCAGGTGTTGGAATCATCGATAGGTCGGACAGCTCCTTGTTGACGTGCCTGGTGGACTCGCGACCCCTGGTCGTGTGTGGCCCGCTTATCACGAGTTGCGAGGCGATGAAGTTTGCCGAGACGGGGCACAGGCAAGAGGAACGGCCA
>JGI24021J15306_10006928_pt1 | contig 13742 bp, 6 predicted proteins | sample Ectturendosymbi1_FD_15306 | JGI IMG/M metagenome (IMG submission 15306) | reverse complement strand
GTGCGCCTTATGTATGAACAAAAAACTAATCAAAGCAATTTATTGACAGTGCGCCTTATACTCGGGTGCGCCTTATGGTCCGTAAAATACGGTAATTGAAAAGGAAGGACATCATATACACATTAGGAAACTTATACAATACAGTAGTATGGTTGACTTCTAATTACGTACCCCTGACTACCCTCTGTTTTCCAGTAATATCCATTTATGCAAATTTTAAGGGTACCACCACAGGAAGATGCCGTTTGTGTCACCAGGAATTACTAATATACACTATGAAACTCCGTACTTTTATCTCCTGCATTAGCACCCACCCTGCCTGTCTTTTTTTCACTGATACATTTTGGTCATTTTTTGCTGAGACATCTTGGTCACTGAAACATTAAACCCTTTTTTTTATTCATTAGCCTATACTTTCACACATTCTGTCTGAAATGACTTAATTTTTTCCAGTCATTTTGAAAACATTTCGGTCCACGAATGAAAAAAAATCAGGGCTCTTCTTAGAACAACATAAGTCTGGCTTAACTGCCTTCGCACCAGTGTCGGACGTTTCCACTCTTGCTTGCACAAATGGGGTATGGCCCCTTCTGCAACTTGTGGGTATGGTACAGAAGAACAGACTGTTGACCATTTTGTCCTTCAATGTTCAATCCATCAACCTCCCCATGGAGCACATGGCTTGACTGTTGTGGATTACGAAACAATTGAATGGCTACTCAACATCTGCCCCAAGATCTAATGCAGCTTGGCGGTGGATTGAAAGAACTCACTCTGATGATGAACTATTGTACACCACTCTTGTTAGTAAACCAACTTTGCATATATATGCTCTTGTTGCAGTATCTGTTATAGGAACATGGCAAACCATAAGAACCAATAGGTGCCTAGAGTTTGAGTGCTGTTAGTGGATCCTCCAAAACTTCACAAGTATTCTATCCACAACATTTTCTGATAAAAGTGAAACTGATGATTTTGATGAGCATTCATGAAACCAATTTAATTTGCAGCATTGAGGCATTAATGTAAAGCTTGACCACAATTGCAGTCCAGAAGTAATACTGTTTTAATCATCAAACTCTAAAAACACACAATTGGATTAGGACAGTGGTTCTTAACCTTTCTTGTCTCATTTACCCTTTAACAAAATGAAAATAATTGATTTTACCCCCAACAATATTTGGTGTGTCAAGGCATGACTTTTTTTGGAAAATGGAAATGGTCTGTAGGTTCTCCTTGAAAAACATTGTAAATTGACACTCAGATATATAAATTTTTGTGCTTATTGGAACCAATTTTAGGGTAATGCTTGTACAAAACTTATCAGTCTCTGATGTAAAAAAGTTTAATAAAATACTTACAAGTAAGCATGAATACTTTTAAGAAGTGGTTCGCTGAGATTGTTAATTCTAAAAACAATTTCATATGAGCCGGTTGGCTATATCACTGAATCAAGGGGCAAAACGTTTGAAGAAGGAATACACAGCCACGTTTAAATTTTTCTTTTTTGAAAAATGACAAGCAACTCAAACCAGTCAGTCATTCAGCGAGACTTTTGTGCTTGTTATCTGAGATTCTGGGAACAGTAGTTGAAAGAGATATTCTCATGTCATCTTTGGGATCAATGTTTTGTTTTATAGTTTTCATTAAGGAGAACCCTGCCTCACACAAGTATTTTGAAAAGGTATAATAACTTTAAATGCGTGCTTCGACAGCATTGGAAACTCTTTGCCCAAACCACACCGAAATTCAGAAAAGTCACAGTTGCAAGATATGAATTTGGAATAAAGCATTGTTCAACGTTGAAAATCCATCAATACATTTTAATAAAGCTCTTTAAAACACAAGCCCGTGCCTTGATAAAATTTACACGCTCAGTTACGTGTTTCAAAACTGTTTTCAAATATTCCTGAAAGGCTTTACTCACCAGTGCATGTCAAAGAAGAACACAAGAGATAGAATTGATGCGCGATGCCCATTTATTCACCAGAGTTGTAAAACCTGACTTCACTGAGCATAGAATAGGTGCTGTCTGTTCATAGCAAGCCAACGTGATTCCATGAGTTTATTTTGTTGAAAGAAGTTATTCATTTTTTCCTGATCATCAGTCACTTCGCCAGTTGTTTCTAGACTTTTGCACATGACCAACTCAATCTTTCATCTCAACTGCATGTATATATCGACAGTAAACCAAGAAACACGTTCAGTTCGACATGTTATTTGACTCCAGGGAAGCCAGAGAATAGGAAAATGACAGGGATTGCTCGTCTGACCTTTCCAAAGGGGGGCAACATGGGAAGAGATGCCTTTTTATAACAGTATCATAGGTAATTTCATGGTTTGTCAAGATTGATTTCAAACAACTTTATTGCAGCTATTCACACAACAAGAGAATTCAGAATGGTTTTCTATAATTTCTGCTATTACTGGTGAGGTCAATATTGTTCCTGAACAGGAACAAACATATTGGTAAAGATTTGTTTTTTTACAAGTCTCCATTCCCCTCAACCTTTTTACTGCCCCCTTGCCGTACCGTTGATGCAGCGTCCCTGGTTGACTCATCTAGCTGAAGGGTGACTCTTGCTGTATTACTTCGAATTTCATTTGCTACGTGGTCTAAAATATCACAAGACACAACACTTATACAACAACGTACTGTATGATTTGATAAATAACTTTTCTTAAGTTTTTTCTTTCTCTTTTCGGTTGTATCCATAGTGTAGAGTTTTTGATAAGTCACTCCCTAATTGTATGATGTTTCTTTCCTTTTGCTATTGCAAAAGCAATGCGACAGGATGCTTCTAATCCTAATGTGTTTTCAGAAACGAACTCTGGTATAGGCAGAGTTTCTACAGCATGAATCAAGCGCAGTTGGTCTGCAGAGACACGTGGTTGTCATGTAAGTAGGTATGTGTGGGGTTGAGTGAAGCGCAGGGGAGTAATGAGGTTAGATGGCACCTGGGGCAAGAAGCAAGTTTGGCGCCCCCATGTTCAAAGCTGAGCTCTTTCAGAAGGAAATATACTGTGTTGAAGAAAGTACTTGTAAAATTGTTGAGAATTTTTGGCACCCCCAGCAGAATTTGGCACCTCCCGTAGTAATCCGGTACCCAGGGAATTGTGCCCCCCTTTCCCCTTGTCATTACGCCCCTGGTGAAGCAAGCTTACAAAATTGACGGCTTCATCAAACCATTACCAGGCACTTGGAGAAAAAGATACAATGCAGGTTTTGAACATCATCTGTTATGATGAAGTCGACCTGAAGTCCACGTATGATTCTAGGTAAGTTACCTTCTTCGACATAACTGAGAATGTTGAAACCTGCATTTATTAACTCATTCACTAAAAAGACCAAAAAAGGCTGTTCACTGTCCAGTCCAGGGGTCACCAACCTTTGTGAAACTGAGAGCTACTTCCTGGGTACCTATTAATGCTAAGGGCTACTAGTTTGATACGCACCACTGAAGTAAAAATTTTGCTCAGTATATCTTATGTTATTATTAATGATGTTAATCCATGTGACGATATCATCATAATGCTATTTTCAAAACAGGCCCGTGGGTGCCATGTTGGTGACCCCTGGTCCAGTCTATAGCATGCTGTGAAAAGAAAGAGAAAAATGGTATGGGAGTCTGATCATTGTGAAAACTGATATTTATTGCACAATAGAGGATTTTTTAATTCTGAATCTCCTTTTAAGTACGACCTCCAAATGAAGTCGTGAACAGAAACAGTGTTGCACGCATGAGGTGCTCAAATGAATCTGGTAGCTTTACATATGTCAAGATGAGCCAAAAAGAGAAAACTTATCACTAAGCATAACTCTGAATCATAATCTAAGGTTGGTGCAGCATCTCGAGTGCGTGTGACATATCCGTAAACATACCTACTCTGTAACAATGCTCTGTGACGACTGTCCTGGAGCCGCTCACAAATCTACGAACAAAACACTGTTGGATGTGGTTTTGCATTTACTCCTGAAACCAACCAGCCTAATAATCCAGTGTATTACATTTTGTAAAAATGTACATTTGCTATAATTTGTGATTCAGTAAATTTAACCCCTAGCAAGATGAAATTTACCCCAGGTGAAGAATCACTGGATTAGGATCTGCATAGGCACTTCCCAAAAATTACTTTGGATCACCAAGTTGTCTTTGACTTGGGATCATGCCAAGTGGCAAATCTTAGAGCAGTGTTTCTCAACCTATAGGCCATAGTGCAGTTTTCGGCTAAGCCATGGAGTTAGGACAAAAATATATCAGAATAGATTTATCTAGACATCTAATCACTACAATGTGGGAAAACATTGATTGTGTTTAGCAGCAAGATTTTCACTGCATCCAGTAATAAATACGCTGCTTTAGAATGAATTGCATCCAGTAATAAATACGCTGCTTTAGAATGATGTGTGTTTATTTATGTTTATAAAAGCATAGTTTATGCTAACAAGGGATTGTGCCACACAATTTTTTACCAAAAGCGATCTGGGCCATGTAAGTAAAAAGGTTCAGAAACAACATCTTACAGAGAACAATAAACCCTACCAATTGCTTGGTCAAGGTGGTCTTTGCAGCAGCACTGGACTCATCTCACAACTAGGTTACCTGGCATCTTGAAGTCCCTGCAGGAAATTTTCACCACCATAAGCTTGTTGACAGATGTCTCAGATGCAGTAAGAAAGTGGTGGGTAGCCCAGGGCATGCATGCACAGTGTAGCACACTGTAGGTTAAAAATAGCATGCAAGATGTTATCTTCAGGTTAAGGGTTATTTTTCTATTTAGTGTAAATCAGCAAACTCATTTACTAGCTGGTATCAAACACCAATAACTAAGAAGCCTACTGCAATTTTGCCGCCTGATTTGACAACCTTTCGTTTGGTGATGCAGAAGCTATTTTACTATGCCAGCAATTAATTGAATGCAGGATGGCATGGGATTAGTTTATACAAAAAATGGCATGCATCCTGTTGAGTTGGACACTCTTACAATAAGATAAATACTGCTTAACATGTTCGGTGCCAGTGTACGACATTCATCATTCATACTTCAAAATCTCGCATGAGCCACTTTTCTTGCATCACTTTGCACCACCATAACTCTTTAGCCAATTGAGTGAAAGAGCTGATCAAACCCTCCATGGATGCAAGAAGCCTTCTAGTTTAGATTGAGGGTAGGTTTACGCATCAAAATGTGTAAACCTGCCCTTATTATAATGTCATGCCACAAAATAACAAAACATTCCAATTTTCTCAAAATCTAAACTAGCAGACATTGGAAACTAGGCTAGAACCCAGGTCCATTGAGCCTTTAATTGGCTTTCTAACGTTTCTGGTTCAAAAGTTTAGGCCTAAAAACAACAAATTAATTATTTAATTAGGGATTAATTAATTCTTTTATTATTTTTAGGCCATAACTTTTGAACCTTGAACCCTAGAAAGTCAATCAAAGGCTCAAAAGACTTAGATTCTAGCCTAGTTTCCAATAAAAACTTGAACGAAATACTTCCATCTAGTGGTTTGGCCCCAGGGCCAGGTAATCTGAGCCAAAATGGTCAAAAACCCACCCCCACTTATGGCATCAATCACAAAAAAACTCAAAACCAAAAAATTTTTTTTTCAGTGTAGACTCGAAGGCTCACCGAGTCCTTTGAGGGTTCGAACAGCCCTCTAGTACAATTGGCTGGCGAGTTATGGAGTTGCTAAGACATGCTAGAAACAGGGATTTTAAGTTACGCAAAGCTACTTGCAACGAAGGTGTTAAAGGTAAATAGACCAGCGTTGAAGGTGTTAAGTAGCAGTTCAAGAGAATATCAGAAAACACTGCACCAGAAACCCCCACTAATGATACTTATCAGCATATGTCTGAGTTGTAAAGCAGTTGCATGTATTTAACTTCAGGCAACATATTGAGCTGAAGTTGATAAAGCACATTGCCTGATTATGGGTTACTTTGAAATGTAGAAGTGATGTTGTGGTGAAGGATAAAAGACCAGAAGTTTTGCATCATTGTTTGCAGTGTCATGTATGTAAAATTTGCGCACTAACCATAGCACTACAGCATACTTATGCACAGTTTTGACTGGTTACTTTCCTCTCTGGTAGTTTTTGTATCATGCAGTGCATTTTGTTTTTAGCTTTTGAATTTCTGTGCATCTATGAGTTGCAGATCTGTGATAGGTCTAGGAGCATGTGCTGGCCCATGCTACCATTTACTTCTGACTGCAAAGTTTAGCATGTGTTGGATGTTTTAATTTGTTGTACTAACTACTGATCATGGATTCTAAAAAGAATGATAGCACATTCCAGAGTCTTGCTGGTGAACATTCCCATGCAACTGCTGCATCTTCTGCACCAAGCAACACATCTAACGAAACAACCAAAAAGGTGTTGTGTAGTTTGTAAACAGAACTAGAGCAGTTCATGTGGTAGTTGCTTTTGGAGGGTTTATATTAATGTAATCTCTTGACGTTTATGTATGCTTTATAACTGGTTTATTGCTGTCCAGTTTTTGTGCTGAACTAAAACGCTTTAATTTTCTGCTTCAAGTATGCTTGCATGATCAGGGAATGAGCTCTATTTGCAGGAAGATATTGTATTTTTAAAGGTATGGTTATTGCTATCCACTTTTTGCAACTGGGATAGCCATATAATGGGCAAAGTGGGTATAGCTCCTGCATGGTTGACGTTAAAATCACCTCCTGACTTGGCATTGCTCTCTTGCCATTGTGTGTGTTCATTTTGGTCTTGCTTATCATTCTGACCATGGATCTGTAAATACATTGACATTAAAAAGATAGATGCATTTTTTTAAGATTTGCAGTCGTTGGGACATTTTTGGATTGAATCAGACGATGAGGCAATATAGTTCATGCAAGATCTTTCTTTGATTCCATCATAAAGTAGCTGACATCAGCACAACTATATAACAGTTTTGTGTTTTATGCAATTTCCTACAGTGGGTTCAATTGCCTTCAATGCATCCTGATATTAAATGTTTCAACTTCAACATGTACACATGAGGTCTGCTCCATCAGCAGCCTGTGTGTCTAGTGCAGAGGAACAAATCATGATTATGTTGTCCTGGAATGTCCAAAACACTGACCCCTTACTGGGACATATGGTCTGGTGTATTTTAATAGAGATAGATCGATATATCGGCCTGGCCAATATTGGATTTTACCAATGCATCGGTATTGGCTAAAACAGCCAATTTTATCAGCCTCAGTAGGTGTTGACAAAATGCTGTTATATTACTCATGCATCCTGACAACTTGCGCAAGAAAGCACAACGAAGCAAGTCAAGATAGTTACCTTGCAAACAGTTACTGCTGTTTTGGAAAAATTTTCATTTTTGGCTATGGTGAATTGAATGCAGTATTGTACTAACTTTAACCTCCTTAACTTGATGCTCCGTTTTGTGCTTCCTTCCTTTTCAGTGTTAACCATCTTTCAACTTTCAAGCACGGTTTATGCTTTTTTTGTTGTAAGCACTGTAAGCAGTTCTCTTTCACTCAGTGTTCTGTTCTTATTGTTTTGTTATTTTTAACGTTCTTTTTCTATTCATCGCACTGTGTTTATCCATTACAAATAGTGTATACTATGCTAACAAGTTAATCAGATTAATTAAAAATCATATCAAAATATTGAAATTGCTGCAATTTGAAAAATTTTAGCTCATAAATTCTGATTTTTGAAATTTTTGTAAAATAGATAAGGCATAGAATCACTATATTTTTGATAATGAAGCAGAAAACAAGATGTAAAAATTTTGGAAATATTGGTTATTGGTATTGGCCCCATAAAAGCCATATCAGTCGATCTCTATTTTTAAATGATGAAACCATTAAGTGGCTGCTCAATGCATGTCCTAAAGTCTAACGTGACTGAGTGGTATATGAAAATTCAACAACCATAAACTTGCTCAAACAACAACCATAAACTTGGCTGTTTCTCATATGTTTGAATGGTCAACATGTCACAGATTTTGATGTAAATAAATCTCGTTTGCTTAACAGGCTCATCGTAAAGGCCTGAACATGGCCATGCTGGGTAAATCAGATTTGCTGCAACTTCTCAGCATATTGGAAGGAGAACTGGAAGCCCGTGATGTTTACATTGCTAGTCTGCAGGTTTGTTGGCCTATTGTCTGGATATAGTAAGTGCGTTTGAAAACCCTTGTCAGACTTTCGTTTTGAGTATGATTGAAAAGAACTTATTTTGGTCACAATTGGGTTTGGAAGCAAATTAATTATTCACCTTTTGACTCTTTGCCGACTGGGTGTAAAAGCTCTTTTGATGAGTTCTTCAAAAGTGCGTTTTGCCATGCAAGTGTGCTTGTTGTGAAGCTCTAGATACCGTTATGTTTACTGTTTGATAAGTTACATCAGTAAACCGATGCTACAGTGCCTTTGCATTAGTTTCCTTGTGCTTCTGTTTTTCTGCTTATATTCAACATTGTTCACATATTTAAGCAAACGATTGACATGAAAAAGTTGTAATATTGATGAATTTTTGCTGATCACCAGGCACAGCTTCACCAAGATAGCTACTCCAAACAACGGTATTTCCATCACAACATTTCCGATCCGTTTATGGCGTTAATGCGAGATAATGAAGCTGTAAGTGGAAGCGTCACACCATGCCAGGAGTGCCATCCACAGCAGCTCTTCGGGAAAGATATGGTAAGACCCAGGTTTTCGATACAGTTGAATTAAATAAATAATACTTTCTGCTGATGTCTTTCACGTTGCTTGCAGTATTATGTTCTTTGAACGATGCTTGTGCATGCCTCTGCTTATCGAACTATCATTAATATTGAAAAAACTATTTAGTCTGTTACCATGCACCTATAATCCGGAGGGTTTTGAAATAAAAACGTATATTAGCGACATTTTCCGTACACTGCTAGTACTTTCCCCTATTGCAAATGCATTGTATAAACTTAAATTGTTGAAAGGTGATATTTTTTATACAAAAGAAAGAAAAAAACAAGAAATGGTTTGTCAACTTCATATTCGGCCGTTGTTCTCTCAGGACTTCTATTTCTCCGCAGCTGCGCCCTTTCCTACGTCCTTGCAATTAATCATGATACAATACATGTTATCATGGTTCACCCCACCCAATGTTTGTGTATAGCGTTCCACGGACGTTGATTAGGTCTGTGAGTTAGCAATGTTGGTCACATCCTACACCGAGGCAGTCGCCTTGTGTTTGCCGTTGTTGGAATGAACTTGTACCCCGCGGGTGACCATCTTACAGGCACAGGTTTGGGTTGCTTGGTCGACGTGCGAATCGTATTCAGAATAAAACGGTTATTTTGCGAAAATTCACACCCGAGAAACGTTGAAACAAAATAGTTTGCAGACAAGCACTGTCTATGGGCACAAGGTGAAGTTCTTTAAGTATTATTTCCCTGTCGAGTAAGAGAAGTTTTAAGCACTATTCTTAGTGTACGCAATATATTGCTGTCTTTTGCATCTATTCAGGAATGATTTGCACCGTCAGGTCGGGGTAGACGTTACAAAACTCGTTTCAATCGTGAAAACATCAAACTTGCATTTGAGAAATCCTGTGCCTGGCGTACTGTTAAACCTGGCCGAGAAAAACGACCGGCAATTTATCGTTCGTTATTTGTTTTTTTTTCAGCAAGTAAAGATCGAACCGTTACCTCTTCTGGACAAAGTCGTAACCAAGTTCAGAAAACAGCAAGAAAAAGTCAAACAGCACATGGCCCTGAATCGGGCGTATTTCAATATGGTGCGTAACAAGCATGTTTCACCTTGCTGTTGACTTCTGTAGTTTTCTGTTTTATTTATTATTAATATTATCATCTCTTGTTCTTCACTCAAACCTTGCGTTGAGGTAGGTGTTTTTCTCTGACCTCGGAGTCTTACCTGGACTGTGAGAGATGGAGAGGCCCTTTCGCGGGATGTGTGTACTTCCAAGTTTTGCTGTCTTTGCTAGACAGTTTTATTGTTTTTATTGAGACGAATAACTGACAAATGGTTGATTGCAGGTGAACAGCGAGTTGCAGGAAGAGATGCGCAAACGTCATCAGCCGACGGCAGCAGACGCTGCCAGTGCCGGTGCGTCGACCAAGGAGGAGATGGAAAAGCTTCAGGCCTTGGCGCAGACAGAAAAAGCCAAAGCCACGCGTATTGAATCGGAATACATGAAATTACTTCAGCTGGTTACGAAAGAAAGACAGCGATATAGAACGGTGTGTGGCCTGATCGCTTGATAATACAAACTATGTTTTTGTGTTTTTGACTCTGACCATAGAGGACCATCGTATCGAGTTTGTGGTTAGTTTAGTTCACATGCTGGCGGTGTTCTAATTGTTCTAACTTTTTTACGGGGGGGGGTCGAGAAATGCGCTCTTTATTTCAGTAATGGACGATTGCTGCGCAGTTAAGCGAAGGCAGCTTTTCTTTCGCAAAACTCGCCGTAGAAATTCGACGCATTTTTGATAGCGCAGTGTGAAAAAACTGGGTAATTAGGACCTGACACTCGCCGCGGCGCGACTGAGTGATCTGTCGAGAGAGGTAGTCGTCTTTCGGCGACAAAACGCAAAGCGTACTCGCCGAAAGTTTGATTCTTTGACATGTCCACGTCGTGCGGCAACTGTTCGTCGCGTTTCAGATCATAACCATGCTACTTGACGAGCGCAGCAGAACGAGGAACTCCGAACATGGAAATAACAGCGGTGATTGCTCGCTGCAAAGGAGGATTAGCGAGGTAGGTGCATTGCCGTCTTGGGACGCGGCTTCTGGTGCCGTCGCGTACTTCTGGTGTGCTGTTTGAAAAGCAACTTCAATCACGCCACGCGCTTGTTCAAGTTTATGTGAGTTAGGGGGTGATATACATTTTCGTGTTTACCAAGAAGTGCGAGGTATATTTGCGATGAAGTGTGTGTTTGCACAGTTTCGCTGCTGTACAATTTTTAAGACTTGTCGTGTGAAGAAGTGTTTGCGAAGCCAGATTTCTCGTGAGTATTTCAACCAACCATTGCTGAAGGCGTTTCGCTCTTAGCCGCTCCTCTACTTTATTAAACTTTCAATACCAGCAAATACTTAAATGTTGTAACTGTCGCTTTTTTGCAAATCTTCTAGCTTGCTTTTTACACGGAAGATTCCGGCATAATACTTCACGTGAAACAGTTGCTAGATTGCTTTGGCCTTAAGCGGCTCTCAGTTGGCTTAAACCAGTGTTTCTCCACCGGGGTGCCATTTACAATACTCAGGGGTGCCGCGAGCTAATACTTTTTTCAATCGTAAAAAAATACATCATCCAAATGTCATCAAACCTTAAACAAATTGCTATGAGTTCGTCACTGGGTTGCCGCAAATTATATTTCTCTTCTGTGGGGCACCGCAAGCCAATTAAAGTTGGGAAACACTGGTTTAAACTGCAGTCCTGGCCGATGTCGCGTTTTCCTCAAATTTTTGGCAAATCCTTTCTTAAAAATTGGTTGTGGAAGGTCCTGAGACCAGAGTTTGGGTTCAACCGCCGTGACAGAAGACACCAGCTTATCTTTGATTTGCTGGTATCTCTACCGACTATTGCAATTCATCTTTGATTTGCTGAAAGTGATGACAATTACAAACAACCTGTGATCAGTTAAAACTCCCTGTCGAAGTACTGGCCAACAGGTTGTCGCCCAGAAGTAGGTGTTTACTTGCGCTGCAATTTTTAATGCAAATGTTATTCTTTTCAATGAACAACCCCTTAAATATAACACTACCAAGGGGTGTTATCTTACTTGGTGAGTAATGTGTGTTTCGTGAAATCCCTGTTTTCATTCATTCTATGCAGGAACCGATACCACGAAAACTTTTTCTGTTTAGATAAAAGTTGTCTTGTGAAAACACTCCTGACAAGTAAAACGAGTTGATACAAAACAGACCGCTCTCTATTCACCACATTTCGCAGCATGTCCATCACGGGCGGCTGTGGCTCTGATGAAACTCGCGTCTCTGAACCTCTGAAAGTTTTAAAAATCAAATTTCGCTGTCTTGGAGACAAAGTCTTACGACAGAGTTCGTCAAACAATAGGTTAGCAGCAGTTCGTGTGCTCTTGGCTGGCAAGCTCCGTTCAAAACAAGTGGGAAGTTAAAATTGCCTGATCTCGTTTCTGAGGCTAATCCGTAAAGGCATTGATTTTTCTTGGGGAAATGCCGAACCGTACAATCGGTTTAAACGCAACGAGTCGTCATAGCAACAGAGCTGGTGACTGCGCGGACTGTGCGATGAACGCCGCGCTGAGCGAGCCACTTATGTCAAGGAATCGCACCGAAACCGCATACATGGCTTGCGAGTGCTTTTTCGGCCGAATGTGCTGCCAAACAAACGCCAGGTCACTGCGGTGCAAGAATTCGCGCTGCTTTACAAGCCTGGACAGCGATCAGTTTCGTGACAAGAAGAGCCTGAAGGTGTCGCAGCACAGGCAATGCAATACATGCTGGTATGGCACACTCCATTTCTTTCGCCCCGGTCGTGTCAGAGGCAAGAAGAACAACCAACGGACCACTTTCATCCTTTTGACTGCGAAGTAATTTACAGAATTAAGGTTGTTTACTAGTTGCGTTGGTGCTTTTCATATTTGTAAAAATGTCTGTTGTGACAAAGACAACGTAGCGAAAGTTCAAATCCATGTCGTCCATCAGAGTTGCCTCCTGGGTTTGTTGTTGCTCTGAGGAAAAGGTGCGCGAATCGCACCACAACGTCAGATCGTTCAAGATCAGTCCTCACCAAGCCGATTTGGTATTGTACGCGTGTAGCTTTGACTCAAGCGTAATTGCTTGCTCGCCGAAGGGCCTGAAAGTGAAGCGCGCTCTTCTCGCCAGCTCACTTTTCGTGGCTCGCACGAACGAGATCGATCGCATGAGCTTCAAAATTGAAAAAGCAACTGTAGGGCATGGATTCGTGTCCCACAGCGCCATCATCAACGCCACGTCAAGTTGCTCGTGTTTTTAATGAAACGTAGGTGTTAACGTCGGTGATTTCCACGTTCCTAACTGAAACCAAACTGTTTAGCCTTCACGCGCGCCTCACTAGTTCCACATATCTTTCCCGAATTCCCTTCATGCGGAGATTGTAAGTATGGTGATGTACTGAAATGTCCGTTATGTATGCGTAATCAAAGATGACGCTTTTTACGTTTTCTTTCAACTGAAGATAAAAAACGCTCTGAAAATACGCAGCTCAAACATTCCAAGGTGCTCGCTTGTTCTTGCAGCTTACGTTAAAAAACGCCGAGCTGGAGTCGTCCTTGCTCGCCTGCAAAGAAAGCGAATTGAAAATGAGAAGGCAAGTCGAGCAGCTCTTCGAGAAAGCGAAGCGCCTGAAGCTGAACATCGAAACGAAGGAGGCTGCGATGCAGAACAACAGCAGCGGGGGCAGCGGCTCATTCAGTCGAACGCCGACCGAAAGCCCCCCACCTTACAGCGCAAATGCAGTGCGCCGTCGACACCTGAGCCAACCAGAATACGAAACGCCACTGCAGTCGCCTTTTCCGATGCAAGCCGACCTCGAGCGCGACGGCAGCGATGAACTTCTCGCCGACGCCGCCGGCGTCTCAGTCAAGCGATCTTCCAGCGTGATCGAGAAAAAGGTCTCCCGTTGCAAGGCCGACGAGACGAGTTGCCGCGAATCGCTGACCAACGTCGGTCACCGCGGCAACCAACGCAAGTTGCCGAACTCGTTGCCTGGAAACGCCAGGAGCGGCGACAAAGCCCCGCTTAT
>JGI24021J15306_10006926_pt1 | contig 13744 bp, 6 predicted proteins | sample Ectturendosymbi1_FD_15306 | JGI IMG/M metagenome (IMG submission 15306) | reverse complement strand
ATGGCTTGTGACGTTTATTTTTGCTGGCATGAGGCGTTTGTGAGTTTACACAAAAGCTAAGCCTGGACAGCATCTATTGCTTGATCTTTTACGTAGGTATCATTTTGATTGCATTTCACAGCTAATTTAAGAACATATCGTACTTTCTTGCTATCGGTTGCCTATGGGTGTACGAGCATGCAGTAATGGCACTTCCAACTCCACGGTATGCATCATGAATCGCAATAAATACAGCATAATTGGAAAGATCTGAGACAAGTGCTAGACTCACTCTTGCTCTTACACGCTTCCCAGACGACGGCAGTGCGAACTTTTGCACTTTGGTGACATTCCAAAGGAAACCACATTTCACATTTCATCGACGAAACGTCCATCGCCGAAACGGCGGCGCCGAACTGTCCCATTCCGTAGAGATGTGACAAATGTATTAAAAAAACTGCACATGACGTCTTAACCTTCAGTTAATCTCTTGATTAATTTGAATTTTTCAGCTGTTTGATCGCCTTGGAAGATTTTATGCACAATTCGGGACAAAAGGAAAGAGAAACGGCGAGCTAGATTTGCCATATTCTCTGGCATCTGACTGCAAAGACAACATCATTGTTGCCGACTGGTGGAATAACCGGTATTACTAAGATAGGCCTTACGTGTAACCACGGGTGTACAGAGGGGGTGCATCCAAACAGTGAAATTATAAAAATAACATTTTATTGAAATGTTGTAACTAGATGCGTCTTCCTATCGTAAGGCCACGAACATATGCTGCATGGATCCGATGGGAGCTTGCCTGAGTGGCATGCAAATATATGTTGAATGACCCGAGAGAGAGATGAAGCACTGCCATCGTTATCTTAAAGCCTTACCAACTGTCTCTCTTCCCCCTGTATAGGCTGGCCAATTCCTTTACCCGGTTGTTAATCTGCGACTTGTAGTCTTCAAAAGATCTCTCGATTTCTCTAGACTCTAGAGCAGTGTTTCTCAAAGTGGGCGGAATCGCCCCTTCGGGGGCGATTTTGAGGGTCAGGGGGGCGAAAAAAACAAAGGGGGCGATAGGGGGGTAAAACAACGCAAAGGGGGCTGAAATGTTCAACCACTAATCGATCATTGAATAACTTCAGTAGTCTATTATTATGACTTGTTAGTTTCTTGCAAATTTTAATTTACTATGACAATCGTTGGAGGATGTTGCTTAAGCAATTTGCCGTTATATTTTTGCTCTGGATCGTCTATGTTCCCGCCTACAGTGTGCATTATTTTCACAAGAATTCTGAACCTATCATTAGCATCGTAATACAATTGCTCTTTTCAGCTATTTAATGGCTTGATTCAGCTATTTAATAACCTCTTTAAATAAAATTCTTTAAATTTGCTACCATCTGTTTGCTTTATGAGGCTTAGGGGGCGAAAACGATGTGTCGAGAGTTGATGGAATAAAAAAAGTTTGAGAAACACTGCTCTAGAGTCTGGTTTCTTAAAGTGGGATGAGGCATGAAAAGTTCGCAAGGGGGCGCGAGTATGGCAGCGACATATTGTTGAAAAGTATTAAATGCAATGTACTCGTATATATCCTTTGTACATTTAATATCATTTCACTAAACGACGTAATCGAAACAACACGGACAGTACAGTGAACACATAACGAGATCTCTTAAAACTTGCTTGTTCAAAGTTGGGCTTATGAGTAAGGAACGCTCACGTTACAGTGGTGTCTTGTCTGCTTGGTTTCATTTTTGGTGGCAGTGAGAATTGTGTCACGGGGCTACACCATCCGTGAAAATTTGGAGATAGATTCTTCGCTTTGAATTGTTGTAAAAAAGATCAACATAATACAATAAATTTGTCAGAAAGAAATAACTGCTATAGGAGCTCTAGTTAGGGGGACACGACGAAGGGGTTGATCCGTGCATTACCTCAAGACCAAGTTTGCCAAAATTGATCGAACATACCCCATTATTTTGCGTTGCACTTAAATATCTTTTTACGAATCCTTTGACTTTTTGTACAAATGCTCAAAGTTGTTCACAAATGCCTCTGTCCCTGTAAATTACCATATGTAAATACCCACATGCTTGCTTGATAACGTGCTCTGGAACAATGGGCTTATTGCAGTTTACGCGAATCTAGGAAATATATGGCTTAAGCAGGCAAGTGAGCATATTTAATGTGTTTTACGTTCTTGATAAGAGGCCTTGTATGAAAACTTGTAAGATAGGTTGACATACGTTCACAATCCAACATAAATAGAAAACGTAACTGCTCTGATGGAAAAATCTGGGAAAAGTGCCGCTTTGCCTTCGACTCTGTGATAAAACGAAATTAAAACTTACTTTTGTGTTAGTGACAAATAAATTCATAAACTCTTACGGATTCTTTGGCTTGGAATTATTAAAACAGTAGAAGGCCCGTCAGGGGATGTGCATACACTTCAAAGAAGCAGTTTATTTATTAAATAGCTTTGTGCTTGACAAGCTGCAGCGTCTTTGAGTTTGAAAAGTTAACCTACGTCACGAGAATTAGGTCTTGTATACATGAGACTCCACAGGCAAGAATCTCTTCCGTGAACATATCTCACGAATAGTGCATGCTTGCTTGTAGAAGCTAAAATGATTGCCTTCATGGGCGTCGGAAGGATTTTTTTCAAGGGGGCCACTAGGCGATTTTTCCAAAATTTTTCCATGGGGGAGGCAAAAGTGGTGAAATTTGTTTTTTCCAGCTCGAAACTAACCTTTTTTTGCTGAAATTTTCAAAATCCAGGGGTGACCTTGACCCTCCCTGCCCCCTTCCCACGCCCATGATTGTCTTCTTTCTGAGAGAAAGTTTCTGGGACTGTACTGTATGTTGTTACGCAGCTTTACTATATGATTTTCTCTTTGAAGTGTGGCAATGACAATGACTTGATTACTATTCTGTATGTGACCGGCTTCCTTTCTAGTAGCGATCCTTCGTTTGCATGAACAAGGGCTTGCAGATTTTGTACTGTATGATTGAATACGCGTTTTGTTTTGGTCAGAGTTTCTGCTTTCACAAGGGATGGAGAGTTTTTAAGACACATTTTGTCTGCGAAAGATGGAATCATAATGCCTGCCTACGTTAGCATACCGCCCCAAGGAAGTCAGCTCATCCTGTCCGAGTTCGGAAGCCGTCAAATTAAGCTATTCTTTTTCTGACAGGCGCCAATGTCATTCAAAACTTCATGTCAACTGGTGTTTGAACTATGTGGTACCATTAAATGATACCGTGCTTAATTAAGCAAACTTACGTATTTGATTAGTTTCGCAGTACTGTTTCGTTATGCTCGTATAACGTGCCAATGTTTAACTTTGTACGTCTATCGACATTTTTGCGCTGGTCGCATTACTACTTAAAAAAGCTTTGTCCATGTGGCTGTTATAGTGGTTCAGTTTATAGAACGCCCTGCTTGGATCTTTTCAGCAACAACTGAAATGCTAAACATTTTATCATATTTTCTAACACCTGCTAGGTTCATCACTTATTTTCGAACCTGTTCAGAATGATTTCAAAATCCATTTGAAATATATAGTGCAGGCCGGCTTTGATGACAGACAATGCAATAAAAATGCACAAGTAACTGTCGAAACATTTTAAATACACTTTCTCATTCATTTATTCATTTTCACACGCGATTTCCCTTGGGAAGGGTCGCAGGGGCAGCAGAACTAGTAGGCTTAGGAAAAAACTCAGTTTTCAGCAATCTCTACTGGCTCCATACCAAGACGCTTCCATGTTAGGTCGGAGATGTATTCACGCCACTTGTTTCTTGAGTCCGCTGGTCCGCTTTCCCGTGAGTGTAGCCAGCAGGACCTGCCTTGCCAATCCTTCCTGGGACATTCTGTTTACATGGCCTGACCATCGTAGCTGATATCAGGGCGGATCCAGCTAGTAAGTTTAGAGAGGGCGATTTCAGTAATATTTGGTAGTCAAATCTCATTCGCGGGTTCACTACTTAAGAGAGATGAAGTATACTTCACAACACTGCTGTGACAAAATAATGGACGGCAAAATGGCCTTATATCGCAAATGCTTGTTTAGGAATTGTACAAAACCATGATGAATAAAGTTACTTTCGTATGTTTTAGGGGGGCGATCACCCCCTCTGGATCCGCCCCTGGCTGAGATCTCTCTATTCGAAGGAGAAGCGGCACGACATTCAGGGCATGAAGTTCACAGCTGCGCACTTATCGCAAAGTATCACGCCGTGAACTCTTTGTAAAAACCCATCTCTGCCACTTGTATTTGAGCTAACACTATTTCAATCATATCCCAAGATTTATGACCATAGGTGAGGATCGGAAAAAAAACGATTTCAAAATTGACAACTTTGTGGTGTTTGAAAGCTCCCGTTTTATGACCGCAGAGCAATAAAGCACACGCAGAATTGCCTTTGCCTTACCAATTCGCGTATCAACCTCCCTGTTCCATCTTCCGTCACTTGTGAATATCACCCCAAGGTACTGGAAGTTCTCCACCTGCTGCAGTGTATTGCAGCTTCCTTGCAGCATGCGCTGGATTGGTTTTCTGGAGAAGTATATACCTCGGTCGTTTTAGTGGTAAGCGACACGCACTTTTTAGTGGTAAGCGACAAATCGAAAACCGACAAAATGCATGTTGAAGACCCTGTTCGAGAGGATGCAAGCAGCACCAAATCGTATGCAAATAGCTAACGGTTGATCTTGCAACTTTCAAAAATAACACTTTCGTCGACTTTGCTGTGACTGTCTTCTAATTTGTGAACGCTATGAAAAGACCCTTGTCGGAGTCCAACACCCGCAGTGAACGGTTGTGATTTAACACCTGACATGGAAAAAACTTCTGAGCAGGAATACAATGACTTGACGGCTGACAATGAGACAATGGTCTTTTTTCATAATGTACGCATATTAGATCGCGGTTTCCTCCGCGAATTCCGGGTACTGTGCAATGGGCTCTTTTCTTGCGAGTAAAGTAATGTTCCGCTTTTCGATCACTAGCTTATGGCAAGATTGCCGCTTGCGCATGGCTTTCAAGTTTCCCAGAATAGATGCACTCTATGCTATCCACATTCGTCTCCCAGATGTGTAGCGGGCGCAAATTGGGCCTCCACTTGTGGATAGCTGGTTGGGGAGTGTCGCGAATTTTTCGAATCGGCGCCTCTTTCTAAAACTCGAGCGCGGTCCTTGGTCACGCGTGCAACGACCGATGCGCGATGGTATTGATTGATTTTACTCATTTCATGATAATAAATGCCAAAATTAAACCGTTGGACACGCCGGTCACACTGTTTCTCATCTTTAGAAAACGACTATATAATCAAAAACATGCTTAATACAAACATATCAACTAATATTTTCTTTTAATTCAAAGAAATCTTAATTTCGCTTTCATGAGGTGGCTATTTTGAAATTCACAAAAACATGCCGTGTTGATTGCTGGCCCCAACTGTAGTAATTAAAGGGGTGGTGTGTTAATTTTTTAATGTTACAATAATGTAGTAAAACATTACTATGAGTAAGACTTGAACTGCAATAAAAATTACACAAGTTTTTATAAATAGCTACAGCAATAGTCAATTTTTAACACGGAGCTTCTATGCCATAATATTTTTCGTTGGCCAGCTTCAAAGTTTTGCCAAAGATACTTTTATTGACTCACAAGTATTGATGGTGTTTTTATCACAGAGACAGATACCAACTACAATTTTAACATTTTATGGATTTTGAAAGCGACCATAGCGTGGAAGTATAAACGCATCTTTAATAAATTTTGTGGCAAGCCTAAAGATAAACTGTATGTGGCACTTTTCAATTTGTGTAAACCAAACACCGTCAACAAAATTTACTACCAATTTTTAACACTGAAGTCATTGGCAGTCGGTGACGAAAAAGCCGCTCATGTGATGTTTCTCCCTTGTGCTGTTGTTCGTGCTAAGCTGCTTCATAAGGATTGAACATGAAAATCCGCTTTAGGTCTCTCTACGAGGACCATTTACTGAAAAGTAATCAGCATTTGGCAAACGTTCCAACCTCTTCACTCGACAACCAGCAGTCGTAAGCGATAATTTCGCTTCAAAATTTTTCTGTAAGGTATAGATAACTGCGACCGTTTTCTCTGCTGGTAGCAAGAAAAGAATTGTCTTAGAAACGTAATGCAACGGTAATGTCTTTAAAAAGGAAGTAACCAAGATATTAGGTCATTTCAAACAGCTAAGTTTTCCAAAAGATTGTAACGGTTGTACTGATTTAGCGACAGCCTGGAAATTGTGAAGGAGATCATTGCAGCAGATGCTATTGTATGTCATATGTGTGAAGCAGACCCGTGCGATGGTGTGTGCCACGCTTGCTCCTTAACAAGACTTTGTACGCACCGGTTGACGGAATGCTAACAGGCGACAAAAATATCAAACTTCTGTGTGACGAAAAGGTGCCGCGAACTTGGCTAGGAAAATTGTGGGTATTTTCCATGCTAGTTTTGTTGAGGTCTGCCCAGGATGCTGAAAGCAAAAAGCTAACTATTGGAATAATATCTGTTGTTTCCACTGAAATAGACAATAGTGTCACCATTCCGACGCTGTCTCCTAAAGCAAGGCTTCAGGAAACTGGTAACCAGGCTGAACACAATATTTTGCTAAATTGGAGCCTTGATGGTACAGCTGACATATCCGAAAATGTGAAGTTAGTCAAAGAAGAATTTCGAAGACTTTATAACAATTCGCAAGTGTCTTTTGCATTACTTCATATTCGTATTAATTTGAATGCGACCATCGGAAGTATAATCCAAGGACTCCAAGAAAATAAGGACAAATGCGACGCATTCGTCTTCAACATTTTCGACGCAACTGCCTCAACATCCGTTTCACGCAAACGCGATAGATTTTGTGCTTTGATTGAAGAGGTTGTGACAAAGTGGGATGTCCCTACTTTCACTGGCTCGTGCCCATTCGATGAACCGCGGATAAAAGGTTCCACATTGCTTTACCTCAAGCCTTCCCTTGAGAACGTTGCGAAGTCGGTGATCGCCACATTGCACCATTTTAGATGGAGAAACATAGGTTGGCTCACGACTTCTCTAACGCCAATGGCACCCGTTTGCAGAGAAATCGAAAAGCAGTTGTTGCTGTCGAATTACTTTGCGATAAAATTTTCAAAAGAAATTCAAGACATCACGTTTTACACAGAACAGAATCGCAGCGCGTTGGACCACTTGCTATATGATGACGTCTGGAAGCCTTGCGAAGCGATCGGCCTATCTGGTAAGCGAAAAAATTGATAACTCTTCCAATGTTTCGATTAATACAAATTAGTAGTGATAAAAGCTTGTTTTAACCAATAATGCATGATGGCCTAGCCCTAGAAGGAAAGCTTATTTGAAAAAAAGTTTGCAAAAACGGTTCATAAAGAAAGGTTTGCTTATAACTTGAGAAATCTTGTACAGATCTGTTATCACATTAGCTATCGAAACAACATTTGTAGCTGGAGTAAAAAAAATTTCAAGAAATTGATCGCAGGAGTTATTCTTTCATGCAAATTTTTAGGGGAACTTGAGGACTTCACAATCGTTTGTATTTTCAATCTGCCGTAGACATCATCAACATGACTTTATGCTGATTTTTAGCTTAAAGGAATGCAAAAGTATCACTTGTCTGTACAGCCATCCAGACAAGGTCAATGAAATCTGTTCTCTCATGAAACGACTGTCTCTCATTCAAAAAATACTAAAACTAAACCATCTTCAGAAATTACAGAAACACCAGATCAGTATGAAGTTCGCCACTGTAACCAGTGCTTTATGTTTGTCAGCTAATATGCGTATTGAGACTGAAAGCTGTTACATATAGCAGCTACACTACATATGGTGTAATCACGTCATTACGCACCGATAAAATCAATACAAGCAACTAAAAATAGAGGTCTGACTGGTATCATCCAGGCAGGGCATAAAGGAGCATTTTTTCCGGACAAAGGGTCCTGATAAGGAGCAAAAACCAAATTAATGGAAACAGCATACTTGACCGCAGAGCCTGGGACGCTCACAGCCAGTGGTGGACTTAGGGTTGGAGGAGCCCGAGGCAAGGCTAAAAAGGGAGGCCCTCTGATGATTTCATCATATTCAGCCAACCGTTCTAAGACCTTTTGATCAAGCCTAGGAAGGGGATATGAGGGTCATCAAAGTACAAGTTCTTGAGACTACGATATGACTGACATAACAGAAAATGCAAAAGGGTATTCATGATACACAACTTTAATACCACTGCAAGTTGGGAAGGCAAAGCTAGCAACACATAAAAGTTAAGCGATAGCAAGTTCGCATCGTCCCCCACTTCTCTAGTTTTGCGCCCTAATTCTCCGCATTCACCATCAATGATCTAGAAAATTTATAACATACTTTCCGCCCTAAAAATGCTTGGTTTCCTGAATTTGTTCACAGCCATGTCTTTAAGTGACTCCATTGAACCATAGGCAACATACAAGCAGATTCAAAACAATAAATTTGTTTTAAATTTCATCCATTCGAGAACTTGGCATACATACAAAAGCATCCAACCTGAGTGAGAATTGTTGTGAAAAGCTTTGAGGCTGGATGAGTCAAAGCTGCCCTTGTCTTACATTGACACTAGTTGTTTAAAAAATTTGCAAAAGTAGCAAGTAATTCATCTTATATCTTTTTGCAAACATTGCTACCGTAGCAAGTAGGCTACACAATTGCTTAAATCTGTCTTAAGAAAAAACGGTTCAAGTTATACTGGTTAAGAGCTGGCAAAGAAGCTTTACATCACCTAGCAAGTCTACCTCAAACAACCAGTTACTGGTCAAGCTTCAAATGACCTGTGACTTCAAGCATGGGCTAAATACAAACCAGCTAAAATACATGAAATATCTGTGCAAAAAATGACTATTCATAATACTCAAGAAAAAAATGTCATAAAATGGGGGCCTGAGGCAAGTGCCTCGCTCGCCACCCCGTAACACCACACCTGTTCACAGTGGCAGGAAAGCAAATGTGTTCGAACAACTAAAAATGTTTGCTCAAATTTGAAAAATTTTGCTCAATTTTTTGCCACATCCTTTTGCGCAACTCATGGTACTTCTGAAAGCAGGGGAACCCCAATAAAGGCATGTGTTTTGAGCGCAGCATTGGAGTAGGACGAATTAACTTTATCTCCAAATACCGTGCACACTCGTGACGTCACAGTATTGCAGGAAAAAAAACAGTGTCTTACTTCCAGTCTGCTTGTTTCAACACATTGAAAATCTACTAACTAACGTTTCAAATAGGTGTTCATGAATTTTATACAAAAAGCGCATCTTTAGCACCACTATGTGGTGTATAACACAACTGTTGCATTAATAATCGAAAGCTTCAGGAATTGCAAAGGAACACGTTTAGATTAAAACTAAACGTATCATACTTTGATGGTCGTTACTATTCTATGAAACAAAAAATAAACTACAAACGTACATCTGGTATTAAAAAGGGCAAAAATGCAGTTCTAAATTGAACTTATTTAATAGCAACCACTTGGCATGACTTCTGAATACTAGACAGGAAAATGTGTGAATCATTTCGTGGAGATAATGAATATTGCGACTATCATAGTCGTAGGGGGCGAAAAGATCAGGAGGCTACAGCTTTTTGCATGAAAAATATGTTCATGCCCAATAAGGAGATTTCTCAAAACATTTTACAGTTTAACTTGTCTAAGTAATACAAACGCTAATTTCATACTATTTTCGCCCGAGTTATACTAGAAAAGAGTTAAATTCACAATTTGTTTTCAAAGATTACAGTCCCGACAAATTATTGTTCACAAAATCAAGGATTAACTGTTTTTCTCGCGATTGAAATGATTTTTCCCCCAGAACAAAATAGATAGGACTACTGTAACCTCCCTTCAACTCCGCGTTTCACGCTTATAATCTTACTGGACTGTGAAATAAGCAGAACAAGCAGTAGTTATTGACCGAAGAAGCAACTTAAATAACAAAAAAGTTTAATCAGAATTAAAAATTGGCAGTGCCTGTAATTTTATAGACACAGAGACAAAATTTCCTCCCGCAGCAGCATCAGGACTTTTATTCTATGGGATGTTTAAAATTGTTCAAGGTAATTAGCATCACTGTTGTGAAAAGCAACCTCTTAAGACTATCAGAAGTTTTTCCGATACCCAGAAAACATTAACTATTCTCATTACTCTTGCTATCTCATGGACTGATGCAATATTGCTGGCCTAATTCATCGAAAGTTTTATTTCTTGAGCTGATATTTTGTGTATTCAGCTAAACTGCACGCAACTCAACAAGTGCTTTTTTCGTGCGCTAGTGTAAAATAGTTCCAAAATTGGACAATCAAAGTTTTAATTCTTAAAGACAAAAGCCTACTAACCTATTCACATTGCTGTTCAAACTACGTTTTATTTGCGATTTCTGAAGAGTTGCAATCAGGCAGCAATTATCCGTTGGCAGTGAACCAGGCCCGTCGCCAGGATTTAGCAGCAGGGGGGTCAAAAACCAGAAGGGGGGGCCACATTTTAAAAATTCAGTATTCGATGTATGTAGCAACCGCGGGGCCAAACGTGAAATGGGGGAACACTGATTTCAAATGGGGGGGCCGGGCACCGCTGCTCCCCCCCCGCTGGCGACGACCCTGCAGTGAACCGAGTTAACCTGAGCTATTCTCTAATCTGCATCTGACTGCAGATGAATTCAACATGTGTAAAATTGAATTCAAGAAATTACTGTCCACAAGGGAGACAAACAAGGAATCAATCAGCAATTTTTTGGTAGAAAATCGATTTCAAGCAACACTACACATCGTCAGTCGTAAAATCTTATTCACTAAGATTTTAGGAGTGACGTGCGTAGTGTTACGTGAATTACATTTCCAATTAAAATTTGCGGATTGGTTTCTTATCTCCCTTGTACACAGCATTAACTTTAATACAGACAGGCGCACGCGAAAACGAGAAAGCAAATCCCAGTCGGCGGATTCCTCGGAACTTACAGCAAACCTAGAGATTTTAATGGTGTAAAATTGAAACGATTCAAATATTCGCTAATGAAGTTTTCTTTCAAAGGACTCAGCAACACAATTTAACATCATTACTGTTTAATATTCGCGATTGTGTAACAAAGAGTACTGTCATGTTTTACCATCTATCCATTTTCCTTCAAATGTTTTAGTAACACTGTAACAGAGCTACAAGAGGCAAAAGGGCTCTCCAAAATAAATTCTTTTGAATGTTTTTACAGCCATTGTCACGTGCCTTCCAGTTAGCTTTGCCAAAAACGAAGCTTCGCTTGCGAATCAGCTGCTTGAGTCCGCTTATACTCTCAGTGAAGCTGTTGCGAAACGAAGAGCTTACGTTGCAGTCACTGTAGATGGCTTCCACTTCAATTATGGATCAGAAGAAAAGACCGAGGAAATTTTAAGCAAATCTCGAAGAAGTACACCAAATCAGTTCCATGCATCGTTCTACACCTCCCTGAGAATAGCGCAGGTATTGCGCAATGCAATGGGCACCCGGCCAACCACTTCCCACGTAAGCAACATCGACGACGTCTATCATAAAAACATGTTTACGCATTCTCTAATTCAAAAGCGATCTGTTGCCAGAAGTGAAATGGTTGACGAGCCCTTAGCTCCAGACCAAGAGTCTTTGAACAACCTTATTGTAGTCTCTCCCGCATTGCCTAGCCGTATATTTCTACCACTTCCAAGCGAGTACAACGCAGCTGACATTTTATACTTTATGGATTCTTTATTGCTAGCCATGGTATCCTTGTCGCAAGCAATGGCTGACCGAGGTCCAAGAGTTCTGAAGAATGGCAGGTATGGATTTGACAATACCTCTGTAAAACCGGATAATATAAGTAAAACTTTGGCCTATTTTTTGCGAACAAAACCGCAAAAATAAAAATTCTTTTGGAGAAGAGCTTGCGCGTAATTTTAGAGAAAAAAGGTATTGTCCTTAAGCTGAGTATTTTAAACGATAAAGTTGATTGATGCTAGTGATATAATTTGTCTTGAAAAATGTTTATTTCAGGTTTGTACTGAAAAAGGGGACGCAAATTGGGATTAAGCGAGGTTTCAGCGGTGCAGTATTATTTGACAATGAAACTGGCTGCCGGCAAATGAATTTCACAGTGTGGGATGTTTTTGGCCGAGAAGGTATGCATATAGCATTGGCTATGTCGATCGTGACTTGATTGGTTGTGCTTGTACAAAACGGATCTACAACTACAACCTGTGTTTAAATAATGTTCGGATCAAAATTCATGGGTTACAGCTTTAAATAGAATTTTACAATTTCGTAGTTATAATTCATTTAGTGCTACGGTAAAAAGAGGCGTAGTTTTTCTGTGAGTGTTGGGTATAAGTCAACTAACAACTTATATTTATTTTTTTCTTGGTATCACTTGAAATTGAGTATTTCGGTCAATTTTATTTACATACGTGGAGTATTTTGACTTTGCCAAACAAAATAAAGACTAAGATCTAATCACAAGAAAGAGTTGCAGATGCACCCTGACTGCATTTCACAATCCATTCTCATAGAAATGAAAACTAACAATTTTCTACACCGTAACTTTTGTTGCCAAATTCTTCAATGGCAATGTCAAAATTTATATTGTCTGTCGATTGTTGCTCTATAGACAGTGTGGCAAGATTTCTCAACCGCAAGGTGCTCATACTAGATCAGCTATGTCCAACCAGCGGGCCGCATGCGGCCCAGTCGAAGGTTTTGTGCTGCCCAGTTTAGGTGTTCTCCGTAGTGAAAATATCCTACATACTGACAACCTGTCCTTATTTTCATAATCTTCAATTTCTAATTTTAATGCAGGTGGTCTGAGTACCACTTTATCACGTCTGTTGCCATTGCAATTAGGATTCGAACGCTTTCAGTACATTAGCTTAAGCTCAATTTAGTTTGCTAAGATCAAAGTAAGCCAATTAACGTACGGCCCTCATTTATATGTCATTCAATGTGCGGCCCTGGTCAAGACAGTGACACGATTTTTGGCTCTGTAAGCCATTTGGGTTGGACATAGCTGTATTAGATCTTAAGTAATCCTTGATCAGTTTTAGTTTCGAAAAACTCTTCTCACAGGTAGCAACACTAACGGCAATTGTGAGAAAAATCCGCAGCATTATTACAATATTTGGAACAGAGTTCCCAAGGTTATACATTCGAATAAGCTTCAAAAGTTCAAGGGGGCCTTCTCTACGGTGAACTGTACATCTGCCACACCGTATGACTGTGATGCAACAATAACGTTCTTCTTAATTGCACAACTAGAACAAGCGACGCAACAACTATCGATGTTTCTTTTTCTGCTAGTAACTGCACTCAACCTCCTGTGCAACTAACTGTCTTACTTGGAATCTGAATGCAGCACGGTGATCTAAAAATTTTCATAATGACGTATCAGCATACTGAAGCAAGAAATCATTTTCCCTAAAAGAAAACGAGGAACCTCACGGAATCCTTAAAACTCACGTAACCCCGCTACATGTTTTGCGGAACACTAGGTACCGCGGAACCCCTGTTGAAGAATACTGAGCTAGACTATATTTATCCACACACACGGAAATCCATTTTGACGAGCACAAATCCAACTACACATTTATTAGATTTACACAGAAATGTCTTTTAGACCCAACAATGCGCTTTTACTCGCATCTACAAAACTTAAGAGCACTTACAAAAGCTTAGAGCTCACCACACCCACACGTTTGCCCACAGTCATCC
>JGI24021J15306_10006923_pt1 | contig 13746 bp, 12 predicted proteins | sample Ectturendosymbi1_FD_15306 | JGI IMG/M metagenome (IMG submission 15306) | reverse complement strand
AGTATAGGCTACAGATTTCCTATGTAAACTGAATTCTCATGATTGTTGAAAATTGTGTTAGTTAATTTGAATTACCGAATCGGTGTGCACATGAACGTCGCTCAATCACGAATTCCTGCGCTGGTCTGTATCCTACAATCAGAATACCAGGCGCGTGGCTATGGGGGACAACGGGGCAATGGCACCCCCAATTCCAACGTTTTCAGGTAAAAAAATTATTTGAAGTATAAGCCAAAGAAATACCTCAGTGCAAATTAACTAAACGGTCTCACCTATCCTACTTCAGCTTTTAAAACTTGTATCTGACCTTTTGTAATCATAATCAAGCACCGCAGGCAAAAACAATTGGAGTAACGCTTTTCGCAGCTGTTTTTGTCGCACCAGCATGCTGTATCCCACCTTATGGTTTTGTAAGCTTCATTTCAAGACCATCGCCAATTCCTCTCTGATGACCGTGGATGTTACAAAGATAACCTAACCTTGTTTCCAGTGCCAGCGTAGCCTTAAATCAATATCGTAGATTTTTGTTGTTGCACAGTTCTAAAACTAGATGCGTGAATCTCGCTGTGATATAAATTTTATGTCTTGAAGCTCAAATTTTGGCTAAGAAGCGCTTCAGTTTCAAAGTCTTCTCCATTGCGCCATAATAACTATTTAGCCACAAAAGCATTCATTCTGGATATTTATTTGTGATGACATGTGTTGTGACGGTTCAATCACAATCATGTGGAGTCCTAACATTTTCAACAATGATTTCCCTTTACCTTGCCGGCGAGTAAAAAATCAATATTTTCAAGATATTACACTCCGACCTGCTGTTCATAAGCTAAGTGTTTCAACTTTCATTTGATGTTAATTGCCACCCTATCCTACAGTATATTATTTCAAATCATTTAACTGCAATAAGAAGAGTCAGCAGCAAAATCTAACGTAAGTAGCAAGATGCTTTTAATTTTTTAGGTTGTGAGGGAATTGGCACTGCCTTTACTAACAGATACCGAGATAACTTTCACAGGGATGCATATCAAAATTTAAGGGCCATCTCTCATATAGGGACTCCAAAGCATCGCCATTGCGAAGAGTTGATGTGGGATTACTTGGATAAAAGAGTTAAATATGTTTCACATTTCAATTTATGAACTAAATTCAAGAGCATAAGATACATACGAAAACAACAAAATTGTGTGAAATTTTGCGGCTACACAATTGAAAGCTGCCTCCTATGGCACATTTTCCCATAATTTTTGCTTTATTTTGAAAAACATATGACTTGCTTCAGAGCTTCTTCAAATGTGGCTCTAGAGTGGTACATAACCTTTTCAACTAAACAATGGTGCCATCTCTCAAGGGGCAGCACGGTATCTCTGACAAAGAGGGGCCCGAGGTGACCGCCTCCTTATCCTTCCCTAATATCGATCCTTGAGCTTGCAATCTGTCTTGTTGGCAAAGCGAATGTGACTAAAATGAAACTAAATTGGAATTTTTTCCCATTGGGCTTCAAATTCCGCAGATAAGTTATTGTATTATCATGAAACCCGTGATTTGTACAAATTTACGTGCAGTGCTAAATTATCTTTATCTGCAGCTGAGCGTGGTCATTTAGTTTTGTAAAACTGGGGTTTACTATTGTGTTGAAGTAAGTTTAAAGTAGCTACAAATTTTTACGGAAGAGGTTGAACATAGCCAAAATATCTTAGATTTTATCAAAAATCCAAACATTTTTCAAACGCATTGAAAGACTGTAGCGTGTACGGTCATCAACTACAGACATGAATTAAATGCTCATAAGTTAGATGACAACGGGACCACTTCTTACATGCGAGAAAGTTTTGAAGAAGGCCTACTTCGGATGTCAATTCCTCAGAGGAAAGTCACTGTTCGGCTTCGGTTGAAAGTACTTTGTTGGTGTACATCAGAAACGTGTAACTACAGTATAAGCGCAATCGTAATGGCGACCGCGATGACTTCTTGCTCATGTGCAATATTGGGCATTGAGAGGTTTACTAGCGCTTTTGCAAGAAAGGTTTATGAGCAAATGGTGGCATTACTCCAAAGTAGAAGCTTGGAATTTTACTATCAAAACTTTAAAACTTGTCAATTCAATGAAACCAGATTTATCACTTGTCGGCTTAAATCGGAACACAATTATTCAGGAGAAAACGCCAGAAACATGCGCGTTTCATGGATGATGCTTTAAAAACAAGGAGCATCAAAAATGTTTAAATGTTGAAACTCGGTTGTTGTTATCCTCAGCCCTAATAAAATTTCTGGCTACACGCCTGGTTCCACTGCTAGTATTCACCAAAATATCTTGTGGCTTGTTTTTGATTTGATCTATGTGGTGATTCTTAGTTGCAGTATATTTTATTTAACGAAACTGACCACGTTTGAATCGATTATCAAAATTTTTGAGCATGCTTGTGTCTATTTAAGCTCTCAGAATTAATGTGTTTTCATATTAAATGCAGTGTTAAGTGTAAGATATCTAGGTATAGAACCGTTGTACACACTACTAGATGCTATACCACCATGATGGGCGTAGCCAGTTATCAATTCCATAATGTGTCCCCACTTTGGTCAATTTTACAAAAAGGTCGTACTGCGGTTGGGTGAACATGGTGACGTCCTCGAAACGCAAACAATAAGATTTGTTCCCACAAAAGTTTTTGGCAAACTCGGTCCCTGCGTGCACTTGGTGCTATTGTTCGATTCACCGCTATGTATCAGGACGTTATGCGATTTTCCGCAGTGCACGATGCAGTTAGAAAAAGACTACCTGATCAAAGTCAATGCAACACCAAACAAATTTCTGAGACAATCTACGAAATTATAAATGTTGTTGTGTGTTAACATACTATAAACCTCAACGTACATTTTTTATAGATTTTTGAAACGCTTTCACAAGATTTTGCGTTGTGTAGTACAGTTTGTATTTCTGCGCAGAAGTGCAGGGTATGGTAGAAAAAACAACTGTTTCAAGTTTTTTACTGTGGCAAGCTCGGGTTCATTTTGATGCAGATTGTTTGTAAAACTTTTGATTTGAACACGACATGGATGATGTCATACGGTCTGCTATTTCACGAAAACATCAAGCATAAATAATCAACATATTATGTTGATCAAGCATGCTTAAATCATATTCTGCATATTTGGAAATAGACTTTGCTTCAAAGGAAATTGATGGCTATCTGAGTTCATTGGTAATTTGATAGCTCTTTAACAGACATTTTCAGACAAATTGGAGTTGATTTCTTCATAAAGAACAATATGAGTGCTGAAACACAGCTTTGACAAAATATTTGTGAAAAAGAAGTAATTCAAAGCCACAAAAATCATCGTGGAAATCCTTAGGTGAAAAACGTGTCAACCACAGCCCTTCACTAATTGTCTATTTTGCAGTTCCAAACGCAATTAACACCTTCGCTGCCAAGGATTTTATACAATGAAGGTTCTTTGCTATTTAACGCCTTTAGACTTTTTGACGTATTTCCTGCCTTCGGATAAAACAAAAAAATGCACAAAGAAGATTGGCAGAATGCATCGATTAATTTTTGAAGAACGTTTAATTAAGAACATACATGCGGTGGCAAGCAGTTTGGAGGCTTTCGGCATGTATTATCTCAAGTAATAAAGCAGTCACAAATTTAGTGACGTTTTGTGGAATTTTGGTAATTTTTTCAAAGCCATATCACCCAAACAAACACATACATAATAATAATAAATTTGGGAAAGTTGAAAATGATTCTAAGGTTTTCGTACAGAATTTTTGTGACTTATCCAACAGACAAGTCCCCTGTGGCACCAAACAACTGGATGCAAAACGAAATACGTTATGTAATGCACTTCGATAATGAAAGTGTTAAGGTAATGAAGCACTGTATCAGTGCAAATCTGGCCGCATTTCAATGAAATGTGACATTTTAAACACATAGGAGCATGTTTTAGATGGACTGTAATTAACAAATTAAAGTCTGTTGCAGAAGCATCAGTGCACATTTGGCAAGGGCAGCAAAGTGATCCTGTTAACACTCAGACAGTAGCCCGAAAGAACAGCATACACACACAAATTAGACAATGCGCAAGAAAGTATTTTAGCGCAAAATTACAACATTGCATTCTTATCTTTTGATTTCTGTAGATACTGTTCAAACACTGCACAATTTGCACAAAACAGAAGTAAATTACACTATTTATACTAAACATATATTCAAATGGGGCTGAACGGATTACGCATTGTTTGGAAATAGCGTTGTCATTGGACATTCTATACCAACGGTGCACTACCTGCGGCGGTACGGCTGCAAGCGGCCTTCGATAATGAAATTTGCGGCCGTCTACATGTAATTCAAAATATAAGATTTCGCGGCCGTGCTGGCGTATATTGAAGCAAATCAAAGGCAAAGCAAGAAAATCAGTTGACATGATGCGTAAAAATCTCGTTGGTGATGTCACACAGAGTTAGAATTATGGAATGAATACGCAATTCATGTTTGAATGTGTTCTGTGTTCATTGGCACTTGGCAGTAACCTATTCTTTAATTAAACGCATCTCATAAATATAAGTCGAACTCATTGGCGGCCGTACTTCATATAAATAAAAGTAATGCGGCCGGCAATAGCAAAAGGAAGGTTGTACACCCCTGTTCTAAACTGACGCTTTTCATAAAAAAAAACAAACAAGAGACATACTTTACATGCTTTGATTATTTTTGCCTTGCTTGAAGTTTTAATACAAATTTAGAGATGCAATACATCTCCAAAATTATACTTTATGCAAGTTTAGTCTTAAAATTCGAACTGATGCAGGCCAAGCTTACTACATATTGCTCAATTGTTGGGTTTGGTTCAACGACAACAAGGCAAGGATCAAAGGATTTTTGAACTGTTGGATTTTGCGCTCGATCAGGTTTTCCATAGCCAGTGGTGAACGTCACATGAGATGAAACGCTGAAGTTATTGCATCCAAGGAATGCAACAGTCACCTGAAACAATGTTCGATTTTAAGTAACGCAAAAGAGAGAAAAAACACAGCACATTGAAAAATCATACAGATAAATTGAACTTAACTTGTATTTTGTGTTGCAGAAAATACAAGGTTTCACACTGCTTGAAAGCTTCGCTACAGTTTTTTCACGCTTTCATGTAGCTTATGAAATGTGTCCGAAAGAGAAGTATGTCTTCATTCATTCATTTACATACCCGCTTATACTCTCGGTAGGGTCAAGAAGCATCAGCCCTAGGACGACGCGAAACAACTCACGGTCAACCGAAAGATCAGATAGTTCTGCTGATTCCATCTCACGACGGGACCAAGTAAGGTTGTAAATGTAGTCACTCTACTTGGTCGTTGGACGACTTCTGGGTTTCTTTCTCGTGGGTCTAAGTAGAAGGATTTGACTCACCTATTTCTCCTGCGCCATTCTTCACACACATGGCCGAACTAACGTAGCAGGGATCTTTATGAAGGAAAAGCGACTCGACATTATCGGAAATTAGAATTTTACAACTGGGCTGTTTGTCACGACGTTTCACCATTTGAACTCTTCGAAAAATCCTATCTCTGCCTCATTTACCTAAGATAGCACTCTTACAGTCAGCACCTAAGCTTCACGACCATATGTAAAGATCGGAGGAAAATTGGATTTGAAAGCTGATGGGGTTTGTGGTGTTTGAAGACACAAGTTGTGCAAAACCAGAACTCCGTTTGCTTGACAATCCATGTACGAATGTCCTTGCACCGTTTTCCGTCACCTGTGAATACCCCCGAAGGTACTCGAATTTCTCCACATGCTGAAGAGTGAGGGCGCGCACGCGCAGGGTGCACTGTCTTTGGGTTTGTGGGGTCACATAGCACCTCGATAGGTTTTGAGCTGATTTTCATTCTCGTTTGGTCGCATGCAAATAGAAAATAATCACATGCATCGTAAAGACCATGTTCAGACGTCGCAAACAGTTCCCAACCGTATGTTGAAAGCAATCGGTTGATGTAGCAACTTCCAACAGTGATACTTTCGTACACAAGGCTGTGACTGTCTACCAAATTTACAAAGAGTATGAAGAGTAGCCGCGACAGCACAACGCTTCATTTGGCTGCAACACCCACTGTAAGCAGTTCGGATTCAAATACGCCGACGCAGTGACAAATATCTGAGCAGGTTTGCAATGATTGAATGCCAGAAACAAGCGGTCGTCACCACCGCGCTACGGCAACACTCCCCACAGATTTTCTTGAGGCCCCTGTTCGCATACTGTCTCGAGGTGGACAAAATATTTGAACGCATCTTTGTAATATGCACAAAATTTCTCGACACATTTCCTCAAAAAGGAAAGTGTGGTTGACAGTATTGCTTCCGTGACCCAAACTGCAGTGGGTATCGTTCAGCATTGGTTCACCTTTCTTGCGACATCTTTATCAAGTCACTTAGCATGCACTTCCAAATGGAGACAAAGGAGAGAGACGCAACGTGAGTTGGTGCATTTGCTACTATCTCCTTTATCATGCATAGGGATTACCATACCAGATTGTCTGTTTCGCCACCCTTCCAGAACACCAAAACATGAAACATATGAGTAAGCAAATTCAATTCAAGACTTTGGAAACTCCTGGTCGTGTTTCANAGCGGCATGCTGCCTCTTAGGCAATCAGTGTTTTGAAAGTTAGGAAAACAGGCCAGGGTGATGGTATGTTCCTCCCCCATATCTACCTCCTTCTGTGCTTTAGAAAATTTAAGAGTGACTCTGACTGGCTGTACAAGATCTTTGACACACTTTTTCATAATACCAGGGATATTATCCTAATTTCTGAGTAATAGCCTACTTTGGTCTTTGATCGATCTAGCAGTTTTGGTGTTCTGCGCGAAGATGGCTGGTCTTCATCTTTTGGGCCAGTTCTTCTAATCACTCCTTGGCCGCACTAGATCTCAGGGCAGGTGTTAAGCAGCCATTCGATTGTCTCATCGTCCAGAACAGTCAGGCCGTGCAGTCCATGAGAAGGTCGATGGATTAGAAATTGGAGGAAAACGTGGTCGACGGTTTGTTCTTCTGCGCCACACTCACAGGCCGCAGAGGTAGCCATACGCCATTTGTATAAGCTAGAGCGGAAACGTCCGACACCGGTGCGCAGGCGGTTAAGCCGGACTCAGGCTCTCATTGGAAGGGTCGTTCCGGGGAACGGGAGCTGGTGTCGGGAATGAAAATGCGGAGCCTTGTGAGGTTGTCTGCCCACTCTGCATTCCATTGGTGATCAGCCCACAGCGCCACACATATGTTAATTTTGCACCATAAAATGATGAGTTGATGTGCGGCGGGTACAAACGTGTCACACGATTTAAGGCACTGTGCATCTCTACTCGATGCATGGGTGGGCGCTGAGTGGAGCAGATGTCCAGGCTCCATGGCACGGCGTGCTAGACACAGTGTGGCTCCTTTACGACGAAGCTCAGCAGATTGGATGCCTGCGAGGATTGGAAGGTTGTCTGCTGGTGTAGCACGCAGACACCCATACACCATTCGCAAGGCATTGTTGATGGGGGTGTTGATAAGGGGGTATGAGCACTGCAACACCATACAGGAGCGCAGTGCACTGTGGTTGAATGCACAAGGGCATTATCGGCTACACGCAGAATTGTTGCTCCAGCACCCCAGCCGGAGTCAGCAAGACCCCCTCCAAGACGCATCAGTATATGCATACTTTCTAAAGACGGTAGTTGGCAAGTCAGAGATGTAGATGTTGAAGAGAAGGGGCGCCAGGACAGATCCCTGTGGGACGCCGTTGTGGAGACGTAGTTACCTTCTCCTTTTGCCATTTCCCGTGGTGAGTGTGAATCTGCGGTTGCCAACCATGATCATATGGACCATGTATGTACCACGCAGCAACCGCAGCAGCTTGCAGGTGACGCTGTGGTGCCATACAGTATCGTCGGCTGCTGTGAGGTCGACAAACGCCGCTACGGCCTTTTTCTGAGCCGAAAACCATACTTGATGTCCTGTGTTAATAGGGTGACCTGGTCTACGCTCAACCTCCCGTGTCGAATGCCCGCCTGCTCCTGTGGGAACAATGAGTCGATGTTTAGTTACACACGAGCGTGGATGAGTGTCTCGAAGATTTTAAAGGGGACACACAGCAGAAACATGGGCTGGTGGCTCTTTTGGTCCCCCAGTGGCTTCTCTGGTTGAGGGATCGCAACCATTAGTGCTCTCCTCCAGATCTTCGGAATTTTGAGTTGGTGCATGCAGCAACTGGGGAAGTCGCAAAGCCAAGATTTGAGAGCTGACCTGGCGTGGAGTATGAACTCCAGGAAGATGGAATCCAGTGTTCCGGCATAAAATGTTGGGAGATACTGTGACCCTCAGGTGTTGGAATCTTCCATAGGTCGGACAGCTGCTTGTTGACGAGCCTGGTAGTGTCGCGGAACCCGGTCCTCTGTCCCCCGTTCTTCACGAGGTTCGAGGCGATGGAGTTTGCCAAGACAGGGCACAAAAGAGAGGAACGTCCAGACCTGCCGGTAAGATGGTTTCCAACGCTTCAAGGTGGCTGGTGTTGTCTGAGAACACATTGTTGATTTATGAGTAATTGAAATCAAGTTCATGCCAAAATTCTCCCCAACGTGTATTTTAGACTTCTTCACCTTGAGAGCTGCGTGTATTCGCTTCGGGTCGTATAGTGCGTACGAAGATGAATCTAATTCGTTCTGAAGACATAGCAATCTCTTTGCTTGGATAGCACATTTTATCTCCTTTCTTCACTGTGGAGTTGAATTTGCCAATTCTTCAAAATGCCGAGCGGCTTCCGTCCGCATACCCAAGAAGCAGATGGCATAGTTTATTTTCACATCCTTGTCAACCTGGACATCCCTCATTATTCGATAAGACCTCCGAGACCGCACGCATGTGCAGACCCTGTTTGTTTCTCACGATGCATTTGGCAGCCCACCAGGTCATCATCGGTAGACAGTTTTGCACCCTTTTTCAACAGAACCACCAACGCTGTTCGACCCTTCGTTCTATCTTCCTGGGAAGCAGCATTTGAGCCACGATGTTATTCGATGAGATGAGAACAACATCCAGCGAATATCGTTTAGACTTCTCGGTCATTTTTACATTTTTCCTGTTAGTGGAGTGATGTTCCAGTTTCAAACAATCAACATATGACAAGATGGTCGCTTGCGTGTGGCTTTCAAGTATCGCAGGGTAGAAGAGCTCTGCATTTTCCCCTTTCGCCTCCCAGAGACGTAGCGGGACACATCCGGGGCCTCCGCCTGTGCTCAGCTGTCGGAGGATACAGTCACAAATGTTCTGGAAGGGTTGTCTGCCTAATGGCCGTGTATGGTTAGTCGTCACGCGATGGATTTGACTTTGCGCATTTCATGGTAGTCACTGCCTAATATTTACAGTTGGACATAGTGGTTCCGCAATTTGCTCAACTGTTTTTCATGTACAGCTAGTCGCTATAACTGGAGGAAGCTTATTCCATTGCAGTTTAGTTAAGTAAATGCACAGCACATAAATATAAATTTTGTTTGAACTCACTTTGACGTTATATTGTGTTCGAGGTAACAATCCAGTGAAAGTTGCTTCCAGATTTTCGTATCTCGACTCTGATGTCGGAAAAACTTGATTTTGATCATCCTCAACCTGTGAAACGGCCAGAACTCTTTAAATGCAAATTCAAAATGTTTGCATGAAGCCAAAATAAACTGTTTGCTAAAGGCCACTGTGAATTGCTACCAAGTATGTGAGAAAAACGATTCACTTCCACTTTTTCACAAAACTCATCACCTTCAGGAGTATTTCATGACCGGTTTGTGCAACGAGTTGCAGCAAATTGTCAGACCATTTAACTTTCATTATTGTTGAATTGCAACTCTGATTCACTGCCCACGTAGTCACTGCAAATAAGCACTTGTAAACGGCATTCAATTCGTAAAATCCAATACACAATTTTCTTTTGCGACCACTCACATTTTGTTTGACATGCAAACATTGTTTGGTAGCCAGAGCAGGCCGTGTCAACATATTCCCATGTTTTACCATAACGCAACACTTTTCTTTGGCATGTACTGGAAGTCGGCGCAGGAAAATTTGCAGTAGATCCATCACTCCAGTACCATTTCTCATTTTCCGTGTCATATTTGGCTCCAATGTAAACCTTGATGTCTGAGATATGAAACATAGCTTCCAAAATCAATGCAAGCTATAAGCCAGTATTTTTCTTTTTGTGGTATACTGCTATACGCAATACCTGATCAACACAACTCGTTTGTTTCCGCCTTGCGTTTTTTTGAGAAGTAACAACAGTGTAAAACAGCTGTATTTAGGCTTCATCACGCTCTCGAATTAAAGAGTGTGAACAATTTTGCTTAGACTTGTTAAACGGATTTTCTTTGTGCTGTAGCGACAACTGCAGAACCAAAAATGAAGGGTGTTTCTTGGAGTGAACTATTTTGTTTTTGAACTCGCATTTTGACGCTGCTGTACTGCAACGCCTATTCACTTGAATTTTTTATTTTGATCTAATATGTTTAATGGTCCTTCATCTCATAACTACAGTAAAGCTTCCTTGTCCGAAGCATCATTTTTGTTTTCTGAAGCGTTTTAATGAACGTTTGTTTATAGGAAGTTTACATGCAAATCCGATGCATCCTTGAAAACACATATGTTTTTCTTACTATGTTGAAGGAAAAGAATGCTAGAAAATTACCAAATATGGAGTGGAATTGAAATAAGCTTTAATCTACAGTCGGTCACATCCTTTGTACAAATGCAAGCGGAAAGAATTATCAAACACAGTTGATTGCGTGAATTGCGGTGGTGAAATGCTTTGAAAAGATTTGCTGTAGGTGACAACATAGAAATTACGGTAATAAGCTTCTACGAACGTGGCAAAACAAGGAGCATGATTCTGCATGGTTGACAAACTCACTTTCTTGAGCACAGGCAGAGCTTTGTTCATACCTTCTTGCCGAGGAATAGGAGCAATGCATGCCTCACATTAAAAATGACAGTATGCTATCATGGCTTACCTTTCTATGGTAAAATTGTAAGTTAACAAAAGGAAACTGCATGATTCAGATCAGAAAAAATTTTAAGCACCTGCTACATGCACATTGGCTAATTTTTTTGTATAAGTTCCAAAACTTCCATCGTTTTTCAACAAACGGCTGGATTTTGTTGAAGGGTCCATATAGTTGAAAACCTTTTTGAATCCAGAAGTAGAATCCGCTCCAGCAGGAAGGGTGAAATCAGTGGTCCAACCTTCAACAAAGGACAGTATTTCAATCGTTCACGTGGAGACCTTGCCACAGTATTTTCTACTTCAAATAAACAAATCGAACTCTCATGTTACCTTAGTACATTAAGGATTGATTTATTGACCTAAAATATTAACGTTATACATATCAAGGTTTTTTGAAGAAGATTGAGAATCCAACACATGACCCTTATCCAAGTATGAATCTTCAGAAAAAAAACCGAAAAAATATTTTGCGCAAATGATTTTTCGTGCTTTGGTGTTAAAGTCTTATCACTCAAACAATAAATTTTTTACTTGAGCCCAGCCTTACGCGGAGTATAAAGGCATACTGAAATCAAATAATGTCAATACCTTCATCGCATGTGTTGTTGGAGACTTCCCATTTCTCTTGATTTTCCTGACAAAATTTTACTCCACTCAGGGCAAAAGGAAAAACCCTACAAAATTGCAATTCACATATGAGAGGAAACCAAAACTTCTACATCTTATGTTCGAGGCTATTCGCTATTCACTGAGCACAATTACCACAGGTTAACTAAAACAAATGCAATTGATTGGCATTAATTTCTGATAAACAAGAAACAATCTTTCAACAAAGCTAAAAGTTTGGCACATCGACCAGTTGTCATTATTGCTTCACTCGTGATGTATGCTTAAAAAGAACGTAGTCCACACTGCTTTGCACTTTGGTACATTTAATGCTCTTCAAAATATGATTGCCTGTAACCTTGGCTTATGTCTAGAATTGAGCCTTTTACATTAAAAGGGAGAACAACCCGTCCTAACATTTAGACAATCTGAATGTGTTTATTCCGTGAACAAACGAGGTTACAGGAATAAATTTATGTTTATCAAAGAAACCATGTAATCACAGTTGATTCTTTCATTTTTCATTATTATAATTTTTGTTCAAACGGCTCTGCGATTACAAGCACGTAAATGCCACGTCTGGGACTCTATCATTGCGCTGCATTTCTTAAATATGTCTCGTAAATTCAAGCGCATATGCGATTTTGAAGAGTCNTTTGAAAGGAAAAAAAATTGAGAACCTTCTTCCGACAATGCCTAGGATGTATTTCATGCAAAAGCAAAACGTTGCTTTACGTCAAAATATTACCAATCTTCACACATGGAAAATAAAGGTAGCAAGCAAAGTTGCGATCACAAGTAACAAAACTACTTCCTAATGCATTACGCAATGGACTGGATAGCAGTGCATCCTCAAGACCGCACTATCAACGCAATGGACTGGATCAACGCAATGGACTGGCAATGGACTTACGCAATGGACTTACGGATCAACGCAATGGACTTACGCAATGGACTGTGCGGCGTTTCATCTAACTAATAATTGATAGTGCAGTCGAACTTCCACTGATATTTCTTATTTTTCTAAAACATGACACACAACGTTTCACAGTGAAAAGGATCGCATTAGTTAAAAACACAACAATCCTTCTTCCTTTGTCACTGAAAGCGCTACATTTCGCAGTATCCTCATTCACCGAATTTATGGGAGCTTAACCTGTCTGGGCACGACACACTCTCGCAGGTCGTTGAGGGAAGGTTCTTTTGCTAGCTTGTGATTCTTATCAGAATTAAGAGCATGATAGCGACGCTGACGCATTTTCTGTTGGTAGTAGTTGGGANAGCCGTCTCTCGTCGCCAGGTTCATTCACGAATGGCTCCNAACGTGCAGAGTTTGAATTAGCGACACTTGTTTTGGAATAAGGAGCCAGATCTTGTAACGAGACAATCGTCTCTCACCAGGCATGGTGGTTGACATACGCGTATGTGGTGGTTGCTTCAATAAGCTCAACCTCACCACACAGTGGACAGCTTTTCGATGCTTCTCGTTTTCTTAGCAAACATAATGGTCTCGCTGGTACAAGCCACGAAGGAAGAGATCTCTTAGACGTGGAAATAAATAAACATCGTTCACGTGGCGTCGCGTTGGTCAATGTACAAAGTAGGGATCTGGTAGAATGCAACACATGCACAAGCCCGCATCTTTACAATATGCAATATCTGAAATATCTTGGCACCAAAATCTGAGACTATATTGATTCGTCCTTGTATGAGCTTTCCTCATTTACATTTAAAAAACGTTGCAGAGATATCCTAATTAAGTTTGAGTAAATGGTATTGATGCATCGCACTGCATACTTGATCTCATTCCTTTTTTCAACGAGGAACTAAACTTTTTTCCTCTTGAATATATATTCCCGTTGGCTTCCACACTTGCATTATTTCCCTTTGTGTGTTTATTTGTACCTTTGTGATTTGTGTTTTTGTTTTGATGATGGTGTTCTTTTGTTTTCCAGGAGCGGCGCGTTACTTTGCGGAACACTTCTGGTGGTATATGACGTTAGAACACGGAAGTTTTAGAATACACGATCGCGAGAACTCCTAGCCTCTCCATTCCAGCAATATCATGGCTGCACTGTAATGCAATGTTCCCTCTGAGCTGCGAAACTGCGCAGTACCACCAGATC
>JGI24021J15306_10006922_pt1 | contig 13748 bp, 6 predicted proteins | sample Ectturendosymbi1_FD_15306 | JGI IMG/M metagenome (IMG submission 15306) | reverse complement strand
TAATCAGCGAAAACATAACTTTTACAAACGATGACGTCATTAATTACGTCATAGGGGCCCTCCAGTAAAAATTGCCCCGGGCCCCCTACCCTTCAATCTGGCTCTGATCTACACTGCTTCGAATATTCATGGAAGTTTTAAATCTAACATCCTTTCCAGCTAGGCTACGCTATGTTCATTGCGATTCATACTGCATGCAAAAAGCAAACCTCACTAAGGTCTCAATGGAGTTGCATCTTCGTGAACTTTTTTTCTTGAGAATTTGTAGCCTACCAACCGCTTAAATTTTGCCAAATTTCATGCGCAAACAAGCAACAATTAAGTTGATGAAACAAAAAGATCGGTGCACTGTTTAATGCTTGGAAAGTGTTCAAACCAACGGTTGAACCTGTGGTTGTTGTTGCGATCGAAAAGCCCGAGCGGCAAGCGCGCAAAGCATCACACTGTGGCAGCAAGCAACAACAGATGTCACACGCCGTGCTCACTCTATTATTGCTTTTCGCGCCATCGTCTATATGGGTGTTATTCTTCACGCTCATCCTGTTCGTGGTGAATCGTACATTCAACGCAACACCAACCGACAGGCTGCAACATTACTGCAATTTTTGTTCCATGTGAAAATCACACCTTCCAATGTTCTCAATAGAGCTGTCTTTTCGTGAGATGTTTTTTCTTTCGAATTTGCAGCCTACCAGGTAGCAACCGTTTTGACATTTCCAAATTTTATGCGCAAACAAGCACCAAGTTGAACAATTGAAAACATTGGTACAATGTTCATTGCTTGAAAAGCTTTAAACCCTGGCAACTGCGATTTTTCTTCCTTGTGAAGTCAACCACACCAGTGGTCTCAGTGGAGCTCCTTCTTGTTGATATTTTTTCTTGGAAAGTTCTAGCCGAACGAAAGTGCCAGTAATGTTGCGTTTCATGCTCAAACAAGCAACAAGTTGAAAAATAGTTGGTGCAATGTTAGCTTTAGACAAAAATGGTTATGACTTACGATAATCAACGTCAGTGTTGTTTTCTTCAGTTCTTCGAATGATCTCATGGAGCTTCGGTGAGCGTCGATTGTAGTCTAAAAATGAAGGGTTTTTGTTTTTATTGCAGAAAAACCACGTTTTTTACAAACAAAGTCGGCGTTTCTGAAGTTTGTAAATTATAAAGCTCTCAGTAATCATTTAGAGTTATGAGGTCATCTTGAAAATTTTTTGTAAAAGTGTACTTTCTCCGATGCTGGGGAATTTATTTCAACATCTCACTGTTTAGTACTTCTTGAGTTGCACATCTATTATTCCAAGAAATACTATCTGAACTTGAGATTATCTCGATTAACTTTTTACCCCTCTGCAAATTACGTCAGGCGGCTACACCTAGATCAACCCCATGACAGCGAGCATAAAAAATAAAGTAAAAACAAAAGAACTTTCGATGATGAATGGGATACTTGCCATTTGTACGCATCAAGGAATGAAACATTGTTCAAACGTTATCTGAAGCACTTTTATTAAAATGTTCATCTATTTATAACTTATCGAAGCCTTGCTTCAACACGTCTGTCTCAATACAGTGACAAAACAAAAAGAAACACTGGAAAACTTGAAATTATTTCTTTTTAATTCAAAACCGATTTCAAGCAACTATCGGTAGGTCTATCAAACAGCTACTCGAAAAAATAAATTGTATTGCACAAAAAAACAAAACGTAAACCTATTGTGCTTTTTACTCAGGTTCAACAAGGATCAGCAGTGAAGGCTGCAAAGTGGGAATATGAACGATCAATCTATCGACTTTAGACCCATGCAACTTTGACATTGTCTATTTAAAGAAATCCTTTCCCAGAAAAGAATCAGACATTAAATGTCTAACAGAGTATATACTTCGCCTAGGAAGTAGGCATCATCAGCTGTTATTCAAATAGAATCTGCAACTTTGATTTCTAGAACTGGGTTTTTCATGTGTTGCAACTCACACTACAAAGTGATTTTTTGCAGTGAGCTCATTACATATTTGAAAGTAGACAGGAAAGATATAAATATCTTCGGGCCTGAACAAAACCTCAGCTAAGTTTTTGTTGAGATGCAAGTGTTATGAATCCTGTAAACGGGCTATTTCGGACAGTTTCGGTTGAACGCAGAAGTATCGAAAAGATGCAAACTGTACGGGATTAAATGTTGTTATTGTTTCTCAATTTAAGAGTGACAATTTTATTGCATACATTAGAACCATGCTTTTGTCTAGGTACAAATGGGTGACTTATAACAGTATAAATCTGATAAATGATTGAAAACGACGACAAGAGATTGTGACACGTTTCGAATGCGCTTGCCTGACAAGACAAATCGTTTTACCGTAGAGAAAGGAATTTTTTCTCCGGATAATAAACTATAACATATACCTCTACCCTAGAAGTTGAAGTATACACACGCACGCGCGCACACACGCACACACATATATACACAAACAACAGGAATCTTTTAAGTTTTTGAAAAGCTATATAATAATCGTTCTAGCAAACAGCATTCTTTACTCTTTTCGGTAACACTTGTTCCATTTTCCTAATTCTTCCGAAAAGTGACATCGCGATTTGAATGGAAACCTTTCTTTTGTAAAGGATCAATAGTAGGCTACTTACCGCGCAATTTCCAGCCAACTACCAGTATAACTACGATGAACGTCCCAGCATATATCATCAAGACGTATTGCATGTAACTCTGGTCCGGTAATCCTTTAAAACCGTAGTTGAAATCTTGTCCCTCACCCATATTTTGACACAAAAGTACAGAAAGCGTGAACCTAGTTTGCCTTAATAACACACAATAACTCAGTTTTTCTGCAACAAAACGTTGTTGCTAACAACTTATTCTGACAAAACTGGCCGTGAGCGTTGCCTGCAAAAGTTCCTTATCAGAAATTACTTTCTTACCAAAAGTCGCAATAGACACTGCCGCAAATCACAAAATTGCGAACAACTGCACTCTTCACGTTTCTTCTGTTGCGCTGAAACTAGAGTAACAAACATTAGAATTGAAATAGCATATGTCACTGACTGCAACGCAGTGCATTTGCTGCAGTTTTGTCTCAAGGCGCCAAGCTTCCGTGTGGTGGATGTTACTGCTGTAGCACACAACCTACTGCCCTGTTGCAACCGTAGTACGTGCGCTTCACGCACATTGTCCCTATACCATATGGACAGCGCAAGAGCACTGTAGATAGTTGGAGGAAATTGTGACTCTATTGGGTATACTTTTGCACCGCTTCCTCATGTAGCTGCTTGTTGGAAGACCTGCCTTTGTGAAAGATTATGAAGCAAAAGCGCAAGCATATCACAATGAAGCAAAGGCTTGCAGAACTTTCGAGAATTGCGCTGGGATGAAAAAGCTTTGATAAAGCTAGAAAAAAACAGAACAATTTTGCACAATAATAATGAGGATCGATAACTACAAAATCTCTCATAACTTGGCGAAGGCAGACTGATGTCCTATGTTTTGTTTTCAAGCTTGCTAAGTGCCAACTACCAGGCGTTAATTGACACGTGACACATTTTCTACCAAAGTTGTCTTTCATGTGAAAATCAAAGTGATTTCAAATAAAACTTAGCGATCAAAAAAGACTTTTCATGTAATGCAGGAGATACTAAGAAACAAGCTATTTCCTTTTTTATATCGTACAACACGTCTTGAATTCTCACAGCTGTTTGAAAGTTATTACTGTACTTTAATCAAAGGGCGAAAACTTTATCGCTGACCGGTTCTAAATACTACCTCGGTAAGCAGAAAACGTAGCCTATATGACTGTGACCGCAGAATCTCTCAAAAATTGGCAAAGACGTATTGATGACCTAGAGCACAATTCAAAAAAGCCAGCTGAAATAAGTACGGGGATTTGGTTAATTAACGATCATTTTCTGCATTTATAACTTCTTACTTTACACTCTTCATCGATTCATTTTTATACTCGCATTTGTCCTGGGATGTCCCCAAGGCACTCGAAATACCTCACAGTTTTCAGCAATCTCTGCTATTTTTACTGACTCCACACCCAGATGAGACCGAGGCTGGTCAGAGATGTAATCACGCCACCTGGTACTTGTTCAGCTTCTAACCCGCTTTCTCATGCGTGTAGCCAGCAGGATGAGTCTTGCCAAAGTTACCTGGAACATTCTGATCACATGGCCACGGGCAGGGCCGGCCTTAAGCCGATGCAACTGATGCAGCTGCATTGGGCCCCGCGCCACGGTGTTTGGGTCTGTTGTTCGATTTTGCCAGATACTCCATGCTCTCGAGAATTCAGTAGAAACGGCTTATAAACCTCAGTTTTAGCAAACAATGCTCTTGTTAGAACGAACGATGAATTTCCCCTAATTATCTAACGTAATCAAACGTGCTCAGTTCCCTTGCTAGAGCTTTATATCTGCGCTCTACCATGTCCCACTTTTATGGATGGAACTTGGTTATTAGTAGTGCCAGTTAAGACTGAAGTAGGCTTACAGCTATTGCAAACAAGGTGAGTAGTGATCCAACTCGCAATGAACAGGTCCAGATGAGTGTCTGTAGTATTAATTTTGATGGCAGTTGTTCTAACGCAACGTTGTTCAGTTCTCGAAAGATCCTTCTGTTTTGGAAACGCAAATGAATGACAAAAGATAAAAGGTTGAATCCGTAGATGTTGACCTCCTATTCGAGTCCGAAGACTCCAGAAGTTGGTCATTCAACCAACAGCAATAAGTTTTCTATATTGCATTGGTCGGTACTGGACATTGAACTGTGTCAGCCTGTTGGGCAGTCGGTCAATAGCGGTTGAGTAGCAACGTTACATGTACCAAAACTATTAATAGTCTTTGCTCTGAAAGAATTGCAGGTTGGGGCCTTCGCTTTGATAAAAACGTATAGGGCATCATCATTTGGCTATAGACTTTTATATTAACTGATCCCCCAAATCCTTCATTTGTGATAGCCCAAAACTTTTTAATCGCAATCCACATAAAACGGTTGTTATGACTCTGGATTACCGCTGGGGGCAATTTTACCCCTAGTTGGAGAATATAGTTTGCAGGATGTTACCAAACCTTAAAATCCCATTTAATCGCAAATGATATTTCATGTCTTCAAACGCCAATCAAAACTAATGCAAAACACCTCCAAAATTCAAAGATATTTTGATGTATTTGCTGACTGGCGAGTTTGTTGAAATACGTAAATATTGTTTGAGCAACTTAGACGTTTCACACTACAAAAAATGACGAAAAGAAAGAGTGACATAGGTACAACCTGCCGTATATTGGCAATGAAAAGAGGAAGATAAAAGCACCGAAGAAAAGTGAAATAAAGCGTGTCAGCGGAGCAATAAAGAAATTTATCGTCAAGAAGCATAGTACCGAGATCGAGGAAACAAAAAGTCCCTTAGCTCCTTGAAAGATCAATATCTGCACAATCTTCATGTATCTCCTGTACAATCTGCCTGCTGAGCAAGCTACATCATCGTCTACCTTGGGCCAGCAGTGTGATAAAGATTCCGAGAGAACAAACGACAGCCCTAATGTTAGCCTTATCGAAAATTGTGAGGATTCTGCGTGTTGGAGCAAACGTCTTTCAACATCTCAGCGAGATTTCCAGTAATTTTTCATATTTTTTGATATTCATTTAGGCCATTTTGCTAAAACATTTTAATCTAAAAGGTCGTAGCACGGTTGACTGAGCACGATGACGTTATATAACCACTGCTCAGAGGGGCCCCGCGCGTAGGTCTTACATTGGGCCCCGCACATGCTAGGGCCAGCGTGAAAGGTTGTGATTTAACTTCGCCGATACGGACACGAACTTCTGAGCAGGAATATAACGACTTGACGGCCAGTAAGAGGCGCCCGTCAACTCCGCACTCCTGCAGCACTCCCCAAAGCTTTTCTTGAGAGATTCGTTCGTATTTTTTCTGGAAGTCGACAAAACAAGTGTAAATGTGTTTTGCATACTCTCAAAATTTTTCGAAAATTTGTTGGAGAGAGAAAATTTGGTCTGTAGTGCTACGGCCGGCAATGGCGGAAACCGCATTTGGTATCCTCCAGCTTTGGTTCAATTGTTCGCGGCATCTTTCTCGAGACATTTGGCGTATGCTTTTCCAGGAAGGCTAAGGAGAGAGATGTCCCTGTAGATATTGCATTCCCTCTTGTCTCAGTTCTTGAGTACAGAAACGATCACCCCGCAGTTTGCCAATTTTTTGGTGCCCTTCAAGAATACCAGGCCTCTTGACATGCACGAGTCACCCGAAAACTTCCTTCTAGATTCAAGGTTTTGATGGCCATTTCAGGTCAGATTTCATCGCAACGCGTAGCCTTGCCAGCCTGCAGTGTTTTAACAGTTAGCAAGACTTCGGCTGCAGCGATGCTATTTTTCTCCCGCAAATGTACCTCCTGTCTTTCCGCTGGTATGATAATGGGTTCAAAATATCTTTGAAAAACTCTCTCCATTTGCCAAGGATCTCCTCCGCATTGCTGCACGCCAAAAAATAAGCCGAAGTTTGGGTCCATTCAAATGCTCATCTTTGTTACGCTGCTTGTTTCGTGTAGTTGATGTTATTTTTGTGTTTGAAAAACTCAGTCCGATTAATACACAGAGAGCAGCCGGTCATGAGCGTCCACAGGAGGACAAAACGGGCATTTGGTCCCCTAGAAATCGGGATTAAGAACCAAAATTTTCTAGAAAACCTGAGCGCAGCAACGTAATTCCATTTGACTGATTTAATTCTTGCAATGATGGTTTATTTGCCGGAATGACACTTACACTGCACAAGCCAGCTCTCACTGTTCTGGTGTCATGCAGTGATGAGATTGCAGTTCACTCATGTCCGCTCATTTGCCTGCAAAGGCAGGTTGCGAAACTTGCGGGTGGATTGTTCCGCTGCTGGTCTTTTTTGCGGAACAATAACATGCCGTCGAATCGTCGAGTGTTCACTTCAAGTTACAGCAGTAGGCTTTTTGCCGCAAGTGACTGTTGAACGCAGACATCTCTGGCAGGTAATGCAGCGACAAGTGACTGTCGATAGCGGTAAACCAAGTAATTTCATACAGAACTGTCACCAGAGAGCCATCAGTAGAGCGCTTTACGTTTGCGCAGGGGGCTTGACATTCTAAAAATTGACAAAATCTCCACTGATTTATAGTGTTGCATATTTCAATTTGGGGGCGCTTGGAGCTTTGTTTGGGGAGGCTAAGCCCACCGAAGCCCCCGTGACCACGGGACTGGTTTTATACTGTGTGAAAACAAACATGAGTGAAAAGGAAGCATTGCTGCGCCAACGAATCGCATTTTTTGTGACTGTTGCCGTAATATGGGGCATTTTCTTTGTGGCTTAGAAACGGTAAGGCAATGTTTGCGAACGTCCATTTGCATTGCATTATCAGCAACCTGAAAAAGATAAGCAAAATGTCGACGTTGCACCCGTGGAAATATTTCTGCGGATGCTCATGCACCCGGTTCATGACTATGAGATCCATAAACGTTCTGGAGAGATAAAAACTTTCAAGTGTTCATCATATCAGCTCATCATGGAATTGAGTTGCCAAGTTAATATGCCTTATTGTTTTCCAACTGAATGCTAAATTTGACGATTCCTAAAAATGGCAACGTAAGTTAATAAATATATGTATATGTATAGCCTAACAATATATTTTTGAAAATACGTGAATGATAATTTTGAAGACCAATGCTAGTTTACTTCCGAAAAGCAAGAAGAGATGTCACCGCTGGTTGCTCCTCACTTGTCATATTTTCGGCTTGTACTGAAGCGAAACCTATGGCATCGTTCAGAGTAAAACATTTCTTGGCAAACGAAATTGTATTTGCGAATAAATGAAATATGCGGTTCTACTACAACACAGCGGTCATCGCGTTTGCCAAACCAGACCTGACAAAAACGAAAAATGACAAAATAAACAAAAAATAAGACGCATGATAACCATCAAAAAACGCTTCAGCTTGCAAAACAGCGCCAGTGGTGATGTGCCGCATATATTTCCGCTCTCCGCGAAATTAAAAACTCCGGTTGTGGACAATCCGGAATCCCCACGTGATCCAAAATCCCGAAGCAAACGCCACTCACGTAATCCACTGCACAGGTTAAAATCGCTACAATAGAGAAAATTTTTATCAAAATTTGGCCGACCGAAACATGCTCGTGATTGGGTAATAACGTGCAACACAAGCAATCAGGGTCGGATTTAGGGAGCGCAGGGCCCTATGCCATCTTAGTTTTTTGGTACCGCGCAGGTGTGACCTATTTCGTGGCTAGTCCTAGGTGTGACCTATTTCGTACCTATTTCGTGGCTAGTCCTAGGTGTGACCTAGTCCTAGGTGTGACCTATTTCGCGCAGGTGTGACCTATTTCGTGGCTAGTCCTAAACTTGTGAAAGTATGGCCCTCATGTGTTGTTTCCCCTCAAACATATATCTTTTGTGGTGCCGACTTTGGTTCAACGATTCCTTAGATCAGGAGTTCCCAACCTGTGTATATGTAAAACCAGGGGTACACTTGCCTACGGGTACATTTAAGGTTAGCAATAGAAGGAAAATATATTTCTACAATGTATATTTCCAAATATTGTACATATATCAGTGAATAATTATTTTCAAACTTCATTATATGCTTATTGTTAAATATATCTGTGATTAGTCATGGCAAAATATTTGTGAAAAAGTCGATCAATTTTTAATTAAACTTTTGGATAAAATTCTACTAAAAATTCAGTTGATTTTGTTATTTTACTCAGCCTTTTTGTCATGAGAAATTTTCGGGGTACATGCTCATCTGTGGAATTGCAGAAGGGGTACATGGTCGGAGAAAGGTTGGAAACCCTGCCTTAGATTTTCAACAGATCTTCAAGCCTTTCCTACATTCTGCTCAAGAAAAATGACAATACTGTCTTTTCTTGGAATTTATAGCTCTTTCGTGTAGTTCAGAAGTTCTCTTCATTAAATTTCTGTGATTTCTAGCGTTTTTGTAGGTTTATTTTTCGGATGTACACATTTTTATGCGGGATCGCGTTGCCGTCCTCGAAAATAACGTCTAGTTCTCGATCTGAATAGCTATACGCAAACTCTTTCGTTATGGTAACCACATATTTTATGGACCAAACAAGCACAATTCATTCAGTGGACATAGGGTTTAAATACACCGTTTTTAAATTGTCATTTTCCAAGCAATACAAAACATATTGTTTTAATCGTCTATGCCAGGGGTTCTCAAACATTTGGTGTTATGGAGCCCATGAAGAGATTGACCATAATTTACGGAGCCCCACAATAAATTTCTAAAAATAAAAGCAAAAAAAGCACATTGTTACTTACCGATTGATGTTCCTGAGTAAATTGGAAGTGCTTTATTTAATGACTCGGATATATTTGCTGCTTTGTATTTAAAAAATATTCAAAGTCTTTTAATACGTAAACGAATAGCTCCCGGAGCCCCGAGGTTTCTCTCGCGGAGCCCTGGGGCTCCGTACGGAGCACTTTGAGAACCTATGTTCTATCCTACAGGCTGACGGCAAACAACATGAAAACAAGTTTTGCACAGCAAAGTAGTTTCGCAACACCCTCAGCTAACCATATGAAGTAAGCCCAATGTAGGCACGTTTTTCCAAGTAAAATCACGAGAAACTGTTCTCGCTGATTTAACTAACATCTACAGCTATGGTTCCCAACCGGGTAGGAATTCCTCCCCGGAAGAAATTTCATGAGTTCAGGGAAGGAATTTCCACTTTATAGCTAAGTCACCCATTCGTTGTAAGTGTTGCTTTTCTTTTCTTAAGTTGATATTGGACCTTTCAATTAGTTATATCACTTTATATTTGTAGCTATCACGCGTTTTGTTGACAAACGTTAGTGCTATTATTTGACAACAAATAGTTTTTGTCCCACTTTTATTAATCAAGTTATCGTCTTCAATAAAGACCATTGTTCTAATTGTAGTTGATACTAGCCTACGAACCCGAACAGGGGAGGAATGAACGTGCTATATGGGAAGAATGAAAAAATCGATAATGAGCAAAGAGAGGAATGCATCAAAAAAGGTTGGGAAAAACTAACCTACAGCTTCAAAAAGTAAGGTTTGTATATGGCAATCTAGTTGGAAACAGCCAAACGTAGGATCCGCATCACACATTGCAATATTTTCTACTATAAGGCTCATATANTTCAGAAACAGTGTACTTGACAAATCACTCACTACTCGAGGCCATGTTATGCAATAATTTGGGGTCTAGTATTTCAGAAATGACTAACTGATTTACTGCTACAACAACGTTGACGACTGAAACCCACCACTAATAAATGAAATAACGCAATTTTACAAAGCTTAACGATCGCATTCAACGAATATCCATAAATATTTTTCCAGTCGTTGAATCTGATCGTTAATGATTAGGGCACCAATTTTTTGACCTCAAAAATTTAAATTTTGACTTTATAATTTACAAATTTTGACTTTATTTTGATCTACCAATTTCCTGCGTTTGCAGTTAAACGCGGAGTACAAAGCATATACTAGAAATCAAACCGAAAGACTAAAAATCTTTTTTTTGTTGAAATGAACAAAAAATCAAAAGCGTGAAAGACCCAAACGAAACCAAAGGTAACAAACCATAGCTGTAAATCAATCCAAACGCACAAAATAAATATCCATGCAGTGTCAATTAGTCTCCTGATGTTACTGAGAAGGTTCTACGTTGTTATAGGTCAATATCCAATATCAAGTACTGCCACTCCTAGTGTACTTTCGATCGTCCAGGAGTGAGAAAAACAACGTTATTACGTCGCAAATCGTCAGAATTTGAGACAAAATTGCAAATGCGTGTCAATATCTGTTGTTGTAGCATAAATAAAATATCGATAAAGATAAAAAACTGTGCTGCAAGAAATTTTGACATAACGATAAATTTTGATTTACTGATAAATTTTGACTTTTTTGACCTAATAGCTTTGGAGTTACTCATGGTATCAGCGTGAAATTTGGTTTGCGGACGTTTCATAAACTTTAAAAAAGGCAGAAAAAGTTTGACTTTATTGACTTTAGGTTGCACTATTAATGATACATGACAGGAGAAAAATCTTACAAATATCGCACAAAACTAACCCGGTCAACACAGAATGTACTCTTATCAGCCCTTTCACCTCACCTGTTCACCATTGATAAGTGTTCTAAAAAAATTGATTTATTCAAGTATCTTGTCCTGGCATCATTGTAGGTACTGGCCGAGGTTCTAAGATTCAGTGACTCTAAACCTTGTTCAAGCTTTTTCTCTGCAAAGTACCTGGGTAAGCAAGGCCTACGAGAGGGGGTAAAAGAGGTACATCGCACCCGGGCCCGGTCGGTACTGGGTCCTGGGAGAATGAAAGAATGCAAATTTTTCTGTAATCAAGTCCAAAATTATTTGTGTAAGCCAGTTGCCAATATACCGTAACAATTATTATATTTCTGAATCTTAGCATGGTTACTGTTTTATCTATATTCAGATTACTACACAAACAAGCTATACAAGTTTCGACGATAGCCCCAGAAGTTCCGGTATTGGTTTTCGTACCCCTGGTAAAATTTCTCTCAGAGGCCCTTTTGTGCGTAATTCTGCAGTAAAGTTTTCCCACTCGGCTCGATCCGCAGAAAATGAAGCCAGCTCCGCAGCAGCAAAAGAATTTTGTTCATAGTCCGCTACAGTTGTTCCCTCCAGATTAGCGTCGTACGGAAAATCTTTACCATCTCCAAGTTTTATACCACAGTATTAACATTTGCTGTCTTCTGCTCTCCCTCATATTTTTCCTTAGTATTACTGTAACATCTTGCTGGCGGAGATCACTCTCCTCGCGACTCACGTCAAGCATTGGTCCCAGGCCAGGCCCTATGCGTAAAGCCGTCATGGCAAGCAATACCATTGAGTGACGTCGTCAAATGAAGCGATTTCTAGGTCCTTGTTGCCTTCACTGGCAATATTAGGAAGCGAGCACAAACCCTTCCACCTTTTGTGTTGTGATATTTTTGACTGGTTGTTTGAAAAATTATTTCTGATCAGGAACAACATTATTCAACTGATTAGCCAACACTCTGGCACAAATTTGGAGAAAAACATAATACGAAATATACCATTTAGTCAATGATACGTGCAGAGGACCCTCAAGGTAGTCTGCCTCAGCTCAAAAACTGTCTGTAGTGGGTCCTGTTACTACGGAGTTGATGATGAAACATGAGGCATGCTGTTGTCTAGACTTTATCAAGTAAATTTTGTTGAAAACGAATTTTAAAAAATCGCTTGATTGTTTGTTGCTGTAGCTCTCCATGACACATATCTCAACAACAAAGTGTTTATTGGACCAGATATTGTCGGCGACAAGAAAAAAAGCATGGATTTCTCGCAAATGCGTAGAAGGAAAGAAAGCATCAATAGAAGCAGGGGTGGATATTAAGAACTTACGGGTCCAAGACAAACACCCTGACAGGGCCACAAAACTAACATAAAGTTTTTTAAGGGTCCCTTTGGTACATTTGCACACAATTCTTGCTATGTTTTGAAAACATATGACTTCTTTCAGAGCTTATTAGATGTGGCTCTAGACTGATTCACAAGCTTTTTAACAAAACCATGCAAAATGCTCAAACGGGACCCATGGCATCTCTAAAAAAGGGCGTGCCCAAAGAGACCGCCTCGTTCGCCTCCACTAATATCCACCCCTCGATGGAAGTAACGACATATGCACGCAAAATACACGAGGCGCAACATGCAATACTGACTCCAATCTGCAATTCATGTGAAAACATTGAGTTCAATTTAAAAATAGATATCAGTTATTGGACTGAATGTTGCCTCGCTAAACTTTTCATGTAAATTTTGGAATATATACAGAGTGTGTTAGGAATGCTTTGCTTCTATCATTTATCTACTTGAAGCAAATATTTTGAATTAGTTTCTTGTCGTACCAGCCAGAGGCGAATTTTCATTTTTGGGGCCCTGGGCTATTTTAAATTGGCGGCCCTTCTGGAAGGCAGAGGTGACCGTGGTCACATTTTCAGACTCCGAATCCGCTCCTGTTCCTAATTTTTGAAGCCGTGTCCGGGCCAGAAAAATTTTCAAATTTGAGAATCCGACTCATGTTCACACTCCGGCTACCATCGATCCAACCGAAATTCAGCAATGTTTTTACTTAAGAAATGACATATGTGAAAACCACACTGACACCTGCTGTTGAAAATTAAAAGTGACTCCGGATCCGTTTTTTTATCACAAATTCTTTTTTGACTTCGTGTCCGAAAGAAAAATGTAGGATCCTGCCGGAGTTCACTCCGGATCCGTAGCCACCTCTGGTGTAGACCCTTCTGGCACAGTAGGAAATTGAGTTATTGTTTTCGTCCTTTCAGTAACAGCTCGTATAGCGCACCTGCTTTGGCAATGGGTTTCTTTCGTTTGCTAGAACCACTCTCATATGTACGCTTTGACATTCTCATGTTAATGCAAGTAATCAGGCCCGTAACCAGGGGGGCTTAGGGGCGGTGAAGCCCCCCTAGAAATATTTTCGCCCCCCCTGGAAAAATGTTTTGTTTTACAATCTTGTTTGTTCCAATTACTGCGATGCGCTGACCATCTTTTGGAAAATTTGTTGCTAGTTTGACCAACATACTGTGCATGACATATCACACAAGTCGCGACGTAAATGTCAAAATCTGCGCAAGTCAAGCTTTGGTTTAGCTTAAAAGTTGTGGTTTTAGTCAGCAATTGTGAAA
>JGI24021J15306_10006921_pt1 | contig 13749 bp, 14 predicted proteins | sample Ectturendosymbi1_FD_15306 | JGI IMG/M metagenome (IMG submission 15306) | reverse complement strand
AAAATTAACGCCGAGACGAATTCACACGGCAATAAGCTCTCTACGCGGACAAATGCTTTTCACCAACTCTTTCACCAGCGACAACAACCTCGAACCTTCTACAACTGTTTCATCGAATAGAATCTCTGTATCAACCAACTCTCTCGACAACCTGCAGCAACTCTCGATTCGACATAATAGCGACAACCACAAAGTGAACAATAGAATAGAATGACTCAAGCAAACAGAAACAACGAATCAAAATGCTTGACAGCAAATCAAAGCTTCCACGCTAATTACACAAATCTAGGCTTAAGGCCGTAAGCGTCACTTATCATTACTCACGAAAGCGCTGATGCGAAATCACACAAAGAGCACGCCAGTGGAACGCATTACTCAAAACCATAGCAAGTGTCATGTCGGCAAATAAACTCATTGCAAGAATCAACCCAACTAATCAGAATTAAACTGCTGATTGCACGTTTTCCAGAAAAATTTCCTTCTTAGTCCCAATTTGCAGAGGGGGGGCAAATGCCCGTTTCCCCCCCTGCGGGCGCCCACTGCCTGTGTTGCAACCTCTCCGGTGGCGTTGCGTTAAATGTGTGATTCACCACGAACGGGATGTGCGTGAAGAATAACAACATACATATATGTGGCACGAACAAGCAATAACAGAGTGATCATGGCATGTGAACTCTATTGTTGCTTGCTGCCACAGTACCAAGCTTTGCGCACATGCCGCTCGGGATTTCCGATCGCAAGACCTGCACCTTCCCAGAGTTCAGTGTTGTCTGGAAGACTTTGGTCGCAGTGATAATATTTCCTCCCTCAAATACACTTCCTCTGTGTCAGGTGGTATGTGAGTGACTATGTTGGAAGTTGAAACGATCTTTGAAACACTCTCTCAATCTGGCAAGGATATCTTGCTTATTATTGCGTAAGACATCATTTTGTTTTTCAGTGGACCTAGTAGTATTGGAGTTTTTCTAGGGAGAGTCTGGATAGTTTGCTTGAACACTTTATTGATTTGCCAGTAGATGAAATAAAGTTTGTGTCCGATATTCCACCAAGATTGCATTTTGGACATTTTTATCCTGTTGCGCTGCGTACTTTCTCGCTTCAGCAAAGGGATAATGCAAAGGTTCAGTTTGTTCTGAAACCAGTCCTTGTAAGTTATTTTCTTTGCTCAGATATCATGTTTTACTTCCTGGTTCCACCAAGGAATTACTTTTTAGACATCTATCCCACTGCCGCGTTTTTTCTCTCCACATACACGAGCATCTAATGACATGACATCTGCTTTGAAAAGCCGCCGTTTCTCTTCTACGTCCGCTGTGCGTTGCGGAAGCTCACAGAACAAGGGTGTTACGCTGTCTGGAAAGGTCTTCCTATATCCTTGTCCACCAGCGCTTCCCACTTTATTCCATACGACCTCCCAGTCCTGCAAATTGGTCTTAGCGCTATTGTTTTTTCCCAACGACGTCGCAGACCACCAAGTGGTGATTCGTCGACGGTTCTGCACGCCGTTTGGCCTGAACTTTCAAAACTGACTGGAGCAAGTCAGCTTAGCCCTTGAGGTCCCGCGCCCGCCAAAATTGTGGCGCGAGTTTGCAAAGCTGTAACTCGCCACCCGATTGAGCTAGAGAGCCATGCAACCTATCCTCGGATTCAGCAAGTCTTCTGCTTGAAACAAAAAAAAACGATTTTCGTTTTCGGCTTGGGGTTCGGTGGGGGGAACGCTGCAAGTGGGGGTGTTTTTGCTTTTTTTGGCCACATTTACCCAGCCCTGGACCACAACCCTTTGGGCCAATATTTTGGCTCAAGATTTTTTTGGAAACTAGGCCAAAATCCGCGTCTGTAGAGCCCTTGAATGACTTTCTAGCATATTGGGAGCGAAAATTATGGCTCATAAAAGAAAAATTGACCAAAATTTTGCTCCCTCAAAAACCGCTCTTGGGGGCATTTCGCCCCTGGCAATAACTCGCCGTCAGATTGAGCTAGAGAGCTGTTCAAACCCTCTAAAGACTCGTGAAGGTATGTAGTTTGCAATAAAAATAAAACGTTTCAGTTTAGGATATCATTTTTTTTAATGCTTACATAATGATAGGATGTTCATGTTATTTTTTGCTGACATCAGCATAGACCCGAAGGAGCCATAAAAATGACATACATTTTTTTTTAGTTTTGCTGTTTTGGAGTTACTATTCGGGACTTTGAAGGGTCCGAATGGGTTTTTAGCGTTCGTGGTTCCAAGATGGCCAAAAAAGATTAAAATTAACTGGGGAAGTCCCCAAAAGTATTGAGAAAGCCCCTTACCGATTAGCTGTTTTTTGGCCTAACTTTTGAACCAGAAACGCTAGAAACTCAACCAAGGGCTCTAACAACGCGTATTCTGCCCTAGAGTCCGAAAATACTACGAGCCAAAATATTGGCGCGTGGATCGGATGATGACGTCATATAATTAACCAAAAAACATGCCCCTGTCATGATCCCATTGGCCCAAAACCCCTCAACAAATTAAAATAAAAAAAATTGTATTCCAAACTACACGAAGCCACTAGTCATTACAGGGTTTGAACAGCTCTCTAGCTCAATCTGCTGCCAAGTTATGGCTGGCCAAAATTTGCCCTTTATTCCTTTTCTGAAAAGTTTTGAATTAGCCAAAAACTGGGTTTTTGACCCATAATTTTGGCTACAGATATGCTAGCAAGTCAATCCAGGGCTCTATAGACGCGGATTTGGACCTAGTTTTCAGCAAAACTTTGAGCCAAAAGAATGGGTCAATGGGTTGGGGCCCAGGGCCGGCCAAAGGTTGCCAAAATTTCCAAAACATCCCTTCTTTGTGACGTCACCCCCAGAAATCCCCCCCGAAAACGAAAAACGTTTTTTCGATTTTGACTACGAGACTTGCTGAATCCGTGGTTGGTTTGGATAGCTCTATAGCTCAATCGCCTGGCGAGTTATAGAATTGCAAATTTCTGCAAAAAAGGGGGTAAACCCGGGACCCAAAGAGTTAAACGATGAACAAATCAGTGAATGGCCGTTGACCTAACAAGTCTCTACACACCCATTTCGAAATGTGTACTTTCAAAATCTAAATCTACTGCATGTCTTGGCGTTTTGAGCCTGGGTCCTTTTCGCTAATGTCTGGCTGTTGAAACTGCCGTTTTGCGAAGGGGCTACTTGCCTATACTCCGTACGAGGCTCCTGAAAACAAACATAACCGATGTGGGGAACATCGACTTGATGATAAAGCTGCCGTTAACTCGTACAAGTGTAATATAAGCCAAGCAACAGCCCAAGCTAGCCACTTACTTTTTGGGAGCAGGGGAAACCGCCACAATCGTGCTGCCTAGTGACAGATATTAAAGTAACACAGTCTTGCTTTGTGTCGATTTGTAACTTTCACTATAATTGAAAATAAAGGTTCTGAATTGTGAAATTTTAGGAACGAAAACATTTGGTTACCATACATACAGCCGAACATAGCTGAGCCACCCTAACTGCGATTGCTAATTCTCCCCACAATGAAGCTGAAATCTTCAATTTTTTGCTGTTCCGATTATATTTGCACAGATTGGCAGACTTTGAAAGTGTCACTGTCTGCGAATTATTTCACATCTGCGCCTGGAGATCCAATTTATGTTGGCCCTTACTACTGTGTCTTGTTGCTTACCACTGGGTCACTCTTTCCATTGCCTAACGTTTACGGTGTTGCGCTGAGCCATGATGTTCGTTTGTGTTTTAGTGCTGACAGAACCTCACGCTTTGGCTAAACTTGTGCACAAGATTAGAAAACCTGATTATTGGATATTTTTCTTTTAGAAAACTAATCGGTTTTTCGTTGAGTTCTTTCAAATGTATAACTTGCCTCTTGTAATTTGATCAAATGCAATTTCATAATACTAAAGTCCTTCAAACGGGCGTAGCGGATTCCAGCTTGGAGTTTTTTGGAGACGATAATCAAAGATTTTTTTCTTTTATTTTTAGCACTTTATGTTGGTAAGAAAAAGCGTTTCAATCCAAAAATAATTCGTTTTTTTAAAAAATTAGGTGTTTTGCAATCGCAAATAAAACGGAAAGTGTTGCCGACTGAAACCTTTCAAGCCATTTCTGCACCAGTCCGGATCTAGCACATAGTTATTCCTACTTCACGCCATAACGTGATTGCAATTGCATGTAGGGCTGGATATCAGCAGACCTAGGCAAGCCAAACGTTGTCCACGAAGTCGACTGATCCCAATAATCTGTATTGAAGAGTTGAGTGAAAATTCCTCACGATACATAATTTAAAATCGGCATGATGATTATGATGGGTTATATTAGACTCTGGATTTCGAAGCGACTATTATTTACAACAATAAGAAAAATCATTTTATTGTTAAACGCCTTCACTCACACACGCAACGGAGTAGACTTTAAGCAAACTAAGAACTAACAAGGAACACACAGATACATGAAAGAACACGAACATAGATATGTGGCAGCAATTGAAAACAGAAGAGCTGGCACATTTTTGTGGTTACGAAGGATTTTTGCCCAACTTTCCCAAAACTTGCCCGAAAATTTTGTACGACTTTTGCCAACAAATTTTCTCCTGCAAAGATCATGAAGACCTTTTTTGGTATTATCTCCAAGGAAAGGTCTTCATCTGTTTTTATGCAAATGTTGGGCGCCAGTGTTTTGAAATTAAACAACGTTGGGAGACATTTTTGCCAGGATTTACAGGGGTTTTATTTTGCCAGGATTGTCAGGGATTTTGCCCAGATTTTCAGGGATTTTGCCCGGATTTTCGACAAATCAAAACTTTTGGGGGTGCACCTGCAACCCGCCTCCTATACCACTGATGGAAAAGCATACACGTAGATGCCGCTTGGAAGGAACACAAGTAAAAATATGTGGCAAAATAGCTGGCTTTCGTGAGATTTTTTCTTGAGAATTTCTGGCCTAGCAACAGTCTCAATAATACAGCGTTTCATGCATGAACACAGGCGGAATTGAAAAAATAAAATCTTTCGATCAATGCTTCGTGTTTCCAAATTTTTAAACTTACCAATGGTGTCAACTCTGCTCGATTGCTTTAGGAAAACGTTCACTGTTGGTATTCATGACCAAGGTGGCCAGGTAGCCGTGGCCAAAACCACCCAAAGTTTTATTGTTGGTAACCTTAACCCAAAATGGCCAAGAAAAATTGTCAGACGTCCATTGAAAAAGCTTACTTGGTATTTGATTTTACTGTAAGTGTATGAGTTCGAGTTTGTCCAGAGACAATCTCTGGCATCCCACTGTGACAACAGGATTTCGTACTCCGGGAGGTAACTGTTAGCATGCGGTTGGAACTACGAGTAGCGTATATGCGTACACCGGCACGCAACCAATGGCAAGAAAGTACGACCAAACTCTTACACCGGTAGGGAAGATCCTGGGCGGCAGTTCTCCGGGTGGCACTTGCCCAAGGTGCAAGTTGTCCTGAGTGACAGTTTTCCGGGTGGCAGTTGTCCAGATGACTGTAGTTCGGATACCATCAGAGTATTGCTATAAAATTAGTTCCAATTCGCGAAAGCCACTTGTTCTAGAATTTATCAATGCTTCTTTCGAGGCACTCGCGTTCAAAATAACTGCAATAACTCCATTTTTAAGTTTATTTGTCGTATGCAGGCATCGATAACAGTATTTTCGATATTTTGAAGATGTGCTAACAACATTTCAACGCAAATTTCATTTAAGATTCACCTATTTCTTCTAGGAAGCAAATTGAAGATTTCTTTGCGAAAACATACCGATCATTTGCCAATTCAGATAAAGCACCGTCTGAACAATATTACAGCCGAAAAGCATTGTAGATATCAGTCACAATTCAGGAATCAGTTGTTAAAATATTAAGTTGGGAAACAGCGAATATTTTCTTGGTGTACTAAATTGCCCATCTGAAAATTCAGCTTTTCTCCAAACGTTCAATTTGGGGGTATCCACTAGACCAGATAACTTAAAATCTTTTCGGGCTACCAATTTCAAGCTTTGAAATACTTTGAGCCATGTGCTGAGAGCATTTGTTTTCACCATTTTTTAAACCCTGATGTTTGCGGTAAACAACAACAAAACACTAAAATACCAAGTTAAATCAGTTTCGCAAAGATGTTTGTGTTTTCCATGGGTGGATGCAGCCGAATTAATGAAATAATACTTAATACTTACAGCAGTCCATAATGTACAAGCAATAATCAATAAACTACCACCAGCAATCAGAATCTAATATCTTTGACCACAATGATAATGCGTGCGAAGGTGATGAACCTTTCCAAAATTTATTTGATGCAAATATCTTTTTTGCAGATCCACGATATCCGTTCAACCATCCACAACTGGTCATCAACGTCGGTGAAAACATCCAAGCGATTTTCCAACAAATCAGTTCGCAACACTCCATTGGTCGCGACGTTAACCGTGATTCGCAAAATGAGTTTTATTTTGTTGTAGATATTTCGAGATCTACCGGGGGGGATTTACTGGATCGTTCTGTCGTTTTTCTCAAGAAGCTTGTTGGTCAGGTATGGTAGTAATGCTGAAGTAAATGGTTCCATGAATAACTCCACAAGCGTCAAACTTTGGAGCTTGTTCAGTGTTTGCATCCTTTCGCAATAAATTGCCCATGAAGGCTAAAGTATGAAAACTTAAAAAATAAGTACCTGCGAATACAACTGTCTCAAAACGTTTTCAATTTTATTAAACGTTATTCATTTCAAGAAGGCTCGATTCCTAACAATTTGTCCCTTACACTTACTTGTATAGAAAATACAAACCATCCCAATTTTCCCGCCATTCTCCCAAATCTTCGCACACATATCATCGAAACTCAACACCACTCAATTCGATGCAGACTTCGTTTGGCCATTGATTCGAGTAAAATGATCGAGTGAAAACCATCGCCTGAAAACCAAAATTTTGAGATGATGAGGATACGACAAAGAAAATCTTGTAAGATAAACTGATGATGAATTTGACTCAAAATGAGTCGCACATTAGTTGACGTATCTTGGGATGAGTTGAAGCAGAAAAAATTAGGCGGGGGAGAGATTTGCTGATAAATATTTTCAAGTATAGTGCAGGTATGACAATGGTATGCGTTTCCTCCAAACACCTCGTTTATCAGGTATGACAATGGTATGCCTTTCCTCCAAACACCTCGAAAGTATTTGTAAACAACCGGTATGGAAACGTCGTAGCAAAACATAAATTTTATTTTGGAAGGTCAAATTGAACAAGCGAATGCTGAGAGGTAAATGCAAGCATCTTATTCTGTAAGGGACATGCAATCAAATTATGTTGGGATGGGAGATACATGCAAAAATCCCATGTTGAGAGGGGCGTGCCAACATTTTATGATGGATGAGACGTGTAAGCATCTTATACTGGGAAGAAGGTGCAAGTGTCTAACTTTCCCCTTAAACAGTCGTGTCCTACGGTTTGGAGATAACAGATTTTGAAAAGAAGTTTATAAAGATGAGGTTTAGACTTCTTCCTAAATCATCATTACAAGTAGCATCTTTTGTTTAAATCATCTCACAAACAATATGTAAGCCAGTTTGCTCTTTGAAGAAGACCAAGGTAGTTTCGCAATATGTATGGCATGATCTTTTTTCAGATTTTCAGCAGAGGAACAAGCCTTCACAATATTTGCATAATCTTCTACTCACAAAAAGCCAAAACACTTTTGTCCATTGCCAAAGCACCAAGAGGAACGAGTATGAACGCTGTAACAGATATCTTCAGGAAAATTTTACTCGATAGAGGTAAAGCTATCCAGTAACAAAAATTAACTTTCAGGTTTGTGTTGGTTACAATGTGATGCAATGCATTTCATGTTTGTGGTGGTGGAGATTATACCAGTGGCGTAACAACACAGATTTCTGCCCTTGGATTTCTAGCGCGAAAATCCGCATACTACATCGCTACTCTCAAAAACAGCAGGCTTATTTTACAGAGGCGTAGCGAAGGGGAGACAAGGAGGGCATAATTCGCTATGGAAAAGCTCATCTAGGCCAGGGGTTCTCAAACTTTTGGTGTTATGGAGCCCATGAAAAGATTGACAATAATTTACGGAGCCCTACAACAAATTTCTAAAAATAAAAAAGAACATTGTTACTTACCGGTTGATGTTCCTGAGTAAATTGGAAGTGCTTTATTTATTGACTCGGATGTATTTGCTGCTTTGTATTTAAAAAATATTCAAATTGCGCTTCAATTGAAGTCACTTGTAAGATTAGATCATTTTCCGCGTTCAGTCGGTTTCTATATTTAGTTTTTGTTGCTGCATACAATGAGAATGTTTTCTCACACAGATAGGTGGTCGGAAATCTTATTAGCACTTTCAGAGCTTCAAGTGATATTTCTGGAAATTCTTCAATCAGCATGATCGAAAACATTGTTAGTTCAATTTCTTTAAATTTACGTTTCAATTCAAAGTTCGATGATATATTAATCAGCTGTTCCTTTTCTTTTAATGAGAGGGTTGTCATGTTAGGAAAATCTTGAAATGGGTTCTGAATCCAAAGAAAGTTATCAGCGTTGATGATAAAATACCTTCCAATTACTTCGGCTAAATTCGTTAGATGCTGGGAAATAGAGACTTTCATATTTTCTTGCAAAACGAGCTGGTTTTGAAGAAAATATTCACATACATTTCCAAAGCATTCGTGTTTTTCTTCAAGGATGCATTCTTTCCATAGATTTATTTTCCGTTGAAGTGCAAGGATTGGTACCTTGAGCTTTGTAATATGTTACTTTGTTGCCTTGCAACGAAATATTTACTTCACAAGTGGACAAAAATATCTGCCATATACGCCAACCTTTGAATAAAGGCGCTATCTGCCCTTTAAGTCCCGCGTGCGCCACTTTTCTTGTACAGCTTTCCAATCCTATAACTCGCCAGGAGATTGAGCTAGAGAGCTGTTCAAACCTCTACGGATTCAGCAAGTCTTGTGGTCAAAATCGAAAAAACAATTTTCGGTTTCGGTGGGGGGTTTTCTGGAGGTGACGTCACAAAGAGGACATGTTTTGGAAAAGCAGGCCACTTTTGGCCGGCCCTGGGCCCCAACCCATTGACCCATTCTTTTGGCTCAAAGTTTTGTTGAAAACTAGGTGAAAATCTCCGTCTATAGAGCCCTTGATTGACTTGCTAGCGCATCTGTGGCCAATATTATGGGCCAAAAACCCAGTTTTGGGCCTAATTCCTAACTTTTCAGAAAAAGCATAAATTGCCCTTTAAGGCCAAACTTTGGCCGGCCATAACTCGGCAGCAGATAAAGCTAGAGAACTTTTCAAACCCTGTAATGACTAGTGGCTTCGTGTAGCTTAGAATAAAAAAAATATTTTTTCAATTTCGATGGGGGGTTTTGGGCCAATGGGCTCATGATGGGGGTCTGTTTTTTGGTTAATTATATGACGTCATCATCCAATCCCACCCGCCAATATTGTGGCTTGCAGTGTGCTTTGATTCTAGGCTGAAATACGCGTTTTTAGAGCCCTTGATCAAGTTTCTAGCGTTTCTGGTTCAAAAGTTATGCCAAAAATATTCCAAGTATGTGAGGAATTCCCAAGGACGTTCAGGGGATTTCCCATATTAATATTCTACCATATTTTCCATAACTCATCAACCAGAAATGCTAAAGCGTCCATCAAACCCTCTGAAAGCTCGTATTATAGCCTAGAATGCATTTAAATCTCGCGCGGTTTCGTGCCACTGATTCTGCTCGATTCACGCACTCGCAAGGGCCGCTGACGTCACAGATTGTTTAGAGAAACCTGTCAAAACAACCTGTGGTTTTGTAAACATAGCCAGAGAGGCCGAAATCGCACGGTGAACAGATTTTTTTAAGCCTTAACTGTAAGTCTTTCCCCATTCAGACGGGATTTGAACAGCTCTCTAGCTCGATCCGCTGGCGAGTGATGGCCATTTAGAAAAGGGGTGTTTTCCAACCCAGATTTTTTACTTCGTCTCAACCCATTAGGCCAAAGGAAGCTTGCGATAGTGATTTCACTATAGAGGATGTTATGCTTTGGCCGGTTATGCGCTTCTCCTTGCGCTCTCAATGTAAGCGCTGCTCTGCAGGGCGCTTACAGACTGGGGTTTGTGGGTGCTGAAATTGTCACCAATTTTTGGTGTTTTGTCCATAATTTCGGCTACGGATATGCTACAATGTCATTCAAGGGCTCTAAAGACGCGGATTTTGGCCTAGTTTCCGAAAACGTTTTGAGCCATAATAATGGCTCAATAGGTTGGGGCCCAGGGCCAGGTAAATGTAGCCAAAAACACCCCCACTGGTGGCGTTCCCCCCGAAAACTCCCCATCAAAAACGAAATATTTTTTTTCGATTCGACTACAAGACTTGCTGAATCCGTAGAGGGTTTGAACAGCTCTCTAGCTTAATCGCCTGGCGAGTTACAGGATTGCAAAGCTCTGCATGAAAAGTGGTTTTCGCGAGACTGAAAGAGTTTTAAACAGCAAGCTTGTGCTGTCGATCAGATAATAAGCTGTGAACCTCTTCATGCAACTCATAAAATCTTGCCAATATCTTCCCTCTGGACAACCAGCGAACTTCAGTATGTAACAATAGCGCTTTGTGAGTTTTTCCTATATCTTCACACAGCAATTTAAAAATTCTGGAATTAAGCGGCCTAGCTAATAAAGTTAAGAATTTTTGTCACATCTTGCAGCACTTCAACTAAATCAGGACGCATCCGTTTGACCGACAGAGCATGCCGGTGTAAAAAGCAGTGAATGGCAACAGTTTCCGAGTTTTTATTTTTTATGTGAGCCACAACTCCCGAATATTTACCCACCATCGCTGCAGCACCATCTGTACATCCACTTGACCAGTTTTTCCATGATACATCATGCTCCTCAAAAAAAGGTTGAATCAGTAAAAATATTTTTAATAGTTTACAAAAATGTACGTCCTCTTCAGTCTTAAAATTATAGATGTAACGGACAAATACAAGTAACATATTCTTCAAAGCTAAATCCTCAACGTCTGTAGATTCGTCCATTTAAAGAGAAAATGTCGGACTTTGCTTTACTCCCTTAATCACTTCTTTTTGGCAATACTCTGCCATGTCGGTAATATGCCTTGAAACTGCACTGTTTGAAAGAGACACAGCCTCTATGTTGCGAACATAATTTTTGACTATCATACTCTCAACTAAATCTTTTGCACACGGTTTTATTAAGTTTTCGGCTGTTGTATGAGCCTCTCCTTGTTGTGCTCTCCGAAAACTAATTTTATAGGAAGAAATAAGTGCGTTTTTGTGATCTTCACTGACAAACCTTTTAAACATTTTTTCCTTTCATTTAGTTCTTGGCTCTTCATTTTAAAATAATCAATGTTTTGTTTTTAAGTTGAGAGTGCTTTGTTTCTAAATGCCATTTCACTTTTGCTGGAAAAAGACTGTCATTTGAAAGAACATTCTACACAAAGTTCCACATTCTACACAAAGCCCATTTGGCTCTTCCTCATCACCAGTCCATGTGAAGCCAAAACTTAGATAACTTTTATCATATTTTCTTTTCTTAGAAGCTTCAGCAGTTTTCTTATTGTTAAAGTTCGATGCCGAACATGACGTCATTGCAACAGGTTCAGCAGCAGTTACACTTGAGTCATTTGCAGTTAATTCATTTACCTTTACGGTTTTCAGCCATTTATCCATTGTAAGGGGTAATGGCAATGATCTTTCCACGCTCGAAATATTAATAATCACGTTTCTTATATCTATGCCTACGCTGTTTAACACAACCTACGAAAACTAAACTTGTTACTGGAAATGCAACAGATACACGACCTTGCAACAGGAACAGAGCGAATACATTGACTAAGATGCGTGAATGATGATCGATCAGTTGCCAGATTCTTCCAACCGAAAATAACAAAAGCCTTACAGAAATTAACCATTGCTAGTTTTTAAATTTTTTGTATGTACAGAAAGAAAAATGAAACAGCATTAAAATACTAAACTTTTCTTAATAGGGTTGATACAAGCTAGAAATAAATCTAACTTTTACAGGTAAATTATATTAACGCTGTGAATTTGACACTTGACAAACATACTAATAAGGTAGTGTCAAAATGTGGCAACAAGGCGGTAAATGAAATTGGGAACTAATAGATAATGCCATATTTCAATTACCGCCATGTTGCCACATTTCTACGCTACCGTTGTCAAATTTTATTATTGCCGTTATTGCTTCTTTGGACAGTTGTAAAATTAGCCAAGTCAGTATTTTAATAAGTAAACGAATACCTCGCGGAGCCCCGAGGTTTCTCTCGCGGAGCCCTGGGACTCCGCACGGAGCACTTTGAGTATCTATGATCTAGGCGATGATTCAGATATGGCACATTGGCAACGAAATTGACATGTATTTTTACACAGCATTTTAAAGCCGTTTAGCATAGAGTCTGCTACTTTTGAACAGACACTGATAATTTTCGGATCCCTGTATCATACTTGGATCAGTGCTTGGATGATCTTTTCCATAGTTGTTCAGTCTGCAGGACGAAGTCGACTTTTGCATATCGTCCACAAATTCTCAATCGGGTTTACGTACGGAGCACGCCTGGGCCAATCAAATATCTGTATTATTCTGTCATGAAAATTTTCACCATTCTTCAAGTGTATCAGGGGGCAAGATCCTGCTGAAAGATGCTGGAACCATCAAGATTATATGGGCATAATCATCTTCTCTTCGGATGATCTTCGAACGTGGTGACGTCTATGACCCTGCACAAGGGGATCGTTTTCATCGTGGAAACGACTTTTCTCCACTGTTCTTTTGTCCAATGTTTCTAATTTTCAGGCTTTAATCATTTTTTCTTCATAGCCTGATTTGAAAGCTGTTTTTTTTTCATTGTTCATACGGTTTTTCAACCAAATGCGATGAGACGTCTGCGAACTGTTCAGGAATTGATTTGGGTACCTTTCTACTTCGAATCCGTATTCAAGGCGTCGCTCGTTTTGCGGGGATCTTTTTCTCTTTGTCTGAATGAGCATCGCCTTTGGAGTGTTTTTTTTTCTTACGACCACACTTCCCTTCGCCAGAAACCGATAAAAGTATCCTGTTTCAACTTGATGACACGGTTGCCAATTGCAGAATTCACACCAACCACTGCAGCAATCCCTCTATACATACGTCTTAGCAATGGTAATCTTAGCTCTTCTGCCAGAGCCCGCAGTTCATTTCTGAAAGATTTTAAATCAGAGGTAAGCAGATTGTTATCCTTGTCACCTCTACAGTTTTTCACTTCCCTTTGTTGTTTTACTTCCTTGCTTAAAACTGTATTATTTTGTGATAAAGAGAAGCTGCATCAATATGTCTCAAACCAAGGGAAGGAAAGTCAGCATTTTCTGTCACCAGTTTTATTGTGTTACTAGGGTCAGCATCCAGTTCTACTATCATATCATGGATGTCTTTCAATGTTTCTCTTTGTCTTTCCCACACCTTTTCTTTTTATGAACCTTTTTTCAGGAGCAATTTTGTTGTGCAGCAGAGCCTGAGCCTCTGAAATTGTCTCTTCATTGTAATAATTCAACATCATTTCAAATGTTTAGTCTAGAGCTGTTGATTTCTGTCTCTGATTCATAAAGAATAGCAGTGAATTAACTATAACTGTAGAGTTCTCATTCTTGGCCTTTGTTTTTGCCTTGGTTTCACTTCTTTTTACCATCTCTGATTTTTTGGGTATGTGATTTTTCCCTAGGCCTCCATTCTGCAGTTCCTCT
>JGI24021J15306_10006915_pt1 | contig 13753 bp, 9 predicted proteins | sample Ectturendosymbi1_FD_15306 | JGI IMG/M metagenome (IMG submission 15306) | reverse complement strand
GGCATTTTCAAAAAATTACCAATATAGCAAATACTTCAATCTCTAAAAATCATCATTTGGTATAAAAAGTTATCATTTGGTATAAGTAGGCATATTTACTTTTATTTGATAGAGTCTTCTCAGAACTTTTTGGAAGAAATTTTAACCCGCAATTTTTTAGTTATAGACGTTGTTTTGAAGCTTTCTTTATTTGCTCATTAGAGATGGTGGTGAGTTGCTTTGAAAGGACAGTAGCCTACTTACACATTACAGTTGCTGTTGGGGGCCCCTTTGACAGCATAGTACTTGAAAATTACAATTGCTGTTGCTGGCCGCTCTGAAAGCAAGGTACTTTCACATTACAGTTGCTGCTGCGGGCCCTTTGAAAGCAAGGTCCTTATATATTACAATTGCTGTTGGTGGCCTCTTTGAAAGCAAGGTACTTAAACACACTTTCAATGAAGTTTAAATGCAGAGTACGTACACATTTCAGTGGCTCTTAGGGGCCCCTTTGAAAGCAGAGTACCTTCAAATTGCAGTTGCTGTTGGGGGCCCCTTTCAAAGCAGTACCTGCACAGTACAGTTTCTGTAGGTGGCCCCTTTGAAAGCAGAGTACTTACTTATGATCTGCTTTGTAGTACATTATATGTGTGAATAATAAGTTTTTCTTCAAAACTAAGGAAAATTTACGCGCGTAACACCTCAAGGGGGGCCCCAAAAAAGGGGGGCCCGAGGCAAGTGCCTCGCTCGCCTCCCCTTAAGCACATCACTGCGTGTAGTGAATCAGTAAAATTTGACATCAAGTGAGTTGATAAGCGTGTTGAGAACAGTGTCGAAGCTTCATGTAAAAAAGCCTATTGATATAGCATCCCTGATACACGATTGTTTATTGTTTGGCTAAGATAACCATCGCCTAAACACACACGCCATAGTTTAAATCACTCAAAATCAGAAACGTCTTTTAACTGCGAGTAGTGTCCCGACATTAAAGTCACTTTTATTTCAATACAGCCTTTGCAGGTTTATGGCCTACAGCATGGCCCAAAGTTCCGCCCCATAAAAGTGGCGCCAGGGGCGGACCCCCGACCCCCCTTAGCTATGCCACTGGCCTCCAAAGTGCTAAAACCACCACTGCGTATAAACATGACCTCAAATGGCGCTCGTAGTTTCGATGTTGAATGAATCAACCGGGGTATTTTCAGATGGATAAGTACCTTATCTTGGAAATTGTGGGTGGTCTTGTGCTTCTCCCCGTGAGAGTGGGAACTCCACCGTGAGAGGAAAATGCTATCGCCGCTGTGTGTCTAGCTTCGCCCTCGCCGCTTGGTGCGAACAGTGGTGCACAACAAGACATGGAGACAACGGTTAATATCTTAAGAGAGTTGAGGCCTTCTTACAAATCCTTTTATTCTGTTTTGTAGTCGTGTTTTAAGTTAAATTAAGCTAATTCAATACTTTTTTCGCAAATCTCTCGACTCACCGTAAAGTGTGAGAAGTGGTACTTGGCACGACACTATCTCTTTCTCATTCAAGAAGAAATCCTAAATGTTAGTGTCCTTAGTGTTTCACTATCTGTTGCAGCTGTTGGTGCTTTAAAGTATCAAGCAGTTTTATGCAAGCTTTCATTCAGTTTTAGTCAATTTTTTCATTGATGTTAACATGTTCATTTAGTGGTTATTATTTCAAATGCACTATTCACAGACGCAACTGCTTATCAAAGATAACTGTTGATGCTTTTTGCGACGTTGATTTTGTCTTCACGTACATCTGGAAGCGACCTTGGACTTTCTTATTCACTGATGAAAATCTTATAGTGATCTTAGGTTGTCACCCGCAATAAAAAAGAAGTACATTTTTTTCAAAGTAAATTTTGATCCAACGCATTTGTTAGTTCAGCACATGGGATGCTGCCGGCGTCGATAAACGTTTTCTCAGCGGAAAGATGACTTCATGTTAGAAGCATGTGACTGTGTCCTTTCACTTTAACTCATCTCATATCTTCCTGTTTTCTGCTGTGAATATCAAGAGCCAGTTTAGAACTAACATCCTGTTAAATGCGAGCAATGCACCAGCATAACCATTGTTTTCTTGGAAGTATGAGTCATGTCACAAAATTATGAGCCGTGTCCCAAGATAAACATGCTAAAGCGAGAGAGTTGCTTCTTTCAGAAGCTTATTTTTTATATAGAAATTTCTGAAAAGCATAAAACATGGAAAGGTTACTTGGGCTTGCTTGATGTTAGAGAGCGAAACTTAGTTTCGTAAGCACCGTTACTTCGTCATGCCCCACCTGATGAAGAACTTTGATTTTAAAAAGGTAGGTTTCGACTTTTTGGAACAATGCATAAGTTTCAAAATAAATCATAAAGGACATTTGACAGACAAAATTTATTGACAGTTATCAAACCATCTTGCTTCCACCCAGGAATACAAAGACAATGCATTTTTTCAAGGTGACCGGTAACGCTGTGTGTTTGATGGTTTGCTGTATTTGACTATTACTTAATTAAGGATTCGAAAGGGCAACTTTTGAAATGGTTGTCATTCGAATAATTACACAGTTAGTAGTAACATTGGCTCGAATAATATCCGGAAATCAAAAGTTTCCCTGAGCATACCTTATACATCAGGATGCAATCTAAATTCAAATTGATACAAAAACAATACTTTTGTGCAATGAGGATAAATACAAGGTGACTTTCGAAGCATTCAATTCATTATGACGTGATTAAAACAAACTCTTCTATTCTGTTTAACAGTCTCCATCATCATCTTGCATTGTGAAAAGAAGTTTATAAAGTTTGTTGCGACAAGCATGGACATCCGCAGAAACTTTCGTAGGAGCCAAGCTGGAAATTTTGCTTATCCTTTCCAGATTGCTGACAATGAAATTCATATGGACGTTCTCAATACGTTTTATTCTTTCTATACCACAAAGAAAATGCCCTATGTTGCGGAAGCAGTCAAAAAAGTGCGCTTCGTTGGCAGTAATAGCCAGGTATATTACAATATATTACACCAGGGGTGCTAATACGTTTTCAGCATGAGAGGTACTTATAAAAAGAAGTCGAAATGATCCAACTACTGCAAAAATGCAAAACATACAATTATTAAGAAATATATTAAGCATTCCTTTTACAATGTACGTTGATGTACCTTGCATACCCACATGGGCCCATATTTCACAACGCAATTAACTACGTAGTTTTGTCATGACCTGACTCTACTCAAATATGTGCGTCCACCGACCCCGAAGGTGTTAATGTTATGCGATCTATCCACAGTACCTTTGACATCGACTGGCAGATCGCGATCGATGTGTTGAATACCCTGGTTTGCACAATAGGTTCTCGGCAGATTTTTATGCAGGGTACTTTTTTCAAAGAAGCAAATTGTCATGGTATTTAACGAATAAAAAAGTTCCATGGCCATTAACGAAAGAAGCATTGCCGAAGTCAGGGCTGCAACCAGCCGATATTTTCCGGGGGAAAATGATTGCACTTGTTATTGTACTATTTTCGGGGGGGAATATGATTGCAATATGTTGTTCTACCTAACAACTAGGCCTAAACATAATTTTACAAATTTTGTGGGAAGACATTCACCCGTCTGCGGACCTGGTCAATATCGAAACCACAAATAATGACTTTATTTTACCAAGCAAGACTTGTCGGCGTCACTTAGAAACAAGCGCTGCAAACGTCTGGGATCTCGTCGAAAGCAATCAATAAAACCTTGCATGTCTTGCTGATCTTTTTCACTGTAAGCGCTCATTATTCATACACCAAACAAGCGTTCAGCTTCACACTAACAATGGATGTTTCAAACTTGTGGAAGCATTGCTACAAATTCGTTCATGCTTCTTTTCACACAGTATACGACCTGCCTTTCCGCTATCAGCAGTCACTGAACAGCTGCATTACGTGCGTTCTACAGTCGCATGCGGCAAAACGCCTGCTACCGTAAACGCTAACGACATTCATAAACCTATATGTTGGTTTGATAGGGTCAATCATAACAAATTAATCTTCAAAACAACGGAAAATCATCATGCAGGACCGACGTTTATGTTGGCCCTCACTTTTCAATTCTAGAATCGCGATTGAGCTTCAAGTGTGCTAGAAAATATTTGCTGCAGACTGAATTGAGAATGTACCTCGCAAGAACTTATTACATGCGTTATGGTCTTCATATAGGCAATACTACCGTTGAATAGCGTATATTATGAAATTGTGCGGAAAGATGATCACTTAAGAAAGTGGATTTTTACAAAGCGTCACCAGAAACAAGATTATTTTTTGAGAGCAATGTCTCCGTCCACACATTGCGGTCATCGTTTTTTATTTAATGGCACGGGATTGTGCAACAAAATTTAAAAAGAACGCTTTTTTGACAATACATTTATTTTTCGTGTTATTTTCAATTTCATGAAGCTCCCACATTGATTGGTGTTAAAATTTTTCAAACAGTGTATTAACGTATACTGTGTGAGCAATCTATAGCCCATGTTAAGCATTAGCAAACTAAACTACTTTAAATGTGCACTTACGAATTGCATCTGTCACTGTTGAAACAATGGACGGTATTTTTACTAAACGCACCTGGCAACCCTATCGTAAATGTGTTCAATTTAAGCGATTTTCACCGATATCTCAGTAGCCTACTTAGATGACGTCAGTCTAAAACAACCATCTTCGATTAACCCGAATCTTCGCCTAAGCCGGATAACATCGTCGATCAGATAGAATCCGGATTAACTGAGGTTTACTGTATGCAGTAAATGATCCACCTCAGAGTCGTATTACCAACGCTGTAATTTCTTTTGTGGCCGTCACCCTGCAGTTTCTTTCTGTTGTTGAGGCAAAGGAATCATGTAACATGTATGCAGTTGATGCGAGGGTTATCATCACAAGTCGAAAGTACATTTCCACAACGCTGATGTAGCTGACATGTCAACAGATATCCACCACATATTGGTAAAAACATCACGACACCAGTGAGTTTTGCTTGACCGTTGACATTTGGTCTAACACAGTGGTTCTTAACCTTTTTTACCCTTTTATTAAACAAGATAACCAGACTTACCCCCAATACACTCAATGGTGCTCATTTATTAAAAATACAAAATTAACCAACTCTTACAGTTTACAATGATTTATNNAAAATTTACATTGGCTGCAATTTATGGTTCAGTAAATTTGCCCCCAGGAGNAAATTCCCGCAAGAACCACTGGTCTAATAGNTGCGCCGCTATGTTGGCATCACTGTTTATTTCATTTCAAATTGGAAGCTACACAACGCCATGCTGGCTTGCANGCGATCCAAAGGTCATCACACATGTACTTGCATCAAACCACGAAAATGTATTTGGCTTTCTTCCTGAGGATGTTTCAAGAGATCGTGATTGCTTTCAATGTGACCGCTATCGATTACATTGTGATTTTGTTTATTCGTAATCGTAATCGAGCAGGCGGCAAGTAATCGTAATCGATTATATTTGTGATGTAATCGCGAACTACTCCTCCACTCTGGCACCAGCTCAGAACCGTCGCCAATAGAGGGGGCTTTACATTTGTGCGGGGAGCTCAAAAATTCGGAAAGTTTGATAAAAACTCCACTGATTCATAGTGTTTCATATTTCAATTTTGGGGAGCTAGGCCCATAAAAGCCCCCTGTGGGTTTGAACAGCTTCGGCAATGGCTCAGTGGTAGTGTCCGCCTCCCAATTGGAAGGTTGGGTGTTAGATCCACGGCTACCGTGAGAGTTGCCGCAGCACTACTTGGGCAAGAGAATTCTCCTCAATCCAAAGCCTGAAATTTTGCAGGGGGCGAATTTCAGGCTTCGCCCTGCCGCTAACTGCCGTCACCAAAAATAAAAAAGACCCCGTGGCGAGGGGACTGCACCACCTGCAGCTGAACTTGAACCCAATGTGTTGACCACACCTGTCCTTAAAGCGCCCCGGGAGGGGTGTGCAAAGTGTGGCCTCTGACGACTGGGCTACTCAGTGAACCTAACCCTTAGCCTGGGCTCGCTTTGGAATCTTCTCGAAACGATCATCCTCTCGTTCAGGTTCTGCCACCTGCGATTCGACCGACGCTTGAAGCAGCAGCAGGGGGAGGGCGGTGTCATACGATGTGTAATGAGGGGTCCAGGCAAAGCGGGGGGCAACACACGCGGGAATGCTCCGAAAAATAACAAACGAAAAAAACGGAAATGTCAGTTTGGCTTTCGGTGACCATGGCAACCGCGAGCGTACCACCTGCGCATCGCCGTGCGATTGTTCACGTTTGACGATTGTGAGTGCGAATAAAGGTCCGCTTTTGGTCACGTTATTGGGGACAGAGCTGCGCCAAATAAGCGAAACAAGGGGCAAGGTAGTGTTCGCAGGCGGGGGGAAGTGCTTCTGCAAAACACTCTGGAAATGTACAACTGACCAACATTGAACATTCCCTAGAAAATCACGACAAACACATTCTCTGTCATAAATCCAATACCATCTGGGGACAACACACAACAATCCCATACAATCTGAGAACATCCAGCAATCCGTGCATGCTCGTACCAGCGTCGATATTCGCAAGCTATCACAACATTTATCAACGAATGCTATATAAAAAAACATAATACGTTGGGAAAATGAATCGCCGCCATTTTAATCAATTCTAAGCCTGGTTGTATCTTTACGTAGAAAAATAGCGGCTGAGAACGAACATTACACAGTTTTTATCCAGCAATAGTTTAAAAATAACAGTGATGAAGAGAGATATTTCGGCTAAAAAAAGAGCAAATTGGGAGAGCGAAGTATCCACCGTCACGTCACTGATAAATAATCGAACATGATTTACAGAAAAACGAATGGAGAAGAGTAAAAAAGCGGCGGTGACTGCGAAATAANACAAATAGCGCTGATGTGATTGGGGAGGCATTGGGGGGCAACTACCCCGATGGAAGTTTTAGCAACGCTTGAATATTTAGCCCGGCCAGGGCCAACCCTGGCCACAGACGCGTGAACTCTGAATAAAACTTTTAAAAGCTTGAGAAAAAAATGCTGAACTCCATCAAGCTTATTAAAATCTTACCTCAAATCAGTAAATAAAATTGATAAAAGCATTTCCACTGAATAAAGCGATCGAAATCGCCACCGGGCCAGCCGTGATCGATTGACAATGAACGCATTTCATAAAGGGAAACACTGCTGCAGCGCGCCGCTTACAACACGAGCTTGACAAGATTTAAGCAAAACTGAAAAACAAATCGTGCAACAGATCAACTGCGGGGATGATAAAAACAGAACAACCAAGCGAGTAGTGGATTCAAGTACAAGTACTCAGCCGTTGTCAGTGCAAGCAGATATCAGTTTGTGCGCGTAACCAACAACTCATGCAAAAACAGCCGTTCCGGAAGCAGCGCTGACGTCAGACAGAGCAAATCAAGCAAAGCGCGATTTCTTTTCAAAGGTAAACGCCAACTGCAACTGGTGCTTCGAACTGAACGATGTTGGGTCGAATCCCAGCCGGTGATCACCAAGCGAGACGTGTGAAATGCAAGACAAGATTGTTAAAAGGGGAGGGGCGTGACGAAAACTGAGCAGCGCGACAAGTTTACTGACATAAAAATGACGTAACAGGCAGTGACGACCTGATGACGTGCACGACGCGCGAGGTTGATCACACAGAGGTCGACGAGCAAACGTCACTACAGCAGACAAACGCAAACGACGTAACAATAAGACGCGCGCCATATGAACGGTTGTGTGTATATGAAATGGCTTCGTGGTATATGAATGAAGCCGCAGTGTCGCGAGCGTCACCAGCGGATGAATACAGGATGCTTGAGCAACTCGGACGCGGTTGGTCGGTCGCGCGGACTGATCTGGAGGCATCTGCGACACAGGTCACGCATGGCTGGAGACAGAACCTCGGGAATGGGGGGGACGGTTGGAGAACTCGCGATCTGGAAAGACATTGTTGTCAGTGTTGAAGGAACCAAAACAGAGTTTGCGTTGTGTTGTGCGGCATGTCCCAACCGAATTTAAAAGCGGATTGACGCAATAATTTATTGTTAGTTACACGTGACCTCAGCAAACAGTACGTCACAAGTGCAGTCAGCTGCAGCCAAGCGGAACAGGGAAAGCGAATATCTATTACGAAAACATGATGGATGGAGTGACGTTGAAGTCGGAGATATTTGGTTTCAGTCGTAGAGTCAGGAAATAAAAGCACTGAGGTTGTGGAAGACAAAGCGTCTCCGTATTTTCAACATAAAAACTTGCAGCTGCTTGAAGGAAGCCGAAAAAACTACAAAACGTGAAAAAAGGTTTTGTAAACTATTATTATGAAAAATATTTTCAAAATAACACCAGAGGCGCAACCAGCTCTTCATTTTGGGTGAGGCAATTTTCATGAATTTTCATTCGATGACGTCATCGTGCTTATTCAACCGTGGTACAACTTCGGTATTCAAATAAAACTTTTTGGTACAAATTTAAATAAAACTTCTTAAAAGTGATTGAAATATAAAATTTCATCTTTATTCTTTGAAAGTTTCTGCAAATGTCAAATTTGCCATGCGTTGTTTTGAAATATTTTTTTGGGGGGTAAATGCCTCTAATNCCCCCCCCCACTGGTTGCGCGCCTGAACAACACTGCGGTCCATCACAGAGCGCATGCAGCTAGCAGCCTACTTGCAACAAAAGCTACGGCATTGCGATCACTTTCACCGACCTTAAAAATCAAAGCCAGGTGGTTGGAATGCATGTCGGCTTCCCATGGCGGTTTGCCGGTTGCCATCTCTGTGACGACACAACCGCAACTCCATACGTCACAACTCCGGCCGTACTGTTCGCCGCGCAACACCTGCACGTCACAAAGAGATCACGTGATAACATGTAGCTGCATTTGCACCAGTGGCGTGGCCAGCCCAAAAATTTTGGGGCCAAAATGTTTGATTTTAGGCGAATAACGCTATTTTTTTTGGAAAAACGCCTCTTAAAGCACAAAATGATTATATGTTCTAAAAATTTGGGGGTCCATGGCCCCTTTTTCCCCCCCTGGCTACGCCTATGATCGGCACTGATGCGTTTCATTCAGAATTAAAAAGCTTCTTAACACGTTTGCAAGCGCTGATAATAACGTGAAAATATTTCTCAAAACAGATGCATTTCCGGTAAAAAACAAACGCATTCCAGCAGAGCCGATATCCCTTTAACGCACACGTCTTTCGACAAGCGGCAGAAACAACCTTGTATGACAGTGGTTCTTACCTTTTCTCAACCACGCCTCCATTAAGTAACTTCCCTCTGTTTTAAGCCCTTAACTTCAAATAAGTTGTAAAATCAAATGTATTTATTAATAAATCCATTGATCGAACTTTCCATGTTGCAGGGTACCTAAGGGCTCGCGCCCCTGGAATTTTATTGACGTCCCCCTGGGAAGGCGTTCCCCCCGGTTAAGAACCGCTGTTCTGTAAGTTTCACTTTCCATCAAAAGCGCGACGCTCGACAACAGCAGCAAACACGAAATCGGGAAAAGGCAGCAAGAACCCCGTTACTTTTTTGTTTCAAAAAATATAGTTTGTAGAAGCTTAGTTTTGCCAAAGACAGAACTTCGCAATTACTTCCGGCGCCATGAAAGCGATGGTCCCAAGCAGTTGTCCCTGAAACTCCCCTGCCCCGGTGCCTTTCGAGGCCAGCCGCGCGGCTGCTCCGAAGTCGCTGATGCGTAACCGCTGACCCGTCGAGTCGACAAGCAAGTTGGCACCTGTGACGCAAAAGCGTACGTCAGCACTTACGTCACTATAAAATGCAATAGCACACGTTCTGCCACTGGGGCGTCTGTTGATTTTTCAGCCGGTGAACTCGACCGCGAGGGCGCATTGGTTTGAACAAAAGAATTTCTGAACGAAGCACTGCGAACATCACGAAGGAGCTGACGTAACAATAGTAATTATTATGAGAAACAACAACAGCAATTATGACGTTGGGTTCGTTCAACATCGCAATTTGATTCCGACTGGAGTTGACTTCAACAAAAACAATTCATCCCATCTTAGTTAAAGATGAAACAAGGAATATTCAATGCTCCACCCGTGAGACCTCCACACAATAGGACATCTGCCAACCTTTGATGTCCCGATGTATCAGATGTTGCTCGTGAATGTAGGCGAGGCCACGTAGCGTTTGCAGCGCGTAGTTGGTGATCACGGCTTCGTTGAAAGATCCGTAATGAGACAGGAGGGCAGCGACTGAACCGCCTGTGAAGGAGGGAAGGACAAATGCGGTGGAGTATGAGGACGAAGTTAAGCCAGAAGTTGAAACAAAAGCGTCTTGACAAGAGCCAGGTTTTGAACATGTTGTGAAAACAGTTGCCATTTCTATGTCTTCCTGCTTCTTTAATGATGTGCTACTCTCTATTATCAAGCAACCGTAACACAACAAACACATTGGTGAGCGCAAAAGAACAGAAAAAGTTTGGAAAAGCAAAAGATCAGCTCTTCGTTCCTGAAGTCTGCGCCTTGACTTTTGCTTTTCCAAACTTTAATACCATAATAACGAGTCCAGGTTAAATGCAAGTCGTGAATGCTCTCAATTCGCGCGTAAAACGCATGAAATTCCTCCCATACCTGCGCACCACTCGATGAACACGTTGTACAGAGGTCCTTCCTTTGTGACGCCATGCAATCGCACAATGTTCGGGTGGTTTAAGTTGCGCATCAGCGCGATCTCCTCAGAAATGACGGCAAGAACTTGCTGCTGCTCGATCTCGGAACAGCGGATGTAGTTTACCTGCGTCGACAACATGGTGGAGCTGTGTGTGGAGAGGGTGGCAGTGAACGCTGAGCAAAGCCATCAACGCCAGACGTTTGCACAATTTGTGTTCAATCGATCAAAGGCGAATAAAAAACAGCAACGAAAGGATATAAATATACAGGTTCTAAAATTGTATATAAAGAAACACAACGGACATCAAAAAGATCATTGAGTTTTTGAATCCAAAAAATAGTNTTTTAACGGTAAAAATAATTTTTTACNAAATTAAAAAAATTAACTTCTCTTGCATTTCAACGGGCCAAACAAAACATTGCATGAAAAGCTTTAAANGTCTGTGTGCAAATGAACAATGTCAGAGCACGTTTCACCTTTCCACCAAAACGCATTTTGCACTGACCTGTTTGACCGCCATCAAGGTTCCTGTGAACATATCGCGGGCCTGGTAGCAGGCCGAAAAAGCGCCCAGGCCGATCTGGCCACCCTTGGACCACTGCTTATTTTCCCGGTACTCGTGAGCGCCATCCGTGTTCTGAAGCAAAAAATGAGACATGAAAAGTTGTGAAAAACCGTCACATAACAAGAAAATTAATCTTAAAAATAAAATTTTTTTACAGGTCAGTTGACGCGATACATCAACGAATCAACCAGTGTGAACATTACAGAGGTAATTTCGGTGGAAANCGCGGGACAGTTTTTACCTCGCTTTGCACCCGAACAATGTCCCCTTCCCCCTCCTCAAAACTTAAATGAGGCACGAGGGGCAAGGCATCCTGGACGTAGCTGACCGCGAGGGTGTGCGCGAACAGCTTGTCTTCTTCTTCAGCGATCTGCTGCCTGCACGAGCAATGGACCTCAAGGTCAGCGTCGTAGCCTTCCAGCGGTGTGATCGTTGCCGGATGACGACCGCCAGATGACGCTGGAGATGTCGCGTAGTCGTGCGTGGGGAAAGTACCAGGGGTCTGCACACCTGCAATGTATAATAACCACCGTACACGCTCAGTTAAACCAGCAAGGTTTCAATTAACACTCGGAAACCGTCGCATAACTTTGGCTCCGGAACAATCTGGTTTGAACTGATCACGAAGCAAGTCTTCACCGGTAATTAACATTTAAACGGGAGGTCGTCCGGCATGCCAAAGCCCTCAGCCAGAACACGAACAGAACTAAAGTTATAATCATCCGAGCTTGTTATGCCTGTTCTTCAAAGCATCGTTTTTTTATTTTGTTTTTTTCAAAACCAAAGTTGCGCTGAAGTCTTTTAAACCACACAAAGCTCATTTCGAGAGTTCGCAACCCCCCAAACCTTTTGCCGGAATACAAAAAACAACCCACCTATCTCCGACTTGAATGTAACTGGAGCTTTTTCCACCAGCGACTGATCCGATTCTTCCAGCAAGTCTTCGACACTGGATGACATTCGGGAGCTCGCGTGTTTCTAAACATGATAATAACCCATTGTGACGTCAACAACGAATACGCAACAGGTGAAGCAGCAGTCCATTGAAAATCCAAGATGAAACAAAAGCTTGATTGGTAGCAACATAATGCGTGAAGAACGATAACGAAACAGAGGCAAGCAACAACCAACCAACCTTCACTTTTTCTTTTCCTTTCTTCCTCAACAGTTTATTTGGTCGGGAGGGCAGTTTCCGGATATGACCTCGCCTGAACAAGAATTGAACACAATCATGACATTGACGCACGAAAAGCTGCGAACATTATCGATAAAAATGCGCACTGGTCAGGTTAGTAACGAGCACGCCAGGCAGGCGACTCCTCTATTGCGGTAAAGTCCCGACTAGAAACACAAACCTGCCACTGCCAGAGACGAACTACATGAAAACCTAGTCGAAGCAATCAATGGCCATGTGATAAAAACGAGCAATTCCACATTAAACCGTCGGCGGTAACGACACGAAAAGCGGTTGTTATAGAAACGACACGTGGTTGCTATAGAAAAGACACGAGTGGTTGCTATGGAGGCCAAGTTAAGGAGGACGTCCTTAGAAAATGTTGCACTGGCAACAATGCCGCTGTTTTTCTAGAAATGTCCAAATGAAATAAATTTCGTTCAGTTAGATTGCGAAAAGTCGTGAATGACTATTTATTCTCCGACAAACAACTCTAAGTAAGGTTCAAAGAAGATGAGTGCCGTCTTTCCCGGTTATAAGCAATCTGCATGAGCAAAAATCAAAAGCAGAAATTGTTAACTTTTCTTCTCTCGTTAACAAGCTGGCAAACCTCAAAATTGAAATTTACAGTTTCTACTAGAATTTACTTTACTTTTTTCGTTCCTACAAATTCATGTAAGTCGAATACAAAAAATGGTTTTGAAATAAGAAACTAAGGTAGAGGCTAAGTAGCACTTGGGTAGATTCCAAACAACTGTTATACTTGTTTATTTTTCTTTTCTTAATAAGTTAGGTCTTAAATATGGACACCACAACGTGCACGCACTGCAGTTAACCAGAACGGCTTACATATTCGTGTTGGGAGGAGTGAAAAAGTAAACGCTGGGCTAAAGTCTTTAATCATGGTCCAGTTCAACATTTCCGCTTTTTATTTTTTGCTAAAAACACACGTTTAACATGAATCAAGCACACTCACTCCTTTGTTAGGTAATATCTAAACAAGGGGTGAATGTACCGCAGGTTAAGGCCACGCGNCTTTTAAGGCAAAAAATAAACTGCATGAAACTCTAATCACATCAAGCTTGCGATTACATCAAAGCGGCANCCAACACTGGCACTGCATTTCAACTGATGTCATCATTCTGAGCCCAGAGAACTAAAAACTTCTACCTCACCTGCATACGGTCGCGCCTGAGTAGGTTTCGGACCACGTGACGTCAGAAGCGGTTGACATCTCGTCCGCCACGTCATCATCGTCGTCATCACGAGTAGAGCACGCCGGCGTGTCGTCACAAGCGTCCAGTAGGGCGGCGGCAGGGGCCGAGGGGCAACGATTGTAACTGTTCGCTGGCGAGCTGCTAGCCGCCTCCTCCTC
>JGI24021J15306_10006912_pt1 | contig 13757 bp, 8 predicted proteins | sample Ectturendosymbi1_FD_15306 | JGI IMG/M metagenome (IMG submission 15306) | reverse complement strand
GTTCGACTCACCGAAAACTGTTTGTCAAGCACGCTTGATTACAGAGCTGCACATAATCCGCTGCACTTGTCTCAGCAGTTACTTCACCCGTCTACAACTTTACAACTCTTATTGCTTACAAAATAAAAGGCTCAGTTAATCATAAATCTTAGCAGCCACGCAGCTTCCTGCTTCCAGCTCTACGCCGCTGAAAAGGCTACATGCGGCACCAAGATATTCCTCCGCGTAGACCACATCACATAGTTCAACGTCTGTCACGGAACAATACGATTATGACGCGCCAATGGATCACTGCTAGGAACATGGCGGAGCGCAGAGAACAGAAAATTATACAACAGTATCCTGGGAAATAATCCAAGACACTTTTGTCCAACATGCGTGCGGTCCTGTGCATCCACTTTCGAACTTCGGGGTCATGTGTGGGTCGGTCCGCAAATAGTCATATCGCTTGGTCCTGGCAAACAAACAGAACGAGAAAAAGAGAGGAATTGCCCTTCCCGCCATCGTCACCGAAGGACTGCAAAGAGAAAGATAGACTTCTGTGTTACAGAAGATAACACCAATAATAGCGATTGTTTCTAGATACACAACTGGTATGCAGCAAAATTATAAAGTGGGCGAAATGTGAGCTCGAACAAATATTTTATCGGGAATGGGGGAATTCGTTCTGTCTCCGAGCTAGTTGTCGCCAGTTAGATGCAGAGCCTAAATGACGCTAGAGCGCTTGCACAGTAATTCATGTTTTCATAAATATTCATTCTTTTGCTCAAAGTTTTCATAGAAGCATTGCAGCAATGGAAATAGATTTGGCAGCTTTCACGAAGCTTTTTGTATAAGGTGATTTTATAAGCTCCCTGCTGAAAGTATGTGAACATTTGATCGTACATCGTACAGCAAGCAGACCTTACATTCCTGAATAGAATAACGAATAAGGACGTTGCAACCAAGTTTTTCTATCCCCGGGAGTTCTAACACCACCACCTAAAATGTCCTAGACTAGATTGTTCCGAAGGATCTTATATTATGACACGATTTGAGGAATATATACGTAATATTCGTTAAGCCGAGTAGTGTGAAGTAAAAAATTTCTAATTGTGTAGATGTTGTTTCAAAGTAAGATCTAACAATGTGAAACTTAGCAGGAAAGTTTGCCATTGAACAGCTGGCTACATGCACCTTGTGCTGAATACGCCGCATCGACAAAGCACTTGCGAAAGTTTTTTGCTTCATACCCGGTTCCGCGCTGCAATTAGGAGTAACGCCTGATTAAACAAATCATCAGCTTGAACCGTGTCTCTTTGAAAAGCATGTGAGAAATGGTTTTCTTCGGTAAAAGTTTTCTCATGCACTTGCGTGATCGTTCGTGCAGGCAATCGAAGCGATAACCCTAAACGAAACAAATTCCAATCAAAAAAGAGAATAGTGAAGAAAATTTTTCATATTTAAATCTTGGTTGAACGTTTAAGTTGACAAAACATTTGAATGGAAACAGGTCGAAGCGTGATGTTTGTGCAGCTCCGCTATTTTGCATGTATGTAATAATGTTTAAAATATTTGAATTCAAGCGAATGAGAATTACGATCTTTGCATTTTCGGTGTAACGTTAACTTTAATAAATCACTGATGCTTGACATTGAGCCAATTTACAACGGTAAACCCAGCTTCGTCAGAAAAAATCAAATCGAATCTTGGAAATATTAAAAGCGTTTTTTTATCAACACAGTCACACATGCGCCGGTCCAAACATAATGCTCGGCAACCGACGTAATAACGCAAACCGCCGCTATGAAACTTTGAAATATGTACCAAAAAAAATTATCTAGCACCATAGAAGAATTCCCGGCGTTAGAATCTTAAAGTGTCAACTGAGAAAAACTCCACTGTGTTACTTTGTTTTGGAGATAAGCTGCGCGAAGTTTAAGACTTAAAATAATATTTGGAAGCACATTCTAAAACAACGAATCAATAAATTATCGAAAACCTCAGGGTGCGTTTTTATCAACTGAAAATGGTTGAACAAATATTTTGGAGCATTGGCCGATGTGATCATTTGCTTCGAATTCGATTTTTTTATCAACCGTGATTTTGATAATTGCACAATTCTTGAAAACACGTATTGACTTTCTAAAAGCGACTTGTCTTGATATGAATGTGGAAAAATCTTCTGAAGTAGGTTCTACGATAAATTTCGATGGTGCGATTTAGAAGCACTGAAGATCAAAACAGCTTCATGTTGTTTTCAGTCAGTCAAAATGGTTCAGACCGACTTGCAAACCTTGAGTAACGATATTTTTTGCATAGGAAGAGTGAAAAAAATCTGGAAAACTTACAAATGGGTAAAATATGCGGTGCTTGTGACTTACTGTTATGCCACTGGAGCACCTCTATCGAGATCAGAGATGATTCACACACATCTTATCTGTCTACGTGTGAGGTCCTGTCACACCGACTCATTTCAAAGGGAGGTAGCCATGAATTTTTAATAGTGCATCTTCGATTAATTCGATGCTCTAAGTTTGAAGATTTGATACGCACAGCACTGCAGAGTTCCGCAGGACAACTTTTCCATGAACTTGCAGTTCACTACTCAGCGTTGAACCACTTTTGTTAATGAAAAAAGGCCAGAGCGACCGAGAAGTACATTTTTTGCTTACTTTTGTCGAACTGACAGATCTGACACACTTCAGCCAAGGTAAGTTCCTATGATCCTGAATCGTTTCAAAGCGAACAAACAAGAACTGTTAAACTGCATCTTTAATAAATCTGATGGTGCAAGTTTCAAGAATTGATATACACAGTTCTGCTAATTTACGTGTCGGCGTATAATTTTATTTGAAGAAGAGCTGATGATGCGTACGTATTAGGTGAAATATATACTCTGTACAGTAAGATCTTATTATCTGATTCCTAGCTGTGGAAGGATTCCTTTCAAGAGTAATTTCGATGGTTGTTCAAAATGTTTTAGTTGAAAGTTGAGAAAAAGTTGCGATCACGTCCTTGATAAGATTTCCAAACATGAAAAGGCGATTGAAACATTACAATGCCTTAAATCCTTAAATCTACGTGTTCACATTACATAACATTTGAATTTGTAGGGTTACTACTTTCGATTAAAATTGAATCGTAAAAAGCAAAAGGTCAACGTTTCCATGAAGTTTTTTTTATTACTTAGAGTTTGAAAATTTTTTCCAGGGTAGAAGTCATCGTTTTTGTTAAAGATAGTTTTTCGCTCATTTTTTTCTAATTCTATAGGCATGAAACACTTCTGGTTATTTTTATATGAAAAAGAATAAAACCAAATTATACGTCTGGTTACAAAACACAGGTAGTCATTTCTGAAAAGTTTCCTGTTTCTAAAACGCCGTACTCTCTCCATAGATATCCGGTTTCTCAAACATATCCAGTTTAAACTAACGCGAAGGATTTTGGCAGCTTGAATAAAATAAGAACTAGAAGCACAGAAATAATTAACTCGCTCTACTGCCTGTTTCATCGATCGCAGAGCGGCGTGAGAAATTTTTGGTTTTGGTGTGATAGGGTCTGACTGAAAACTCTTCGCAAATCCCAACATTTGGACGAAAATGATGTAGATTGTCTAAGGTCGCGAAATTTCAGCACAAAAAGATAAAAGTAGACGAACAATTGATAGCAATTTTACATTTCTGCTGAAAAAAGCGTGTCAGTGAACAGGTGAAGCTGGATATATATATGTGTGTGGAGGCAGGGTATTGCACCCTTCTTTCAACTACCTCACCTTCAGTACAAAACCAGTTAAAACCTTTCCCATCACTAATGGTTCGTCACATTTTCGCATAGATAATTTGACGTAAGGGTTGTCAAATTTTCACATACATCTATCTGCATAACATATGTCAAATTTCTCTGTAAAATTCATAGTTTTTCTGAGCTGCAAGGTTTTTAGATATTTGCTACATTTTTGCCAAACGATTTGCCGTTATGCCCACATTTTGGTCGTTTGATTTTTACTTTCAAAGCAGAACTACTTGTTTTCCAAAGCTGCAAAAACATTATCACGGATCAGTTAATTTCCTAAGTTTCGTCACCATCAAAATCAAGTCAATAGTTGCGGCGTAACTGATAAAAGCAGAAACTTTCCAGTGTTTGCTTGCAAAGACATTCGTTTGTAAAGTGTGATTAGGCCATGATTGCAAAGTGACAATAAGTCAGATATTAGGGGAAAATTGAACATATTCCTGCGCCTTTCTTTATATATTTCTCAAAAAACAGAGCGAGAATAAAACGCAATGTTGACAAAGCTAGCGTCATGCACGCTTGATGATAAAAAAAACTTCTATTCGAATTTAGATATAGCTGCTAAAAATTTGAATACAGTTGATAAATACCGATAGAACATGACTGGCTTGCAAGCAACAATCTTTGCATTGTACCTCATGCATCGAACTACCTGGTTTCTTAACTAAGAATGATGCAACTTTGCGGGTGTTATGACTGTTAGTGATGTACAAAATTTTGACTATGGTGGTAAAATAAAAAAAAAATCAAAAATTGCACCAAATGGAGATTGGTGCTTTGTAGTTTATGTTGGTTTGATTCAGAAATGGAACAATTGCCTATATGTTCTCTAGAAAAACTCAAAGGTATGTTTTCTACAAAAACAAGTAGTAGCTTTCGTCACATATGTTCTTTGGAGCTTGAAGTTTCTGGCAAATGTATTTTTAATTTATTCGTAGCTTTCGCACGCTGGTGTGCGTACTTCCCTGTTATCTCGAAACAGTAGTTTCAAAAAAGTAGCTTTCTTACTTTGATTTTAGATTTGCTGCTTGTATTTATATCTTTGATCACATGGGTAGTTTTCGGTATAATTTAAAAAATTGAAACATACAATGCTTTATTTCTTATCTACCAACGTATACCAATTGGACGAACTTTCTTCTGAAAAGTTCTTAAACACGGAGATGAAGGCAAATGTGTATTAATATGTTTAGGGCAACAAACATAAAAGCCTAAATGCAGTGACTAACCTGATGTAGATCAATGTGCACTCCACTGCATTGTTTTGCCTAAAGATGTGGCATTTTGCATCTTCGTTTTACCGCTTGACGCAAGATCAGTTGCAACCATGTTAGGTATCATCTCAAGGGAAAACATCGTTTCGTGTTTAAAAAACTTAAAGGTAGTTTTATTTCATTTTTGTTGTATTTATAATGTTTATGTAAACACTTCAAAGATAAAGAATTATATGTCTTTATAAATTTTATATTTTTAAACGCAGGTATTGCAGAAGCTTTACACTACACAAAATTTCCTGAACTACTGTAAGTTAACTGTAGATATGCAATATCTACAACAAAAAGCATTTGAAAAACGTTATATTGAATTCAAATAGCAAAAATCTGAACCAACTATACGAATTGAATGATAATCGGTCAAGTTTGTGGTATTGCTACTCAAACAGGTGCAGTCCATTTTTTTGCGATTCTCAGGTATAGATGGTGCGGATCTAATTGCATGAAAGCAAAAGGTTTAAGCTGTGAGCAAAAGTAGGAGAAAATAATTGCTAAATATGTTTTGCTGTTAAGCGTTTAATTTCATTGTGTTTTGAAAAAATTTTTGCAATGCTGAAGGTTATCTTCAACAAAATAAATGCAAATAAACAACTGAAAATCTTGAAAAATTTTTGTATTGTGCTTTTTAAAAGACGTTTCATTCGTTTCTAAAGGCGTCCGCGTTTTGGAACTGCAATAAAAATAGTTAATGACAACTTGGGTCCAATTATTATTTTGTTCATTGCGCAAGTTGACTTTCAACGGTTAGATTCTATATATTCTTTGTCTTTGCTACCATGACCTCCGCTGCCACCATGTGGATCAGTGATATCAATGCTTTCACCTTAAGTTCAGAGCCAGATCTGTTGTGTCTCACAACTTTTGAGCTCACACAAGTAAACATATGAATCTATTGATAAAGACCTAAGTGCGGCCCCGAACGTGCTGAAGCAGTGAAGCATGTTCTAACCGCGTGTAGTGCTCGCAACCTGCGCTTCACTGCTGCTGATATCTTTATCAGCAAAATAGCAGAGGAGATCCCTAGTAATCTATCACGTTTTATGTGATGCCTGGCAAAAATAAACCAAGTCGTGCTGGAACGCGAGACCGCAATTAAGCGCGGTATCATGCGCGACATGAGGCGTCTTTTCTCAGGGCGGACGAATACTAAAGCGCTCTCGCGCCAATTTCAGAAAAGCAAGTATCGCCTCGAATAAAATTAGAGTAATTCAGCAAAACTTTTCACATGTTCTGTCACATTGCAAACATCTCAGAGTCTAACGCTATTGTCGAAAAGTTGCTAATTCGAGCTTTCCAGAGAAGCATTTCAAAGTCGAAGTGATGTGCAAGTCATCACGTAACTTTATCGTAATTTCCTAGAAAGCAAATGTCCAAGTCAGTTAGGTTTTGGAAAAGGGTCGAAAAAGGTCGTTCAAGTGAAGTCAACCATAATAAGTTGCTGCAAATGCAATTCCACTTACTGTTAAAAAAAGATGCACAAACAGCTAAAATTGTTGTTAAAGCTACACAATACAACTGAAATTAAAGATGAAAACTATACCCTTTCGGAAGGCTCAATACGCACCGGACTGTTCATCACAACGTCATCTTCTGAAAGGCATTCTGTGTCAGAGAACATTCCAAGAAAACAAGCTAGTCCCATATCTCCAGTCAGAAAAAATACCCTATTTATTGGCCACTGGTAAGAAATGCTACATGCTAAAATAGTGCACTCTTCGAAAATTGACTAAAATCACCATAAGCTCAAGCAACTTTAGAAAAATACATTCTATCCGAATGCATTTTAAATATCCACACGAACTCGAATCCTGTCCAGATTTTTACTTTTGGCGATATCTATCCGTTTGCTGAGATTCATGACACTGTTTTCTTCATATTTAACCACCAACTTTCATGTCTGACGTGGTGTTGAGATGTGTTACGCCAGTGGTTCCCAACCGGGGTGCCGCGGTACCCTGGGGTGCCATTTGCAATACCCAGGGGTGCCGCGAGCTAATACGTTTTTTATTATATCATTGAAACGATATTTTCAAAATGTCGCCAAAACTCAATCCAAATTGCTATGGGTTCGCCACTAGGTGCCGGAAATTATATTTGTGTTTTGTAGGGTGCCGCAAGCCTAAAAAGGTTGGGAACCACTGTGTTACACTCTTCATTTCAAGTCAGAAACAGAAATTTTAATCTACTGTGTTTGTTGACTTCTTTAATGTTTGAGAGTAAAAGCAAACACTAGGAACCCATAGTGTTTGTCCATCGTCTTCATACCTTTGCCACCTAATTAATTGTATTGTTATTCGTAACAACTACGGACGTTCTGACAAGTGCAACTAACCTGTTGCTTTTGCTACTATAGCAAGATGATTCCCATGTTGTGCAAAGTGCCCAAATGGCATTCACAGTTTTCGTAAATTTTTGCACTGCATGCTTTGAAATAAAACCGCTCGGAAGCCGAATGCAATACAGTTTTTCATTCATAATAAACTTAATAGATTGATTCCATGTTGTAAGCTGGACACAATTGACAGTGACACATTTTGCAGGGTTTTCTAAGGCGTTTTAGGGACCCGATTCGGGTCTCTAGAATTTCAAATCGGGTCCCTAGAATCAGAGAAAATTATCATCGGGTCCCTAAAATCAGAGAAAATCAGGTCCCTAGAATCTGAGAAATCGGGTCCCCACAGATCCACATCGGGTTCCTAACATTTTCCATGAAAAAAACCTGCACTTTGGGTTGTCATTACTGCTTGTCTTCTTTTTTTGGTATTTGCCCATATATGCTGTAGATTTTCCCGTATGATTACAAAATATTTAATGTACTTTGAATGATTCGTAAACTCTAAATGTATCACACTGAAATGAGTTGGATTTGCCAACTAAGATATGGCTATGAGAAAAGTGGCAAACAGTTGTGATATCCTGACAACTAGCTCAATCTTGTTGCCCATAATCTAAAGCGTTGTTTTTTGCTGGCTCCCAAATCACTTTTATCTATTCCTTCCAAGTTTTGTCTCACACGTACTCATTGCGTAATGTTGGTTGACATTGGATTTGTAAAACAGAAAGTATACACTGTGGTTAAACGTAAAGTAAAGCAAACCTGTGCAGCATACCTTGCATTTTTGTTGTCATGACTCTTATTTGTGAATCTTTTCATAACGTAGCTTACCTATCCGCAAACGCATGTCTTTTTTGGACAAAAAAGAGGTTTCAGGAGGACCTCTGTTTTATTTACGATATATGTTTTGACATCTTAAGACTTATGTAATTTAATAATTATTCATTGTTGCAGCCAAAATTAATAAAAAGTACAGATTGCCACGAAATACATGCATTTCAGTAAGAAGAAATGTGTGTGGTTTGCTGCAGGTAAATAACTTTTCATGGAACTACAATATTACCATGTGCTTGTGCTCTCTAAGCGATTATCCATGTCTTATGTTAAATTACAATGTTTGCAAGTTTTGCACATTTGAAAAGATGACAATACACATTCAAATGCTTTTCCCTGTTGATTGTGCTCGAAATAGCAACAGTTCTGTTGCTTCAAAATCATAAAGCTGAAAACTTTCTCTAAAAATTTTGATGGGCTAACTCAAAAGGAAAACGGTAGTGCAAATTGGCAATATTACGAGATATCCTCTATGCGTTTGAGTGAAGTACCCAAAACAAACACCTAGCTGTTCAGAATCGCTTCAGGTTGCTCACAAACTAATGTTCAAATATATTTAAGATCGACTGGTTGATTTCAAAGGAGCCACACACTTTGAAGTACATGAGCGTTTGCTATTTGTACAAGTGCTCTAATTGTCTTCTTTGTCTTTATCAGCGATCATATGTGCTGAAATAACGTACTACTTGAAATACTTTCTTGACTCAAATAAAATTTTTTGGAAAAAGCGAGAAATTAACAATAAAACAAAATAAAGAGAAAAAGCTAATGTGTGTAATTTTTTAAAGCGAGTTTTTTGTTCGGGTCAATTGATAAGCGTTTGAATTGACGCAAAAACAGGGCACGTTTTTGAATGCATAGCTTTCTTCAACCACCATTTGATGTTGGCAAATCTGTAACATTAAGCCTAGAAAATTGCTAAGCTTTCTTGTGATGTTTTGGTGAGCTCTCGTGACAGATTTGCTTCATCTGCACTCCGCTCGTTATGAAATACTCTAATCGTGGTTATTTCCAAGCGAATCGCTAGGTTTTAGTTGTTGGTAAAGCAAACAAAAATCACAACTACTTAACGAATGCGGGGATCAGCTGCAAATAAGGAGTGTCTGGCACCACTGCGTTGCCACTGGCAACGAACCTCACTGTATCCAGTGGCGTACGCAGAAAATTTTTATGGGGGTTTCACTCAGGGGCATATGGTGGTCATTTGTACTTGGTGTGCACTCTTTGTGACGTCACAGTTTGACGTCATATTCACGTTTCCAAACCAACGGTTTGGCGAGGTTTGTTGAAATAATAGGCATATTCTTCTACACGCTCTCCCTATTTTATGTGTCAGCTCCAAATTAGGATATTGGACGAAAATAAACTCAGCGCTACGACACAGCAGTTCACAATTACAAAAATATCAAGCTGTGTGTTGAAACGGGGGAGTAAAACACACTCATCACTGCATCAGAGCAATTTACGACTGAAAAATGGGGCTTCACTGATGTCTTGTCGAATACGAGCAGTCGAGCATAGAAAGTGTGCGACTGGGCTCTCTGACCCACACCCCGGTTTGCAAGATCGAATCTTGCTAAACTACACAAGAATTGAGAATGCGCATAAAGTATGCAAGAAAACTTTCGATTTTTTGTAATGTGTAGAAGTCCAGCAAACTTTTAGTTTTCCTTTTTCCCTGCTGAGACATTACCAAATGCCTGAAACCTTCTATGTTAAAAACTGCTGTTTTCGAGCTTGTACAACAGTTTTATCATGCTACAGAAATTGGTAATGTAGTCAATGCGGTCAGCGCTTGCGCTGACCAACCATAGCACACAAAATAAGGACAATTGTTTCTGATAAGTGAACTATCGCGGATTACAATCTTAAACATGCCTAGTGGACGAAAAGTCTGCAAGAAGTGGTGAGATGGATTCTGGACGCAGACGATAACCCAGATTCCCACCAAAACCCAATTATTGCTTTTGGCCCATTTACAATTTTCCTTGTAATATGCACGCAAATTTGTCTGTGGTATTTACATTAAGTCGACAAATTAACAAGCAAAACTATGCGAAAACAAGCAATTTCCTGTGGGAAGGTAATAAAGTTTTTGTAGAATGTCAGGCTCAAAAGGAGGGTTAACCCCAGACCCTTGCGAACGCCTTGACTGTATCTGATAATACATTGTCTTTTGTGCTGAAATTTTCACTAGTGACTTTCCCATCTTATTTATTTTACATATAAGCGAAACCATGTGTATGCGATTACTAGCAACTGAACTGCTATGCAACTAAGCTTTTGTGACGGCCGCGGCCACATCACATAATCACTGAGATGTACTGTATATAAAATCACCACAAACAGAAAGCACGTTCAACACCTTCCTATACATGAGCAGGGTTTTTTATGGTGTTTCAGGGACCCAAATCGGGTCCCTAGAATCGAAAATCGGGTCCCTAGAATAAGAGAAAATCGGGTCCCTACAATCAGAGAAATAGGGTCTCTACAGATCCATACCGGGTACCTAAAATTTTCCTTAAAAAAAACTTATAAAAGTAAAGTGAATGGGTAGCGATAGAGTCATATCAAGCAGGAGAACTCTATTGCTATTTGAAACCGTAGTAGGCTGACCGTGTTGTCAGTTTAGTTTGCTTTGTGGCGACACCGTCTGACATTTGTTCGCCCGGTATTGCTGATTTTCAGCGAACACTGAAACGTCAACGTGTGGAGCTGAAAGTTGCTGGGAGGCTTCACCCAACTGCCTCCAATACTACGTGTGGAAATTCGTTTGTTGCTGCCTCGTCGCTAAAAATGTCTTTATCGCGGAACGTTGACTGCTGCCACGACAGCTCGGGGCAGTTGGCGTTTGTATTTCACTGCGAGTGTTGAGCGGGCTGTCCTGTTGTTGTCGCTATTACGTGTCCTTGACGCTGCTCTTTGTTTCTGCAAATAGTAACCTGCGATGTCATGTTGATTAAAGAAAGCCTAGTGTACTCGAGTCGCCTCGCAGGTTTCTGCGTCACACTACGGGTATGATTTCGATTGAGATTTCCTTTGTCGTTCCTCATGGCGCTTCGTGGTGACAAAATGGTAATGTTAGTGCAATTTATCCATGAACAAACTTTTTGAATAAGCTAACTTCGAACACGTTAAAAAAACTGATATTGTAAGTGTGCCAGGGTGGTAGTAAGCATTGGAGTAACTCCTTTCAAGTTGCTGGCTTCATTTTCGAACAAATGGTTGGGCATTCCAGAGCAACGTTTAACTTCGTTATGATTGAGCTAGGAAACGAATATTCACAAATAAAGAGACTGATTAATTGCACAAAGTAAATTGCACTGATGCAGCTAGTGTGTGAAATCAAGCCGTGTTCAGGGGTCAAGTACCGTAAATCGATTAATGATTGCCGCCGAAATACTCCATCAGCTGAACAAACAGTGTAGGAAACGAATTTCTTTCGACATCAGCACAGGATTGAAGAACAAGGTCATGCTGAACTGCTGGAAATGTTGTCTTACTCTACGAAAAATGTTACTGCAAGAAAGTTGCAAAAGAAGTCAGAAAAAGAAATCAAATTTTCTTTACATACAAAAAACGTAAAGTAGGCTTTGGGTTCACGCTTAACATTTCGTCTTATTAGGTATTATTAGCCTTCAATTAAGGCAAATTTTCATACAAAATTAAAAACACAACACCAAGAAAATGACTACAGAACGTAACAAAAATTTCGATTGAAGTCCGGAGTATTTCATCTGGAAACAAAACAAATGAAAGTTTCGTCGTTCTCACTTTACAGTGTCACGAGTGGCTTGCGTGCGCCCATCTCCGCTTATTTATACTCCACGTCGTATTGGCCATGCGGCTATTTTCGCAGTGTATGGCGCACTGGCGACATGCAGACCAATGGCAACACCAAGCGTAGCTCTTTCCCTTGCACCCATCCATTGATGCCCGCAGCACGAAGCTGGAAAGATAGATTTTTAGTCTTCCTTTTGACCAGAATCGGAATCAAACACAACATACCAACTTCCGTGACACGTGCTCCATCCCGCTAGACAACTTTGCCGATCTGTGTTTTACCTGGAAATAATCCAAGAAAACTTTGCAGTACCTCAGAAAGTACGTGATATAATCCAGCTGTTCTAGCCATTTGACTGTCTTTGAAAAAATGCTCTTAGTTTGGTAAGCTTTCACTCGTTTGCTTTGGCGAAGTCAGTAAGTAATAATTTCGCTTGCAATTCGCTTGCAGTTGTTTTCTATTTCAAATTCAACAAACAAACTATTAAAAGAAGATTTTCTGCGTCTTCATTTTATTACCTTGTGACAGCATGACAAGTTACTTAATGCTATAACAAACGGTGCAGCGTCAAACTAAAAAGCGGAGGAAAAATGTGTTGAAAAGAAACATATCTCGCTGCAGNCAACGTACTTGAACTTTTGTTGAGAATTTCACAAAAAAACGACAACATATGCANTGATACTTTATGCTATGTGAGAAAGTATTCAGAGACGCCGGAACAGCGGTGGGCAGTAAAAAAGTTGATGGCAATGGGAACNTACAAAAAGCAAAGATATCGTTACCAACACGCTTATTTCTGTTCCGCAACAATGTTGATCTCAGAACTAACAACAGAAATTTTAGAAAACCAGTTTTCTGGGAGCGGGAATGGCTGCAGTAAATTTGTTTCAATTCGATCTTGATGAAACATGAAATTACCTATGAAAATGTTATGAAAAAGTAACCTCCGCCCCCGTTCCCCCTTTTTGAAAGGTCAGGAGGGCAATGCCTCCGTCATTCCCCCGCTCTCCGGCGTCCCTGAATATATTTATGTCTTGCGCTCCCATGTTCCGTTTTATTGCACTTGAACGCCAGTAAATCAGAAGCGTCAAACTTCAGTGTTTTCTGCAATTACATCGAAGCGTCCAGTGTTTTCCCTACAGATACAAGTGAACAAGCCTCATTAAACTTTGTAAAAACTCTGTTTATATATTGTCATTGTTTTCTATCCAATCAGCACACGATAAAAATCTGTAGTTAATTACAAAAGCAAATAATACAAAAAGCAAATAATACAATGCAAATAATACCTTTCCCTGCTACAACAACGGTTTGCGAAGTTTAGTGGTAGCAAAAGTTGTAGAAAAAAATCTGCAACAAAGGTTTCTCAACTTTGGTTTTATTAAAAGTAATTTTGATTGCCAGGTTGATTCTTACATACACACAGTACTTTGCAGAACAGCTTTAGAGGCGCATATGGATTATATTGACGAATCACAGTGCAATCGACAGGAAGAAATCACATTTTGGGTTTAATCTGCATAAAATCTGCATAAACGGGCGTAGATGCTGCAACGAGAGTTACTGCATATCTGTCGTGCATAAATTGCATCTAGTTTAGTCAACTCTTCTGAAGGCCAACACGTTTATCAAGAAAATTTTGGATATGCGGCTCAAATGCTTCTCCCGCTGCTTGTCTTCCTTCCTTTCCAATCATTTTAATAGATTAGGATGGGTAATTATAATCACACGTCACTCGTCAGAAGGTGGGCCGAAA
>JGI24021J15306_10006911_pt1 | contig 13759 bp, 13 predicted proteins | sample Ectturendosymbi1_FD_15306 | JGI IMG/M metagenome (IMG submission 15306) | reverse complement strand
GATCAACGTCGACCATGTGCAGCGTGTGGCGATCATTTCGCCGCGTCGCGATCGGCGAAAAAATGTTCCGTCCATTTTTCCATCCGCTGCTCGCTTGACGTTCTCACCGGACCGTGTATGCATTATGCATAAAGGGCCCTGGAAACGTGCNTTCGCATCCGCCACTTTCAAGCTTAGTTAGGCCGTTCGGTGGATTCTCTCATCGCTGATGACAATTGCTTGACCACCTTGGTCGTTGACATCTGAGGCTTGCCGCACCCCATATTTTCCTGTGGTTTGTCGAGAGCCGTTGGTTTGCCGTGGCGCGCTGGGGCGGGTCGTGGAAACTCTTCTTCGATTACGTTCTTTGATAGAATAGTGTGCGATATCGTTTGAAAGTGCTGCGTGTTTTATACAAGGCGTTGCAATTTTGCGAAAAGTAAAATTGTGCTAACTGCGATTTGTTATTTGGAGTTGTTCTAGCCATGGCCTTGGTTTTGTGTTTTGTACTTTCAACTGAGTGCAGCTAAAATTTTGAGTTTTTTGTTGCCAGAATTTCGACACTTTTCCCACAAACTCGGCTCACCTCTCATGCCAGCCCGCGCTGCCTAAAATGCATGCAAAACAATGTCAGCAGTCTTGTGCTGAAAACCTACAACTACCAGTCAAAATCAGGCTTTTTGGGGAAGCCATTTGAACCGATAACTTAAATTCGGCCTTCGCAAAGCGGTGAAGCGAAAGTACAGCACACACCACTTTCATTAAGTGCAATTACTTGCTCGATATTTTGATGATCGACCGGACCGGTGTAGAAACTTATGTGCTAATTGCATGTTCGCCTTATTTTTCTGGCTAGCTTTGTCGCTACTTTAAGCAACGCAACAAAATTAAAGGGAAGAACGTTCAATTTGACATGCCCTTATTTTCTGAAGTTTGTGCCGCTTGAGAAACCATGGTTTGTAGCTCACGTTCAACCATGCTTCTGAAAAACGGCTGATTCGATTTGTTGTTCGGCGGGCGGCCCTCCCCCGACGATCCGTTTGCGATAACATTGGAATAATGTTTGTCCTGTCCACGGCAAGGGATGGCTTTTCGCTGCACTTCCTCCCCGGCTATAGTCGACCAAGCCTTTCGCATGCTTCAATCTCGCCAGACCGTTCTTGACTTTTCTTAAATGTGTTCTTCGAGGCTCTGTCAGCACCTCGATTAGACCTATAATGATGGGAAAAATGTTCTGTGGTTTCGCCTGAAAGGATCACGGAAACAACGGCTTGTCAGTCAATTCGAAGGCGCCTGTGTGTGTCTTGCCGTAAACATTCGCTTTATTGCGCGTTTGTTCTTGGTTGTGATCTTAGCTCGTGACGACAGGCACTGACGCAGGTGGGAAGATCGTTCAAAGCATCGTAATCCGAGCGGTTCCCAAGGGAAGCCGGTTCTCACGGTGGATCTGCGAAAAGATTCTGAAAAAAGACGATAAGCGAACAAAAAAGATGACTTGTCGGGAAACAACCCGGAGCACCGTCTTTTCTGCCAGGGTTATAATTTTTCGCTTTAGATTGCTTGTTTTATGACACCGCGTATTGTCATATGCCAGGTGCGTCGCTAATGCCACCAAGTGTCCCGTTGTCCCCGACGTCAGCAGCTACGTCATGGTTGTGCCACCTCCCGATCCGGCCATCGTTATAACCGGCAGCGGGCATGTGGCCAGGCCGGCCAGCGGCCTCAACTCCAGCGACGGAGTGCTTCTCTTCGCCGACTTGTCGATTGTGACAAAACTTGACGATTGGGAGATGTCGTACGACCAGGAGGGTAAGGATAAGATAAATTTAATAACTTGCTGCCAAAGTGTTCAGTATGTTTATTTGGAACGCCATTTTCGTATCTAAACAAGGAAAAGGTGGATGAAACCTGTTCGTTTTTTATAGACTTTAGCGTTGTATTCTTTCAATATTGAAATTGCATCGTTTCGTCCTCAGCGAACAAAATTGGATTTTACTGATTAAAACAGTTTTTTTTTTCTTGTAATGCTTTTTTGTCGTGATTTTTATCCGGTATGTTCATTTGTGGCAACTTGTGGCGCAGGGCGATCCCGAGATATCCGAAAATCAGCATCGGCCTCATGCCGAGGTTGGCACGTAATCCGCTCGTGTTTTGGGGGTTCGGGGGAGATTTTGCAACGCCCTTCTGTTTCAAAAGAAACGTATTTTCGAAGCTTCTATTAAGGGAATGAGCAGGACGTTTGACGCAGTACTCGCATTGTGCGCAGCTGACGCAACGGTCACCGTACTCGGACGAACTCTCGACTCGTGCTGCATCGAGGAGCACTCGGATGGGCGCAGGGGGGGCCGGTTTCGAACTCATCCTCAGCACTTCCTGGCCAAGCACAGGCTGAGCATGGTGAAGACAATGTCCGGCGTTACGATCAGAGGTAAGATGACCGCTCTGTGTGTTTGATAGCAGGAAAACAGGCTTGGTCGCGTTCGACTTTTTCGGCAAGTGACTTTCCGTGTTGGTCGCTTCAAGTCGTTTTCTTTAACATCTTTTGCGCAGAATTTTTTGAACTTTTATCTTCGTAAAAATGACTTCTGGCAGCCTGCACTGTTCACCAGGTGTCTTGAATCCTTGATCCCAGTCACGTGAGTTTGCTCATGTGCTGCTCTGAGAATCAGGGCCGCAATCAGCTGATGTTTTCAGACGGGCACAGAATGATTGTAACTGGTTGTTGTATACCTGACAACTAAACATGTTTTTGAAAATTTTTGGGGTCTATTGCCCGGTTGCACCCCCTGGTCGACGGCATGCCAAGGACCTACCTTTTCAGCGACTTATGAAGCTGATGTGAGTTGGCCACATTCCCGATTCTGTTTGGTGCGCGAAAAAGCTATTGAGGTGCTCTTGAAAAAAATTTGAAATATAGGTTTGATTCCCGGTCGGGGCACACCGAAGACTTGAAAAACGGTACTTCCGGCCTGTCCAGCCTCTTCTCGGTGTTAATGGGTTGGTGCAATGAAACGATTCGCTCGCGGTGCAGCCACTGACTCGCCACGGTGCAAGTAAGGGTAGACGGGCGCCGCAGACCATTCGCGGCACTTCTGCAAGAAGTACAGAAGCGAGTAGAAATGAAACTGAACTGAAACTGATTTTTTTGATGCGTTAAAGATCAATCCTTTGTCGGAAACTGCGCGGATGATGTGAGCGTGCGTTTCTCCTCACTCCTCGTTGCGTCATCGTCCACCTGTTGGTTGACGGAGACCTACTCGGGTTACATTGTTTTTCACGTTGTCAACCTCGCAACGAATCATGCCCACCCTATACCTGCGGTAGACTTGACAGCCTCTCCACCGCACCGTAACCGTCGCCAGTGTCTTCAATAGGGGGGCTTTACGTTTGTGCAGGGAGGCTTGCCGCTGAAAAATTGATGAAAACTCCGCTGATTTATAGTGCTTCAAATTTCAAATCGGGGGGTGCTGATGCTTTGTTTCGGGGGACTAAGCCCACCAAAACCCGCCCGTGGCGACGGGACTGCTCCGCGCTTCTCCACGTTCAAACCTGCGTTCATATGCGTGTTTCAAATGTTCCGACATTGTAGTTAGATACGTGGATGCAAAACCGAAGGAAAAGTTTTGTACGTTCGATGCAGTTTTAATGAATTGCACTAGAAAAGGTTTCTTTGAGCTGCAAGCCAATCACTGGCGGGTTCCACGTTGTAGCGCGGCGAAAGCGCGGCTTTTGAGTGTAAAATGACATTTATCTTACTGGTGCAGAGTGGGTGAGCAATCGTCAAAATTGCACAGTGCTTTCACTCTTGCTGTCCCTTCGCACGCTCGCATCCACCCACCCGCCCCTTGTCCCGGTGCTGGTTGCACCTGACCCCGTCCCTAACCGAGAAAAGCGTTTTTTCGCTTTCTAACGCCCACTTTACAGACGCGGTTATTTAACGCCCACTTCAGAGGTACGGTTACCTTGACGACTGCAACCTTGACAACCAACACGTTTGTACGCTTTTGCCGCACCTACTGATTGTTGGCTTCTCTATTTCAAAACTTAACAAAAAAAAACTTGCCGCTTGGTTCACTTGTTTGTCACCTTTTTGGAGACAAGTTTTATGTCGGGCTGCATGGTTTAAGTAACAAAAATGAATTGTTTAAGTAATAAATACAGTACTTTCTAACAGATTACTTAAGTAGCCTAAGTAATTCGAACAAATAGGAAAAAATCGTTATTTGGATTTGAAAAAATTCAAGCGGATAAAAATCATTGCAATTTTTATATCGCGTAATGGGCGGTTCAGACAAAATTCGCACCTGCTGGCCGCGATTCGATTTAATGGAATGGGCTTCTAGCACCAAATCGTGATCACGATGACAATCAGCAATTGTGACTCTCAAAGCGCTCTTCACAGGCAAGAAATCTATTCCCCTCAGTGGCTTATTTTATGTATGTGTGATGATGCATGTCATGTACAATATTGCGTTTACAGCAACAGACGTGGCTTCTAAAATCTTAGCATTTCTGAAAGCAAATTACTTGAAACATCAAGTAACGGCAAAGTTACACAATCAAGCAATAAGTAAAGATGTGCAAGTTTGAACCCAGCCCTAGGCATGTTGGCTCTTCTTCATGTAATCTTGAAAAAAAGTACGCCTGACGCGCTCAAGCAATCAAAGATTTCAGAATCTGGTTGCTGCTTCGCTCAAAACATGCTCTGGGTGAGTGCTGAAAAGGTGGTGGTGGTGTAGTCTGGCGTCCAAGCTTGCGGGCTGGGCACTGGGCAGTTTGCAGCGCATTGTAAACTTGTGGTTTTCATTTGCAGGCGTGCAAACGATCGGCACCTACGAGCTGGTTCTGCGCGCTCTGACCTACAGCAACTCCCGCGCTCACGACTACGATTACCTGGCCTTCACGCTCAAGTGTTCCGATCTGAACGGACGTTACCAAAGCAACACCTACCAACTGGTGGTATGCGCGTTTGTAGTGGGGTGTTCCGAGCGTGGGGTTGTCAGTGAAAACCGGGTAAAGGTGAAAACGTGGTTTTCCACCAGTCTGGTTAAATATGACCTTGTGCCATGTTCAGGGGTGGATATTAAGGGGAGGCGAACGAGGCTGCCCCCCTTTTTCAGAGATGTCGTGGGGCCCCATTTGAGTTTCGCACTTAGCTTTCGCATTGTTTTGTTAACAAGCTTGTGAACCACTCTAGAGACAAATTTAATAAGCTCTGAACTAAGTCACATGTTTTTCAAAAAACAAAGCAAAAAATATGTGCATATGTGCCGAAGGGGGTCCTTCAACAACTTTAATGTGCAGTTTTGGAGCCCTTTTCCCTAAATTCTAATATCCACCCTTGACCATTGTTGATCCAACATTTTATTGCGAGTTTACAACAAGCTGGTTGTCTGAACGCAGCTAGGGAGGTGATCGCGATGTAGGTCCATTACGAACTTACGAATCACATAAATTGAGGTTAAATAGCGGCTGAACCGGCCCGGAAAGGCATACGACGTCCCTGTTTTACTCCGGTTGATTTGGTGGCGTTCCAAGCAAACAAAACCTGCCTGCTGTTCGCCGACCTGGTTTGTGAGAGTCTGACTGCCACTCAACCAAGTCAATTATGCGTCGGTGGAGAAATCTCTATTGACAGCAACGCATTAAATCAGACGTTTCGGGTCATTTACCAGCACTCCAGAGAGCGTTTGCTTTGCGCTTTCATCCTTAATTGGCCTCAGGTCAGCGAAGGATGGCATCTTCGCAGCGCGCGCTTCAAGCCGCCAAGTCCATTATCTGACGGCGCGTTTTGTTTCGCAGTTGACCATCCTCCGGCCTCAGGTGCACCTTTCGCCCGTGAAAGGCGATTCGGACCGGGGCAGCTTGACCTTGGCGCAGGAGGGCGAGGAACCGGCCGCTCTCGTCGCCTCCCAGTTCGGCGGACCGGTCGCGTTGCGAGAGGCGATGGTTTCCGGGCGGCACAGCATGTTGGATGCCGACGGGCGTAGCGGTGAGTGGAGCGAGGGTGCATGTTCACCAGAGCCAGCTTCGCGAATGCTTAACGTTGCTTATGTTTGATTTGTAACGAAGCCAGTGTCGCTGCATCCAGTTTTGCGAAGTCTAAATACTGTTTGACACGTTTGTGACTTTTGCGCTGTTGATGTAAAACGCTGATGTCAATGCCTTGTCGGTCTCCATTGTGTGTTCTCGTTTAATAATCTTACGGCAAATCACTACCATTTGTTATAAGGGCCCCCACGCTGAAAACCAAGATGCCGACTGCCTCCTTACAGTTGGCTAACTGTTCGCACGAGTGTCGAGCTTTCTGGCTGCCATCATAATGAAACGTCACCAACGCGAAGTAAACATTAGTGCGCAGCTGCCATCTCCAATCAGATCGCTGTGTCTGCTTTTTTGCCAGTAGATCAAGACAAAAAAAACTGGAGTCGCGTTCGTCACCTGAAAGACAGCAGCTGATTGGCACACGCCGGCATACGGAAAGCTTTTTTTTCCGACATAAATGTTGCAGAACGAAGTTGCCATAGTTACCGCGCTGCCTGAAATCCTGACTGCATTTCAAACCAGAAGTTCGTTCACAAGTTCTAGGTTGTCGAATGAGGGGAATAAGGCGTAAAAGGACAAAAATATGTTGCCTGCTCGTAAACAACGCTCGGCTAAAAGGTTATCCACTCGCTGACTTGCTTTACGCAGCGGCAGTATAAAAGATGGCTCAAAGGGTTTCGTTGTTAAGTCCACGTTTGTCATCAGCGTGTGGCGTTTTGTTGTGTTTAGTTTTGTTGAAACTTTAATTGGGCAACACTCATGCTGGAAGCGCATTTTTGAAAACTCCGTCTTTGCCAACTTACGCCACGAAGCAAGCTGTCGTGTGCACACGGGGTGTCATCATTTGTGACATTTGCCACGTTGGCATTCGCTGAAGTTCTGGCTTCGGACCTTGTTGACGTCTTTTCTAATTGGACCTTCAGTTTTGTCTGGTTGTGTGTGCGGGCTGAAGGTACGAAACAAACTGTATTCGCTATCGCGAAATCGTTTTCGCACACAGTCGGGCGAGGACAGAAGCTTGGAGTTTGCGGCGAAGGGTGGGCGTGAAGAAGTATTGAAGAGAGAACTCTTTCTCAAGGACGTTCATAGGTTATTTGGGAAGAAATGGTGGCGGCTTTGCCGGATTGTTAGAAAGTAATTAGTTGTCGCCTGTCATTTGTCTGGATTGATGGATGAACCAAATGAAATGAACCATTCTCGGTGTTCGGCGTTGAATCGATGCTTTTGATGTAATAATGGCTTTGTGACGTTTAACAGCATCGGCCACGATTCCCGAGGCTTGTGTTTCTCGTTATTTGCTACAAAAAGGCAGTTTCGGCAAAGAGAAGCAATGTTTCTGCGGCTTGCTGTGCACAACGCCCTACATGACAAGACCTTCTAAGTTACAGCCAAGCCTTATATTCGAAGCCTTTTGACCCACTAAGATCTATTTAACTATTCAAAAACAATTTTCTTCGTTTTTCGCGCTGTTAAACGCTTCTGATGTTCCAGCTTTGCTTTCAACCAGTTTCGCTCGTGCGAAGCCCAGGACGCTGTGGCTCGAAAGTACCGGGAATTTTCTGTCTTGTTTCACGGTTTCCTGCCGTTTGTTCCAGGCAGAAACACCGGCGCCGTCACCCCCGCTGTCATCGTTGGCGTTTTCGGGATTCTCGTCGCGTTCCTAGTGGTCGCTGCGCTTGTCCACATTCGTGCGCGAGGTGGCGCCGACGAGCACTTCCTCGACGAGGAAGCGCCGTCGGATGTTCCCGAAGTGAACGAAGAAGATTTGGACTGGGACGATTCGGCCATGACCATCACTGTGAACCCGTTCGAGGTGACTTTCTGCGAGCGGACGCGACGCGTCATGCTCGCCCAGATTAGCGCTTTTAACGCAAACGTAATAGAAAGTTCAGTCAAAGCAAAAATTCCGGTTTCCGTGGTTATGGCTTCCATGGTTAATTTGCGCGGCGCAGAAGACGATGTTTCGTTGCGAGATGAGGTTTTCCTCTGATGTATTGAAATTCTTGCGAATATTGTGAAAACCAGATTTAAACAAAATAATCTTACTTGCATGGAAACAACGTGGCAGATTCCAAAATGCACCGCATCCCTGCTTTTGTAAATTTCTCAAGACCAACACAGTTCATATGAAGACTATTCTACTCTAAGTTGTACTGACACTTTTAAAGTTACATAAAACACACTTCGTTTGAATATTTACAGTAGCACTGTTGATGAAGAGCTCATTTGAGTCTAAGAAATGGTGTCGGCATATCCGTTTCCTCAGTTAGTAGAGAAATCGCGTGGATCTGCACATGCGTACATTCGCACAAGCTATGCAACAACACACTGAACCCTTACCAAAGAACCAACAAAGCTGAGACGCTGATACTCGATAGAATTAAGAGTCTGATAAGAATTGAGCACTCTGATACAAAGCGCTGGCTAAATCAAATACAATTATAGTGTGTTTGTGAAATAATCATTTCATCAACAATAAGAAAATACTTCCTTTTATCGGTGAATTAGACTGAAAATGTCACGTGGACACGGCGACATCTCGGTGCATGCTTTGAAATTGTTCAAATGCGTACTGGCACCTATTCTCTCTGATATCATAAACGACTGTCTGTGTTTTCGTTTCCTTCTGGAAAAGCTTAAACAATTTAAAGTAGTGCCAATTTTTAAGTTATGAGGCAGCGAAATGCCTACTAAGTACAGTCCGGTATCAGTGCTAACGTGCCAATCTGAAGTATTTCAAAAAGTGATGTACATAAAACGGAAACTGAACAACTATTAGCAAGAACAATTTGTTGATTCAGCAGCAATACAGTTACAGACTTGTAAAAAACCTTCTCCAGAACCTTCAACAAAACTTCTATATTGTGCGGTTTACTTTGATTTTAAAAAATCGTTCGACATGGTAAATCTTACTGACAAACTCAGGGAAAATGGTATACGAGGAAATGCTCTTAAAAGCAATNTACTCGTATTTATNCAACAAAGGTCATTATGTCCGCGTGAAAAAACACAGAATCATCTACAAAAACAAATATTTCCCGAGCCAGTCAAAGCGCGCTTCATAGCGTCGTGTATGTGCATTTTGTTGTGGGGGACGGTGCGGAGACATTAAATAACCAAACGGCACTTCTGTTTCAACCTCGCTCCGCATCAACGCTCCCGGCACGCTGTGATTTGACAACCTGTGCTTTTTCTAGCGCGCAGGTGTCGACGTTCCAGGCGCCAGCGATGAAGATGTTTCCGACTTGGAAGATGACAAGCAAGACGCGACAGGCGCAAGAACGCCCTTTTCCACGCCCGTCGGCAGCAGACGTCACGATGACGCGCGCCAGTGGGATGAGTGACGTTGACTTGTGGCGTCAGTTGTTTGTTTTTTTCAAATAGATGTCTACGTTGCTTATAGCGGTTCTGTGTATGACCGTGCGAATGGAAAATTATTTGGGGTTGCATCAAAATCTCCCCTGACTGTTTGCAGGTTTTGCCCAATATGGTCAGGGGTCAAAAAGTCAATCATGAATGCATTTTCTATCAGTTTTTGCTTTTCAGTATTTTTCCAAAGATCTTGGATAGATTGACAAGTAGCTATCGATACATTTTTGCCGTAATTTTGAAATTTTTTTTCCAATCTCTGCCATGCAGCTCTGATGTATTGTGCTACACACTAATAAAAAGGAATTATATCAATTTCCACACATTTTCGGTGCATCTCACAAAGTTTCAAAGAAACTGGACAAGATATTTTACAAATTCTTGATCTGCAGAGGGAAAGTTGCCCTGTTTCCACCTCCGCCTTGCACGAGAATGTTTTGAGGTGTGGCAGTTGTGCAACCGCACAAGCCGGTTTGTTTGTATTTGCAAGAATGCCGTCGCTCAACGCAGTCAACTACATTCCTGTTTCTCTTTTGCGTATTGTTTATCGCAAGCAGGTTTACATTCTTGAATTGCAGTCCCTTCGTCTCACAAGCAGTCCTTTTTCTACCTTCCGGGGGGGATGCAAGCACTGCGTAGCACATAGTATCGTCGAGATTTGCGCCATGTGTCTATTTGCAGTTCCTTTCAGACGCTGGTTTGAAACCACGCAGTCGTCTTTTCTCGAACGCACTGTCAGCAAAACCTTGCTCCACCAATGTCCACGCGCTCGCAGGCGCGTTTATAGTCCAATCTGTGATTTAAAGCGAACACGCGACCGCCTATCTCCGCTGCGATTCGTTTCCAATAGCAACCTGCTTGTTGCCACGCAGCACCCGGGATTTTTTTCGCCGCGCACGTCAACGCGCAGCTCCGCTTTGGTTTGCCTGAAGCTTGAGGAAGAGTCTGCTGTGATTGGATGCGGTCCCGTGGCTTATGAAGTGCGCGTACGTTGTTTTCAAGGAGCAGCGAATAGCGACCCACATTTCATCGGGATCGCCGGCAAGTGGTGGGTGGGGGGGAATCGTCGTTTCTCCCAGAAGTTTTTTCAAAAAAGCAGAACTCAAGAAGATTGTTTCGAAAATGGTCATGCTGTTTGCAAACATGCCAAGCTCCTTAACAGTTGACCAACAACTTCGGAAAAACCAAGACTTTTTCGATTTGCTTATTTTTTTCGAAACGTTGGCTTGGAGACTGCAGACAAATGTATGATTCTTTTATTTTAATGCGAGCGACGTCAGTCAAGGATGACGTTGACATTAGACGATCTCAGAACCAACCAATCTTTTTCTTACTTTGCCACTTGCTGCAGGTAATCTGCGCTTGTCTGTTGTCTAGAAGCAAAGGCAGTGGGACGCATTCCAGACAAAGATGTAGTAAAGAGGATGAATTCACGCAAAAACGTTTTTGTGCGCTGCTCATGGGGTTAGTTACGCTGTCTTTTCGGTGCTGAACGAACATCACTTGTTGTTGCGAGACGCCCAGACCAGATATGTGAAAAAGTCCGATTCTCTTCATAAAACGCCTTCATGGTGGTAGTAACGCCTGGTACATTTACGACTTGTGAAAAAACGTTTACGGGCAAATTTTCGTATCATGCTGGCGGATAGCTGCAGCTAGCTTTGAAATTAAGTGTCCAGGCAGGGGGAGACTGACACTGTGCTTTCCTAGACTTGTTTAAAGTACAATAGACCCACTTGTTTTTCTTCAGTTTTTTGTGTTGCGCTCTCACCCCTATCTCGGTTAAGTGCATGTACAGAACTGTGCGTTCGGAGCATTTCTTCGCTGTCTATCTGTATTTCAGTAAATCTATATTTATTTTGTTACCTGCACAACTGCGAAAGTTTCATATAGCTGCCGTTTGCGTCGTTTCATTTGTGTAAAACCAGTGTTAAATGTTGCGTACGTGTTTGTACACTTTGGTGTGTTCCTTGTTTTGAGAAGAACCAGTTAGAAATGGTTTTCAAATGCAGAAGTGGATGCATCATCTTGCAGGGGGTATGTGTCTTTTAAAACGAAGATATTTACAAGCAGGAAGGCTGGTGAACAGGCAGTGCTATGCACCGCACTAAAGGTGCAGCGCCATGTTCCCTCCCTGAAGAGAACTTTTGGCAAAACTGGTCAATCAGGTTTAAAGTTTACTCAACCCTTGACAAGAACAAACGCCTAGATATGTTATTGCCAAAAGGCTACGAAACGCTTTGCATCATGCGCTAGCGCACTTAAAATGGTTTTCCCACTGACAGGTTTTTAGCGTTCATTTGACAGGTGCCCTCAAGTGGCCCTCCCTGTCGCGGCATTTTACTTCTTGAAACGCTTACTAAACCTGTCGGCAGGAGAGCAACCACTGCTACCCATGCTGGATGTGTTCGGCGCGGGCTGGGTAGGATTACGCCCTTTCAAGGCGCGGCGACAGCATCCCTGGTGCCGAAGACGACCCAAGACCCAGCATCCTGGAACTGAACACAGAGGGTCTTGCCCCTAGATCTAATGCAGCCTTGCAGTGGATTGAAAGAACTCGATGGAACGATGAAGAAGGGTTAATTTGTTTCATAGTTAGCACGCACAAATTCCACGATTAAAAGAAATACGTCAGAGTAGTGACGTGTTACAACTGTCAGCACTGGCAATGCTTTTGGAATAAGCGACGGCGTTATTACCAAACAAAGCCTGTAGGTCAGGCCTAACTCAAACACAATGCGTGATTCGAAATGGTAAACAAAAGGTGCAAGCATGGTGAGGGCATCGCTGTATGCTTTCTTAAATGTATCTTTGTCTCCGATATCGTGGTTGACTGTCTATGGAAAGAAAGACTTTCTCAGCAAACGAATCAGATGCTAAGATCTTACAGCAGGGTCACCAACACGGTGCCCGCGGGCACCAGGTCGACTGCAAGGACCACGTTGGTCGCCCGCGGGCCCGTTTTGAAAATAGGATTAAGATGATGGGTGTCATCACATAGATTAACATTAATGATAACATATAGGTAAACTGAACTAAATTTTTATTTCAGAAGTGTGTATCAAATTAGTAGCCCTTAGCGTTAATTGGAACCCAAGAAGTAGCTCTCAGTTACATAAAGGTTGGTCACCCCTGTCTTACAGAGTGTATATTTCGCCTAGGATCTAGGAATCATCAGCTGTTATTCACATAGAATCTATCGAGGTTGATTATGTGATACGTCAAGTGCAACTGTGGAACAGAGGCAATGGCGGATCCAGACAGGCGTTTGGGGGGGGCAGTGAAAGAAGGGGGCGCAAAAATGTCTTCACTTGCCCAGCTTTTCTTCGACAATCGTTGGGTATCACACAAAAGTGGCTATCTTTTCTAGGCCAAGAAAATGGCTATTTTTGTTGGTAGAACTATGCGATCTTTCAAGTAATCACCACAGTTTAAAATCGCCTTGTATCTTTAATTCACAAATACTGTAGTTTTAAGCAGGTCTAAAAAGATAGGTCGTATTTTTCACAAGCTACATATAACTGAGAACGCTATGGGTGTCCCAAACAATCTTTTATATCTACAATAAGTTTTTGAAAGATACACTAAGGCAGTGGTCCCCAACCCTTTTGTTACCGCTGACCGGTCAACCCCTGACAATTTTACCGCTGCCCGGGAGTGCTCTCGCAACAGTGTTTATATGTGAAGAATCGACCAATCACATGCCCAGAAAGCGGGTGGTGTCAGCATCAGTATACATTTTTAATTTCGCGTCCCGAAAGTTGAGGACCACTGCCCTAAGCATGCTGCGCGCTTGTGCTTGACGCTGTTTTGGGTATCCGCACATCTGAAACAACAATGTCTGAAATGTATTCCGAATTGCTTAGAAGTAGAATGGTTCTTACACTAGGATAATCGCATGGTAGGTTGACACTGGACCCAGAGCCGTATCAACCGCACTCCATATCCCCAATTCGGGGGGGCACGCTGTCACAGGGGGCCCAAATTCAGTCCCGTCACCACTAAGCACCCCAGAGAAAGCTTCGATCCCCCAAATTGAAATATGAAGCACTAGAAATCCGTGAAGTTAGGGGGCCTTTTGAAAGAAAAGTGCTAATGCATTATAGTTACTTTGAGCCCCTTTGAAAGCAAGGTATTTACACATTACAACTGCCGTTGTGGGCCCCTTTGAAAGCAAAGTAGCCTACATATACATTGCAGTCGCTGTTGGGCCCAGTGGCGTAGCCTGCCCAAAAGTTTGGGAGGGCAAAATGTTTGATTTTAGGCGAATAACACTATTTTGCTTAGAAAAACGCCTCTTAAAGCACAAAATGACTATGTTTTCTAAAAATCTTGGGGGGGCATGGCCTCTTTTGCCCCCCCCCCG
>JGI24021J15306_10006904_pt1 | contig 13765 bp, 5 predicted proteins | sample Ectturendosymbi1_FD_15306 | JGI IMG/M metagenome (IMG submission 15306) | reverse complement strand
CGCCTGCTGCTTGCCAGTCGACGCCGCCTGCTGGTTGCCAGTCGACGCCACCTGCTGGTTGCCAGTCGACGCCACCTGCTGGTTGAAGGTTGTCGCCAAACTGGTCTTGACATTGTCAGGAGAGGGCGTTGCAGAGTCCGGAGTGTTGACTTCTTTTTTCGCAACGCCATCGTTCGTTTTCACGGGTGAACGCACACGCGTGGGGATTCTCACTTCGATCTGTAACGTGACGAAGCGCGCGTGATGAACTGGACCGGCGGTGAGCTCGGCTTAAATCCCAGCCTGTGGGGTCGCAGCAAGATTAACGTGTGTTGCTTTAATCTCGAAGAAGGCAACAATGTTTCAAATCTGCAACACTCTTGATAACAAACAGTACTTCGATCAGGCTCTGCTGGCGTAAAAAAGTTAAAGCAGGTTGGCCAACGTTTCGATCCAGTTAGGTTTAACTATCTTCGTTAGGGCGCCCTATCGAAATGTTGGCCAGCTTTTTGACCTGTTTTTATGTTTTAACGCCAGTAGAGTTTGACTAAGGTACTGTGCACTGAAATCCTGGCGTCTTCTAAATAGAAAGATACTCTTATAATAAGTTAAGAGACGGCAGCTACCTTAACTAAATACTAAGATTGTCGTAAGGCGACATTCAGCGTATTTTAGTGATAGTAATAGAGCGGGGTTCTGCTCTATTTTGAGAAACCGTTGGAAAATTTTGAGAGATCGCTTCGGACTCTAAAAAAGCCTTAAAAAAGCACTGGCGACCATACAAGTCCCAGGTAGATGTGAACAAGACAGGCGCTGTAACGTTCTCGCTCGCGCGTGATGGTAAATATGCTTGGCTGGGACAAGATTTGCAGAAGAAAAATACTTCCTGCTCCGCATGGCACCAGTCTGCGTTGTGATGCACAGTACAGAAGAGCACAGTTTTCGAATGGAAGGTGTGCGCCAGCAGGTGCGATTACAATCACTGCAGCACTGATTGATGCAATTAAATCTATTCGGCTGGAACAAAATGCAGTACGTCACACTAACACTTGATACTCTTCATGTTACTTTATTAACCGTTTCGAACTAACCGAACGTAATCTTCAGGAAAAATAAAATTTACCACTAACTGATAAAGTTGCCCAAATGATTTTTTTCGGCGCACATCGAATTTACACGGTTTAAAAGCACACAAAAAGATTCTTTTAACCGTATCTGTTTATAAAAAAAATTAATAAATAAAACTTAACACGCGCGACCTGCAACGAAAAGTCAGTTTTGATTAGTCTACCAGAGATCGAGATGCGCACGACTTCGCTCAAACACTGAAAACCAGGAAAAATAACTTACAGTGTGCAGTGCTGGGTTGCGGGGGAATGCTCTCTTCCCTGTAGCGAGCGGGACCGACGAGTGGTCAGATTTTAAATGCTGATTCTTATCAGACGGCTGAATGAACTGGAGTCTGCACTTCGAACACCGGAACACTTTTTTCTGCGTCGCGGAAAGCAATTGACAGGTTCAATGTTTTTCGCAAGAGTATTCCCAAAAGCCTAACTCACCCTGTGCTGTAAGACATGCTTCAAATACGAGTTCGGGGTTTGGTGAATGCACAAGCAGAATTGGCAAAGATAGGAGCCGCCGTTTTCATGAACCTGTCTGTTGACAAAAGAACAAAGCGTTGGCTGACCGCGTTAGGAAAAACGGGTGGCGAACAGAGATAACGAAAGCAGGCATCGCACAGTGGCGTTTCTCTAGCAAACTTTGCACAATGCACTTGCTGCGTGATTATAGCTTTAGTAATCCTAGTCGGTGAGGCTTGGGCGTGCAGAGGTCTGATGATGCCCGGGACGAACACGTGATTGTATGCTCCCTACCAAATTCCAGTATTCAGGTATGTGAGAAATACAGGTGCAGTAAAACTACCTGCCCGACCTTTGCCACGTGCAAAAGGCTTACGCCAAAAAAAGTTCACCTCAAGTGTGAATTAAGAAGAGAAAAAAAGCTGTACAAGTCTCTTACCACGTTACGCTAAAATCGCGAGGGACGTTAACGTTGTAAAACGTACGTGCAAGCCCACAGAAGTTGTGTTAGTAAGCCTTGCCATACGAAGAAGCATCTAGTTACAAAATTTTAATAAAATTTAATTTTTGTCATTTTCATTCTTTGGATGCCCCCCTTGCCTTAAGTGCCCGGGGCCGGCGTCCCGCTCGCCCCCGCCCCCTCTGCACGCCACCCCGGTGAGGTCAGAAACGCTACAAGAAATCTGATCCATACACTGCTACCAACATGTTTCGAATTTCGCGATTCAAAAGGGGGGCGGGGGGGTCTTGCTTATCGGATCTAGACTGAACTGTTCCCATTTTTTCTCAGCCTGAGATGCAAAGAGCAGCGCTGGAAATATAATCGCGACTTTCACTATCGTTAGATGTGAACAATCCGTTTGCAAGCACTTAACATGTTTGAATTTATTATCAAAAAAAATCGGGCTCAACTTCAACACAGCTTTGCTGCTCTCCAGTAAGACAAGATTAGGACGCTTTCAAGCCCGTAATCCATCAGCGAAGTTACAGAGAAACGGCCACGCAATACTTTTAATGATGCAACTTCCCTTCTTTTTTTCTTGAGGGAGGATGCTGGTGATGGCGGGCATTTTCACAGGGCGCTTTCTAGGTACATGATTCTCTCTTCTTTGTGACAAAGGAATCTGGCCGGCGCGGCTACTTACGTCGGCACGAGTCGATTGATACTTACTTTTTTCAAATCGTCGTATTCTTTCGCTTTGAACACACCAGGAGGAAAGGAAATCAACAGAAGACGCAGATTCTTACAGATATTTTTTAACCAAAACACGAACATCGTTCTACTGCATAGCCCAAGGGTTTTTTTCAGGTGTTTTAGGGACCCGATAGAATCAGAGAAAATTATTATCGGGTCCCAGCAGGTCTATACCGGGTATCTAACATTTTCCTTAAAAAAACAACATATCCCATCATGTCTGCCTACGAATTCCACCAGACCACGTATACAGGGTTCCTAAACGCACTTTTGAATATAAATTTCCCGGCTTTTTCAAGACCTTTTACAGACATTTTAGACTTTTTCCAGATCTAACCCTTCCGTATGAGCTACCCAGATCAAATGCAGGCATTATAATATTTAACACGATATAAGTAAAATTATATCAATCTTGAATAAAATAATATGAAAATGTATGTCAAAAGATCAAGTCTGGAAAATTTATTTCTTGTTCCATACTGACAGACCAAAATTTTTTTTCCGTACTTTTCCAGACTGGAAAATGGCAATTTTTTCCATACTTTTCAAGACTGCGTAGAAACCCTGCGTATATAATAAGCATACGTTCTTATGTTATCTTGTATGCATCTCTAAGTGCAAATAAGCGCCAATGGTGCAATTGCTACGACACTATCGGCGATACCAGTGATGCTTTCAAAGTTAGTGATACTATTGACATTGACGGTGTACTTTCCACAGGTGCACTATTTAAAGGGGTCACACGTGAACTGAGCGGTTTTGTCAATTTTACATCAGCTTTAGTTAAGTCGTTTTTTACCAACACTGACTTGTCATCAGAGGGACGACAAGTCTAATCAATTATCAAATTTTTAAATTTTTTAAATAGGAAGTCAATTTCACGTAAACCTACGCATCCTCAGTCGTGAAATCTTATTCAAATGGATCACTAATGTCGGTATTAACATTACTGATTTTTGTTTATATGGAGGTGCGTAGTTTTACGTGAAATCGATATCCTGTTTTCATAAATTTGCCGATTGATTAGACTTGGTCGCCTTTGTGGGAACAAATTATATATTTGAAAGCAAATATATGCAAGCCTGGCTAATCGCAAAGCCACGAAGACAAATCCCAGTCGGGTGATTCCCCAACAGCACGCAGCAAACCTTGAGCTTTTAATTGTCGCTGACGTGGATTTGTCCGAAGCGCGCCAAGCATAAATATCTCAATTGAAAAATTGCGCAATCAGGATATATCTGGCTTCAGCTACAAACAATTAGTATATATTCGAGCTTGTCGTGCAGTTTTTACGCATCTCTCTGAAAAGATAACGCCGATGACGCTTGAGACAGCGGAGGAGAATTTTGTAACACTGACTTATTCTGCCGTTGATATAACCATGAAAGTAGTGCAATAGCACCAACCTATTACACTTTTGGTACTGCATTAAATTTTATGCCACTCCCAGTACATTTCTCGTGACAAATAAAATTTGAAATGACGCCAACACTAGGTCGTGGACTATGTAACCGAAAATTCTTATAATTTTAACAAGAAAAATACCGTTAAAATTTTCGATCTTAGCCGCATCTTCCTTCGAAATGAAATTTCTGGACGATTTGATATTCAACGATCAGGAACATTAGCGTTTGCTAATCTTTTTTTTTTGCTGAGATATTCGGTCATTTGTCACGTAACAGTATTAAAATTCGCCGAAACAAAATTCACTATCCTACCATTTCAGATAGTACTGTATGACCGAAATGACTTCATTTTTTTCAGTCATTAAAAAAATCGATCTATGACCGAAAAAAAACAGTTTGCTTCAACAAGCATAAATTTCAGCACCAAAGCATTAAGAAACCAACGGCTTTCATCATTAGCAAAAGTTTTAACGCCAGCATGACGCTGATGATTTCTACGAGTTTTGTTTTATTGTTTCAAATACGATTTTACTGTTTTGTTATGTAAAAAATCAAACTCAAGGCACTCTAAAACATTCGGTTGCATGGGAGTGCTATTCTTTTCCTTCTTATTCATGCAGTAATTTCACATTTCTCACCAATACGATCAAGTGACATCAAAGAGCATGCCGTACATGTCAGCGCATGCAAATCTAAACAGTCATTTAGAAATGCAGCTTGTCATGCATATAGTTCAGTATTTTATCAAAGTTGCGTATCACCTAATTTCGAAATGAGTTGATCTGCTCTTTGGAGGTCAAACGTCGATGAATCGCCGGCGCAGTGTGCAACACAAAAGCAGCTTCGTTCCACTTCCCGCAATAACACTTACCGAAAATGCGACAGTAAATCTGAGTAAAACGACGACCGGTACGAACACAATTTGCAAATGTATGGCATTTCATTGTAGCTGTGGAGATTCTTCATGTGAGACAGCAAGGTCCGTTCACTCTGGAAGTTTAACTCGCAAATCATGCAGGTAGCTGCAAATAAAATACGATTATCGACATGCTTGTTAAGACGACACGGCAATGACAACTTAAGAACGGCACACGTAGCGAAGGACATACAAGCAGCAGGTACAGCAGTGTGCACTGTTTCAATGTGGCATTGCAAATGGAAAGGAGAATCGTAGTGCCGGTAACAATGGCTGCATATGTTGAAGTCGTTTACATTGTCGTTTTCTTCCCATTCGTTTTCGATCTTGTGTCGCACATGGCTCATAAACCTACAAGAACAACAGCGTTTGCTCGACAAGCTGAAGTAAGGCATCGGCACGATACGAACAACACAACTAATCTGTTAATTACGCAAAAAATTCTAAATGCGGAACGTTCGAAAGCCCAGTGCAGTGGAAAAAGCAACAACTGTCAATAAGAAAACAAAACCAACTGCATTGATAACTTCTGTATTTTGCTTGATGAATCTCTCTAAAGACNTAAAGATTCGACAATTTTGAATTCGACTGAATATGAGTTTACTGCAGCAGTATTGCTTAAAATCCCACTAGAAAAAAAACAACCATCACAAGTNTNATGTAAAAACAAGATTTTAGCAAGTAAACCCGAGCTTAATGGGCAAAATCATATTCAATGCATTGAAGTTGATATAATGCCATCTGTTGTCCACAGCTAGGAAAACGAATTTATATCAAATGGGTGTTGGGTGTAAACGGCAGAAAATATTATTTATCAAGAACCACATAAAGTTTACCAATATTCAATTCATGTCTACCTTAAAATTTGAAGAATCACTAACTCAATACCCCAAACTTATAGAAAGGTATTTTGTGTTGTTTATATCAGTGCTTGCCAACCGGGTGTATCGTACACCCCAGGGTGTACCAGCATTTTTCAGGGGTATACCAACTTGATGGGGTGTACAGGGGTGCACCAGATGTGTGCTCTTCAAGAACAGTATATTGTCCCACATATGTTCTTTGCTCCAGTGCAGTGTTAACTTTTCCCAGATTTTAAAACCGTATCTATTGGGTGGTGTGCATTGTCTGTCTTTTTCCGCCTGTTTGTAATGCTGGTCAGATGACCATCTTTTTTTTTCCTAAAATGCAACATTCGGGAGTATCCAGGCAAGAAATATTTGGGAACCATTGCTCTAGCTCAGTGGTTCTCAAAGTGGTCGATATCGACCCCCAGGGGTCAATTGGACCATCCAAGGGGTCGATAAATAGTCACAGGGTCGAATGGGAGTTACTGAATGTCCAGGGGGTCAATGAATAACTGCTGGGGTCTACTGGAGCAATTCAACCAAATATCCGTGTGCTTGTGGAGTCCCATCAGGCACATCCTTCACATTAATGAAGTTGGAAGTGGAGAAAATGGTGTGCTGCACTGACAGTTATGTTTTATGTTATGCTTACATCTATAGTTCTAAGCATATATTCAGATTGTGTATTATTTTATCATACATTTTAAGTAAAAACTACTGAAATTTATTTTGACACATACTTTCCTTGTATTAGTAACTGTTGGGCTAGGCCACGGGGTCTACAGAAAATTGTATACTTTAATTGGGGGTCAACGTGCAGAAAAGTTTGAGAACGACTGCTTTAGCTTGAATTTTTTGTAAGCTAATGTACCAACCATGCTTTTCTCTGCAATGATTGTTTTGTAGTAAGACACGTAGCAATATTTTCCACATTACTTTTCAAGCAGTTAGCTGGAGCTAAGCAAGAACTTATACCAAGAAGTGAGTGATCTCTATGTTAATTTTAACTTTGCACTTTTTCGGTTCAGATTTTAGGCTGTTATCATCTTATACTTTTGAAAGGTATTGCAGTAGGTTGCTGATCCTCAAAGAAAATTGACATGCACAATATTTTAAAGAAAAACTTAGCAGCGAAAGGTAGTTGTAAAAGAGAGCATAGTAACTATCAAACGAAATACTTCAGTGAATCAAATGAGAGTATGGATGTCAGCAAATCACATGCTGAGTGCAACGTAGTCCACTTTTCCGGGAGTAAGGTCGAGATTTAGCAGTGTACAGTTATAAAGAAAGTGATGTAAGAGAAAAAGGCTTGTATTGTTAAAAAGCACAAATGGAGGAGCGATGCCTGCATTGTGTATGGGTTTTGTCACACAAAAGAAATTCTGAACCCGTATCCATCAGGGCATTGCTTATTTTGTACAACCGTGTTTGATAAAAGTAATTCGGCTTCAGGACATCTCAAACACGCGTGAGGTCATAGCATTCTACTCATCAAAATAAGTCAAAGGCATTCTTTGAAGCATCTCTAGAAAGTCATTGTTGATGGAGGAATAAAAGCCGTTTCCACAGTAAGAAAAATTCCAATATTAAGCAATACAACTAAACGTAGATGTCTTCATATTTCAGATTTGTTGAAACAACTTCTTGACAAGCTGAAGAAAGCTCAGTTGTTTGGTAGTTAACTTGATGAAACAACAGATATTTCAGAAGAGGTTCAGTTGATTTTGTGTTGTACGTTTGCCAATCAGGAAACAAAAAACATTGTTGAGTTGTGCTGTCTCAACATTGGAGTTTGCTCAACTGCTCAAGCCATCTTTGCCAAATTGAATCAGTTCATTGAAAAACATGATTTTGATTGGATGAAGTATCAGGCAGTTGCTACCAATCGAGCAGCAGGCATGCAACACACTACTAATGGAGTTGTTCAAAAAATCAAAAACATTTCCCTTGACTGTGTTTCAACCTGTTTTTTTGGGTTTTTCGGTCACAGACCGAAGTTTTTTTGAAATGACTGAAAAACTTAAGTCAATTTGGTCATAATGCCATTTTTAGTCATACAAAAATGTCACAAAATAAAAAATAGACTGAAAATTTTTAAGTTATTTTGGAAAAATGACTGAAATGTCTCAGAAAAAATAAGCCTAGATTTCAACCCACTGCATGATTAATTGAGAATGTGTGGTTAGAGGTTAATTTAAGAATATTACCAGAGGTCAGGTCTGGAGATTGTTCTGAGGATGTCAAAAAATTGAGAAATTCATCCTGTCACATACAAAGTAGCATCGAACGTTTTCAGAAGTGTGCAAAGACATGATAGCAGGCACAATGAGGTTATATTTCATGCTGAGGCACGCTAATTATCCAGAGGAAAAGTGTTAGAGCGTGTGTTTCAACTGTGGCAAGAGTAGCGGGTTTTCTTTGCTCAACAGGGATACCCAGTATCCACTAATTTAAGGCAATTTTTGGCTTTATTTCAATCTGAATTTTATCTGTCATGGATCGTGCAGCCTTTTGCATATGAGGAAATTGACTTGGGCTTTTCGCATGTAGCTACAACAACGCAGAAAACGGCAGGACACGGCACACATAACACTAAAATTAATGAAAGTCAATCTTCCTGCTCATGAAGTTTTCACAACATCCAGTATGAATAAAAAAAAGAAATCATCTCATTTACTGTGATTGCTCCCACTGAATTTAATCCGCCAGATGTGAATAATGTGGTTTAACCCTGTTTCAAGAGCGTTTTTCATAAGGGGATCAACATCCTTGATTGAGTTTGTTTTTTTCATTTTATTTCGACAAGAGCAGAAAATCCTTGCTGGCAAAAGTAGGTTGTTGGCATGCGATCAAAAACGCAAATCGCTTATTGGGTGAGATTTTGGCATTCATGAATGCTGAGAAGTGATACACAAAAATCTACTAAGAAAGCGACGTTTACAGCGTAAAAATCGCTTACATTTTACACTTTTACAGCACTAAATTTTAGTGCATGACAAGGGTGTACAGGTTTTCTAGCAAATTTGAAAGTGTGTACCAATACAAAAAGGTTGACAACCACGGGTTTATATTACCAGAATAAGTATCTACAATGAATTGTACCATATCAATCCAGCATGAATTATCATCATAACCCGATATTATGTATGATGCAGTAAACTGGCAAATCAGATGTGGAAACAATTGATAGTGAGGCACATGCTCATATAACNACTGATTGTGCCATAGTTTTCAGATTAAGTTATGAGCATGTTTTGCTTTACAAGTTAAGGTTTATTCTACAATTTGTATTAAAAATGCACTTTGACAGTGAACTCTAAAGTGCAACCAATAAGTTTATGCCTACACAGTATACATGCATAGGTTTCAATACAATCTCAAGAAAAAGCTGAAATTAATAACTGTCTTGTAAAGGCACAAGCAGCTGAAGGTGCTTTCTTTGCTTACTGACTTTTTTTAATAATTAAATTGCTTGATGAGGATGTTATTGTAAATAAATAAATGCAACCACTGACTTTTTTTAATAATTAAATTGCTTGATGATGATGTTATTGTAAATAAATAAATGCAACCATTGTAGTGCCCTGGTTTGCTGAGCATCTAATTCTTGTTGTAATAGGGAAATTTAGGGATTTTAAGTCGTCTACAGTAATCCTACTATAAATCACTGCCAACGTGCCCTTTCAATACATTCTGCTAATTGCCTTACAAAGCACAGCACATATGCACATTGCGCATACATCAGATAATACTTAATCAGTCAAGATGGGTGCACAAAAACACATTTGGTTAAAGATTGTTTATAATCACACAATGACCATATTGACATGTCTATCATTGCAAAACACACAGGATCAATCAGAAACATTTTTAAAAGTGGAGCAAGTTGATTAGTTTTAACGAAACAAAGCATTAATAAATTCAAACAAAACTTCAGTCAGCCACCATCATGGTATCAGGACAATTGCCAACTGGACAACTGCCAACCAGACAATTGCTGCTAAGTATCTACAATACAACTAACAACTAGGACAACTGCCAAGCAGAGAATCACTTAGCTGTGAAGCAAAGTTGTAAATGGTTTCTCTGGTCAGTACACCTGTCATTTTAGCATATATGCCAAATCTGCACAGCTTAAACTCCTGAAGGCTACCGCTCCAGTGCTTAGTAAACAAAGGCTTAGTAGTCAGAGCTAAACATTGCAGACAATTGTTCAAACAGTAGGCTGTACCTGGTTTTCAAAGACTCCTGCATTTTCACATTTTTTCTACGCCAGAATTTTTACGCTGTTCAGTATGGTTCGGTTAATCAAGCCAAAATTCTCAGAGAAAAAAAACTCTATGACATTTTTGCAAAGGTAACTGTGCGGTTTTTAAGTTGTTCCAGTGAGCAGTTGTGCTAGCTGGCAGACGAGCACATTTGACAGTTGTTGGTTGGCAGTTGTCCTAGAACCCAGACGTTTATCTCTGTATTTGTGAAGTTTAATCACGAAAACAGGGTTCCCACACATTTTCAAAAACAATTTTATACATTTTTTTAAATACCTTTTCAATACTAAATTGAATGACTTTAACTCCATCATTCAGCTCCATTTTCTGAAAATTTCATTCATGGAACACAATGCAAAAAGCATCTGCAGAACTCTCATCAGCAGTAAAGAAAAAAAGGTGAAAAAGCAAACAGCTGAATTTTTGGAATTTCCATACTTTCTTCAATACTTTATATACATTTTGGTCAAATTCAATACTTTCTCAAGGTCTTGAAAACCAATTTCACAATTCAATACTTTCAATACTGTGTGGGAACCCTGCCAACATCCAATTATGAGGGTGTTGGATTCCAACAAGAGTTTGTGCTGTCACCATTCCCCTTCATATTCTATACCAGGCTTGCACAACTCAGAAAGCTCGATGGACCAAATTATCAACATCAATTCACCCCGGCCTCAAGAGTCTATTTAACACTTTGAGAACCGGTCTACGATATATTTGTACTTCGATTTCGGCCTAAACAACAGCAGTTTTTGGTTGCCTTACCAACGCCCTAGCTCCTCTACCGATTGCGCTAGAGAGCTGTTCAAGGGCTCAAACAGATTGCCCGATCTAGTAGATTGCACTCGGAAAAAATTTTTTGGTTGGGGGTACGGATTTTTTGTGACTGACGTCATAAGTGAAGTAGTTTTGGGGTCATTTTGGCTCATGTTGCCTGGCCTAGGGCCCAACAGCTAGGCCAAAGTGTTTCGCTGAAGTTTTCTTTGGAAACTAGGCTCGAGTCCAAGTCTTTTGAGCCTTTGATCGACTTTCTAACGTTTCTGGTTGAAAATTATGATCTAAAATAAACAAAGTAATTAATTATCTAATTAGTCAAATATTTTTACTAACTTACATCATAATTTTTGAACCCAAAACCTTAGCAGGTCATCCAAAGTATCAAAAGACTCGGATTGTGGCCTAGTTTCCAGTAAAAACTTCAGCGAAATACTACCACCCGAGAATTTCCCGCACAAAGCCATGTGCGTTTAGGCGGTTTTTTTCTGAAAATCCTCGAAACCTGGCGGACGCCAAAGAGTTAATGGACACCAACACCAAAAACCCTTTTTTGACTCAAGTTTTTAGTGAAACTAGGCTATAATATGGGTCATTACAGCCTTTGATTGGCCATCTGGCATTTCTGGTTCAAAAGTTATTACCAGAAAAGTCAAATTTTGGTAAAAAGAAGTGCCGCAAAAGGCAACTTTGGTCATTTTGGCAGAAGGCCACAACTTGGCAGCCGATTGACGTTAGAGAGCTGTTCAAACCCTCTAAATATGCAGAAAGTCTTCTACATTCAGTTTCTAAAAAATTGGGAAGTTTCGGAATTTGAATTTTTTTGTGGGTGTTGTAATATTGCAAGGTAAGTTAGGGTTTTTTGATGACACCATTGGGCCCTGGGCCCCAAATAAGAAAGGAATTTTTTTTCTTTTTTTTAAAAACCTAGGTGAAAATCTGAGTCTTTAGAGACCTTGATTGATCTTCCAGTGTTTGTGGTTTGAAAGGTATGGCCAAAAAGTGTAAATTAATTAATTCCTTAGTGCATGGGTGGGTAATTAGCGACCCACGGGCCAACATTGTTTTCAGTGGCCCGCGAAGCATTCAGAAAAGATCTTCAAACCTACATTTCTCCAACTCCGAATATTTCTTCCAACATTTCACAGTAAATGTTAGCGTAGAGTCTTGAAACGAGACTAACTTGCTATTATTACCACAAACGTGCTTCTACTTCCTTTGGAAGATGTGGCACTCCATTAAAAGCAACCTTTTCAAAGTAGCCCCCGAGAGAAATGAATTGCCCACCCCTGCCCTAGGGAATTAATTAATTTCTTGCTTCTAGGCCATAACTTTTGAACCAGACACTCTAGATAACCAATCAAAGGCTTTAAAGACTCGTATTACAGGCTAGTTTGATTTAAGAAAGAAACAAAAAAAATTCCCTCTTGGGTTGAAGCCCAGGATTAGAAGTGGGTCAAAAAAGTAGAGATAGACTGATGTATCGGCCTGGCCGATATTTGGGTTTCACCAATATGTTGGTATCGGCCAAAACAGCCATTTTATCTGATTTTGTCAGCCCCAGTAGGTGTTGACAAAAAGCTGTTATATTCCTCACACATCCAGACAACTTGCACAAGAAAGCACAATGAACCAAGTCAAAACAGTTATTTTGCAGCAACGATAGCAGCTGCATTTTCATATACAAGCATAGAAGATGAATTATGAAGCACACGTTGGCGTCGCAGACGAAACAAAATATTAATCAGATTAATTAAAGATTGTAGCAAAATAGGCCAGGCAAAGTGAGCCAAGGTGGCCTAAAAGTCTTCCACTTATGACGTCACTCACAAAAAATCCACACCCCCAAGCAAAAAATTTTTTTTCGAGTGCGGACTAGAAGACTTGCTGCATCTTTTGACGCTTCAACCAGGACCGTAACCAAAACAGGAGCGGAGATATTCCACACAAAGCCACGTGCGTTTAAGCCTTTTTTTACCAAAAATCCCCGAAAGCAGCCGGACGCCAAAGAGTTAACAAAGTTGGAATTTTTTAAATTGGACCTGTATGTTTTGTGTACCCTTGATAGCATGAGATTGGTAAAATGAAGCTGCATTGCCTCTTGCAAGAGTTGCAAATAATTTGAATTGAAAAACTAACATAACACTTTGAAATTTGATGTCACAGATTGACCACACAAGTACCCTTGTTTAATCTTCCCCTGGTTAATCTCTTAATTTTTTTGAGGGCATGATCTTGTTTGTTACCATTTGGCAGTTATGAGTTTATATAACAATTTATTTTTTGCATTTTGGAGAGAATCTGATAGATAGGACACCACCTCAGAAAAAATAAATTAATTAAAGAAATCTCATAAAACATAATTTTTATCTGTTTATTATACATGAAATTACTATGATCAAACTTCTGAAAACTGTTTTATCTTCAACATACTATCAGAAACATGTATCATGTCAAACAAATGAATAAAAGTTGAGAATAGAAATTATTACTGCAGCTTGCTCCAGTGCATATATTAATTATGAGTCAAAATCCCCCAAGTTACTTCAAATGATAAAAAAGTATATCGAATAAGTAAATAAGCAAAGGTTTCCTGAAACCAAAAAAATCTTCTACTCTATAGCTTTCAAATAAAACAAGAATCATACCAGTTGACCTTTTTGAGTTATAAGCAATTGAAATATGGTCATGCATGAGCACACACAAAAACTATGTCTAACTTGACCTTGATTTACATAAGTTCAAAGGTCATAAGGAAAGTGCCAATGATTGATTTTTAATAAACACACCTTCTGA
>JGI24021J15306_10006901_pt1 | contig 13770 bp, 8 predicted proteins | sample Ectturendosymbi1_FD_15306 | JGI IMG/M metagenome (IMG submission 15306) | reverse complement strand
CATGACATACACACGATCGCTTTCGAAATATATGCAACCACGTCCTGTACCTAATTTCAATAGTGCATACGCACATGTTTAGCTTCCACTAAAGTGCAGATGTATTGTTTTCTCAGATGCAAAGCACTCATTGTAAAAATAATTCAACCGCAAAAACTTAACTTTTATTTGGCACAGGTTTTATGCTCTTGAAAAATTACAACCTGGGCCCGGCTCGTTGCCAAGCATGAAAGAAGGAAGTGGAAAGTAACTTTACCAACTGGAACTAAATTGAAGGCCGGCCTGATGAGCCGCCTTACGTCCCTTTTACAATACTTTCCGTTTGATTCTAAAGATAAGAAACTTATATTTAGCTAAACATTGTTTTGCAGTTACTGNATTTTTCAAACGTTCAAAACTGTCAACAGTAAATTGACATAAACAGTGTTTCTACTGTTGTTGTAAAACAAAAGTAATTGTTTTTGACCTACCGTATTTCATAATTTCTTAAAAATACATCAGTTGACCTTTAATGACAGTTAAGCAAAAAAGCATTGCTTTTAACCCGTGATTCAAAGTGTTCTTTGAATATTCTGTCCGGTAAAAAGCGACAGCTATTACTGTTTGGCAAAGGTCTTTGAGAAGATATTATCAGCAACGATGCCAACATCAAACGTAAGCGAGATCCAAGGCAGCCGTTTGTCGATATACGGAAGATAATACTTTGCAATTTAACTTGCAGTGAATGACGTTAAGACTAATTTAAACAATATGTTTATAGAAAATTATGCATTAAAAAATTTCAGGCGGATGAAACGGCAGACGAGAACAATTGGCGCCAGCACAACCTGCATAATTCTGAAGATGATTATGAAGGATTCGGTTGACGTCGGCGTCTCCTATTGTAATCAGCTCAGTAGAAGATTGTGAGCAGCTGCGTGCGGCATCAGCTTGTGTTCCTGTGCCGGCAACGAATGCGAAACTACTGGAACCTCCGATGCGAAAAGGTTCTCCTGCAGAAAACTGTAGTTAAGGCGCTCACTCTTCTAGTAGGGAGGCTTAAAGCAGTGTTATATCGCTGCAAGGAAGGTAGTGACTTGGAGCAAAGTCTATTTACGACTTATGACAGCCGTGAAAGAAACATCGTTGTTAATAATGCAACCACGCTCGACGACATACCGGACACAATAGTTACAGATTTATTCAAATTTTAATCGAATAATTTGAGCTGGTTAGGATTTCAACTTATGCCTTTCTTATACTTAGTGGTTTACCTTTGTTAATACCTGAGTATTTTACGCAAAACAGCTTAAGATGTGTTTATCTGTTCTCATCAAGATTGACTACAAACTGGTTGACAATAACTTTGACATAAACATTTGGCAAGTCATACTAACATAAACGTGTGGTTTCTCACCATTTGCCTTTTTGCGTAGCGGCAAGCACTACACGGGGAAAGCCTTCTACGATAGAGCAGCAATATAGATCATATGCCATGATCACTCTGTGCTGCTTAGGTCTGCCCAGTATTATATACTTTTCAGCTAGCTTCGATATTTATTTGCGGTGCATTTCTCTTTATCAGGTGATTCTCTTGCATACGCCATAGCATCATTTTTCTGGTACGTGTACCATTACAACCTTTTGCAAAAGCTATCAAATTTTTCTGACGATAGTCAACCCCAAAGTTGTTTAGTTCACAAAGTTCAATAGTTCAATAGTTTCACAAAGTTCAAAAGTTCAGTAAGTATCGCGCGACGTAGCATCAACTGACCGACCCAGTGAGTCATCAAGCTATTGAACACATTCCCAACACAAACACTACTCGTGATAGTCACCAAAATCCCCTAACTCAGTTCCGTTTTGATCATTGGTTAATTTTCAAATTATTTTACGCTGTTCCTGACACTTTAATAGTTGATGTTTTTTAACTCTCATATACCGGTATGGTTTTCATGGGCATAGACATAGCCAGGGGAGGCATGTCCCCCCAAAATTTTTAGCAAAATATGTTACCCCTACCAAAGTTTTAGGCTGCCTACGCTAGTGTTTATGGGTTTCTGGGCATACAATTTGTGGATTTTATCTTGCGTTCACTCAATGTGTTATTTCCAGGGTAAGACGCGATTCAGCGTCGGCATTGCACTAATTTAGCCTTATCTTTGCGGAAATCGTTTTTAAGAATATAAAAAAGGTCTAGTTGTTTGCATTTTCTACAATTGAGAATGTAAACTGTAACGAGCTAGAGGAAAATCGAACTGCTCAGCCGGTTGAGCAGGTCAACCACACACAAAATGTTCTTCCACTGCATCATTCAATAACGAAGTGGCAGGTTATTTTTTAAAAACAGACGCTCCTCCTTAATTTGTTGAACAAAACTCTAAACCACTGCATCATTGCAAGGCTATATCGAATTTCCTAATGGCATAAAAAGATAGTTTTAACAGCTTCAAAAGTCTGCTTCAAAAGTCAACTCTTTAAAAATATCGTTTTAAAATTCAACACTTTAAGAAATTTACTTCAAAGCTGCTTTTTCGGTCATTTTTCGGTCACAGACCGAAATGCTTTTAATACGAGCGAAAAAAGTTAAGTCATTCAGGTCAGAATGTCTGTAGGCTAATGAACACTGTTACGACGAGATTAATGCAACTGTGAGACAAATGACCGAAATGTCTCAGAGACCAAAATGTCTCAGCAAAGATTGACCGAAAAGTCTCAGCGAAAAAAAAACAGCTTCAAAGATATCGAAAACTTTCACAAGTTGCCTGAAAATCCAGCAAATTTATCCCACCTTGAACGTATTTTTTTGATTGGCAAAACGCACGGGCGTCTGTTTCTTCGCAAGATTTTAATTCCCATTTGAGTTCGCCTCCACTTTTGTCTGTCCTGGTACATTCTGGAGTCGTGTACGTTTTAGTGAAAGGCTTGGTTCCTTTCCAGTTGTCTTTATCCATGAAGTCTGCAGTATCTTTAACAAATAATTAGTCTGTTTTGTTTTAAATTATTGTTTTACCCCTATACGATGGACAACAACATTTTAAGAAAAAGTCAAACCTGTTTGAAGTGTTTTTTTTAATGCAATTACCTTTTTTTCTAATTAGGATATATTACGTTATTCCATAAAGACTGCATAAAAACAAAAAGGCATTCTCCTGCCTCCTTCATTGTAATGTTTGTTTTGACGGTGAAAAAACATTTAACTGAGCGAACAGGGCATCAGCTTAAAATCCTACAGCACCTTGTGTTACAATGATCTAAATTATTCGGTTGCTTTCCTCCGTGACTTTCATTCAAAAGCATTTTCTTGCAAACCTATCACAGTGGTCGTTTCAACTCTTACCTTTAAATTCTCGTCCATAGGCCCACCAACCTCTGTCGCCAAAAAAAATGAGCCCAATCCAAACTTCACTCTTTATCGGCAGTTGGTTCTTAATTATCGACCAATCTGCGACAGACACGTATTCCACCGCAAAGAAACCTAAAGATTCGATTCATACATTAAATGTTTTCCAACTTTACGCTTTCTGTTCAATATTATCCAGAAGTTAATAAGCACTGCATTCGACTGGCATTGCTTTCGACTATCGTGCCGGACTTGCGCCTTAAAATTGCATTTAATACCCGCAAACTAATTGCATTTTAGAAAAGCGAAAACGAGAAAATATCTCTGAAGCACTAAATATATTACAGGGTTTAATCGAGCGAACCTTACAGAAAAGAATTGTTAAACTAGCAGCAAGAAGTAAAAACAACAGGCTATTTTCTTCCAAAATGCTGGCAAGGCAACTATTGCTATCATTGATACATCCGGGAGTTGCAGAAAACGAGATGGAACATTGGATAAATAGCGGAACATGGGACCAGGCCTGTAGCCAGGTTTTAAGGTTTGGGGGGTAAAATACATTTTCAGGAAAGCAAGATTTTTGTTTTTATCATATGTTTAAAACAAATTTTCCTGGGCACAAAAATTTTGGGGGGCACCGAAAAATGGAAGGGACGTGTTTTCTGTGATGACGACTTTTTCCACACATCAGCTGCACTCACTTCTGTCTTCAAGTAGTGCTTTCCCAATTTCGACCAAGCGACTAGCTTGATTGACAGTCTGCTTATATCGCATCGCCATGAGTTAGTTCTCGCCAATTCGGGAAACATCTTTCACTCTTCCAGGTACTGGCGGAGCTTTTATAAATGTACTGTATGTGAAAAACGTTTTTTCTTTCCATTATAAAAGCACTGAATAATTAGTGCTCCACAACTTATTGAAATCATGAAATCACGTTTTCTTCTAGACATCGCAATTTGTCAGGATATTAGACTTTCAAACGTGTTAACGCATTTTGGTGTGCTCCTTTTTTTGACTGCCTCCCTAAATGGCAAATCTGCATCTGCGCTGCTTCCAAGAACTACGGTTATGCGACAATTTTTGAAGTCATTTTACAACATTTTAAACAGTCTTATGGCTACCGTTCAGCGGAAGTTTCATTATTTCTTTAGAATGGCACGAGTGGTCTGTGACCCATGGTTAAGAACCACTGCTTTAAGCTATGGGCAACGAGGTTGCTTTTATAGTGAGCAGCGCATTTTATTCATTGTGTTACCCGACCTGGAATCAAACACAGTTAGTTTACGAAGCATGACTCAGTCCATTGCGTCTCTCAGGTGGACAAAAGTAACGTGTCTATTAAAAAATGAAAGACATATGAGCAAGAAAAATCAGGACAGAATAACAGAAGAAAAGAAACAGAAAGAAAAAAGAGAAAAGAAGAGACAGAGAAGGCTCTTCCTTCTGGTTTGACTAATTTCTGAGTGGGAAACTTTCTATGCGACAACCTAAAGGTTTGCAAAATATTCTGATGCCAGGGGTTCTCAACCTTTCATGATCCGTGGCTTTCCTACCGAGACCCTCAGCACCCAAGGTCCCTTACCCTTCAATAAAAATACGTAGGTTTTGTTTTGAACATTTTTACCTTCTATTAACTATTTTTACCCCGTTGAAGGCCTCTGCTCGTGGCTCCCTGCAAAGGCTTTGTGGCATCTTTGGGACCCCGACCCCCAATTGGGAAACTGCGACCCATACTGATGCCATGCGGATGACTCAATGATTCAACCCATTTTCACTCATCAGTAGTTTATTGGTTTACATAATTGCAATAACCTAACCTAGTTTAGCTAAAACCAAAATGACACAAAACCACGTTTGTTTTTGATAAAAGCATGATCGCTTTGCGTCAACTTCAGAAACGCCTCAACGTAAAAAAGTGACCTCTTCTACTTCGTGTGCAAAGCATTGCGTCGCATGCCCAGAGCGCGCAATCAGAATGTGCTCCAAGAATGTGGTGGCGCATAGGGAACAACAGAGCGAACCTGGTCGACCTGGGAAATTCTGTTGTTGCTTGCCGGTTGCACTGGCAGACGTGGCGTTGGTTGCGTGTTTCACGTCTCCCATAACGAGCCGCAACAAATTACGTTTCAAAGAATAAACAGTTATCTTTTGGGTGTGCTTTGCACTCCAGATGTTGAAGTTACAAGACATGGTAATCTGTTGTATTTACAAAATTTACTGTGCAGCATCTAGAACCTAATCTTTGCTCTCAGTATAAGCATTCTTTTCAGTACGAATCTTCGAGCAAGCAAAGTTACCGAAACGTTTACCTTGCATGCTGCTGAACAACAGCATGCTGCTTCAGGTCTTCCGACCTGCTCAAGTCTATTCTAAGTTCAAGAAACCTACCGTTGTCCTTACAGATCCAATACGCGTCGTACCACGAGATCTCAGGATCGGAATCACCCTGATAGTAATATTCAATGCCGTTGAGAGAAAAGCTCCCTTCGAATACGTTCGCAATTCCGTGAACTGTCAGAAGAAAGCTCAGAAAAACAATTGGCTTCATTACGCTCGTATTTCCTTGCACATATTACAAGCTTGTTGGTAAATGAACCTTTGTTCTCCTGTCTGTAAACAACAAATCACTTACAGTTCGGAAGTTTGCACAAGCTTAATTGTAATTTTCCTACTTACTGTTCCTGTAGGCCTACTGTTAACAGTTTCACTGACGATGAGTGACAACAGGTTAGCGAAAGCTTTGCATAGAAAATACTGAAAAGATCGCAATAACGTGATACGAATATCGCTGCATGCAAACAACAACGCAGGATGGTCCAAAAAGATGTATCCATTTTTCATGAAGTAGAATTTTGTATTGAAAGGAATAGTTCGCAATTTCTTTTCATAGGCCTATCTTACAGACATGCATGTTTTTTGTGTAGTAAGCTTTTTCCTCGTATACCAACATTTTGCGGGCACAGAATAATAATTTATAATGTGCTCGAGACAAGCTCCTTGGCGCTGAATCACTCCTTGGCGCTGAATCACACCCGGTCACCTGTTCTCCGTTTGAATGTTATTCTTGAGCGCATCAATAGTTTGATGACTATTAGCACAGGCCCTGGTCTGACGAATACGCGGCCAAAGGGTGGTCCATACGATAGGAGATGATCCTGAATCTTGTGAAATAACGATGAAAGTATTCGAGTGAAGAATTAGAGCAATACAGTGTTGCTCCAACCAGCTTATAAATCATTGTATCCGTATCACTCCTCGCTTCCGACTCAGTGCTGGGATTAATTTTCTCATTTTTGGTTCAGTGTATCGCTTTGTGTTCACATTACCGGACGTCCATCAGCATTGAACCAGTAGTACCGATAATGCCATTACGGCCTACAACACACCAAACAGTCACTTTCTTTACATTATGTGGGCGATACAGTTGCTCATGTGATTAAGCCTTCGCTCAAAAGCGCGCATTCTGTTTGTTCACGTAAACACGAACGTGGGGATTTTCCCCGTCACTGGTAAAATGAAGTCCAAGAATCAGGGTGGTCTTATATTCGCTGCCTGATGGTTTGCCAGTCTCTCAACCTTATTTGCATCGGTATGAAGTTATAAAATCTATATCTTATACGGAAACAGGTCAAGATCCTAGTGCATTATGCGCAAAGCTGAACACCGTGGACAAACATTTTGGGAATTTCCTTTGAAATTGCTGCAAACATTGTCTGATAGTCATGATGTGATTTTCATTCCTGACTGACTGTGGCCGGCCACTGCGACCTTTATTGTTATCCTGTACACTTCCTGGCTTCCTGAAGTTATCCAGGAGGTTCTTTATTGTGAACGTAGTTGGAGCGTTTCTGCCTTCAAAGTCTCTCCGAAATTGTCGTTGAGTTTAGTTAGATAACTCCGATTTCGTTGCGAAATAGGTCTCTACAATCTTGATCCTTTCCCTCACAGAATACCTTGCTGCTTGATCCATTAAAACAGGGAAATAAAACGTTCCAGCTCTAACTATGATTTACTTGAAAACAGACGCCTGGGTGAATATGTTATGAAACAATAGCGATAACAAAATGGGTAGATCTTTTTGGACCACCTTGCAATTTGCAAAGCTTCCACTGATTTTATGTTGCAAAGAGTGAGTCCAAAATCTGTCTCGTTTTGGTCAAAGCAACAAAAGTACTTTGTTTAGCAAGGCGATGAATTTTTCCCGTGTCTATACAGTAGATATATATATATAAGTACAGATTTAGGCTTATCAGCAACTCAGCAAGACTTAGACTTATCAGCGACTCAGACAGGGCTGAAAATTTGACCGAACTACCTTATTAATCAAAAATATTGCTGTTGTAGACGGATAACTATTTCTAACAATAAACAAAAAAGCAAACCACGGTCCCAGCTACACGTACACAGATAGTACATATTTCGAGTCTATATTAAAGTAATTCTATCGATTCGATTCGAATATCGGGATTTTATTCTACACGTTTCATTCGAAACCGCATTTTGACTCAACCGTAAGTCACTATTGCTACCTTCATTTTGTGCTAGCTAATGTAAAAAGTTGTTTAAGTTTGCACAGGGAGTATAGATAGACAAATGCAATATATGCGGCCTGCGGTAGCAATAACGTTTTCAGTGTGGCCTTACGTAGAAAATGTTTGCCCACCCCTGTCCTATGTTATGGCAATAGTCACAAAAAGTGCGCTCCGTTGGCGCAGCAATGCTTCTCTTTCACTCATGCTTCTTTTCTCACAGTATAAAACTACATGGCTTCCGCCCAGCAGTCACTGTCTCGATGCATTACCTGCCAAGATGTCTAAGTTCAACAGTCACATGCTGCACAGCATAACGCCTACTACCGTAGCTTGAAGTGAACCTATAAAGATTCGTTGCCATGTTATTCTTACGCAATAAAGACCAACAGTAGAAGAATCCCTCGCAAATCGTGCAACCTGCTTCTGCAGACAAAGGAGCGGACATGGGTGAACTGCAAGCTCATCACTGCATGACACCAGAAGAGTGAACCTGGTTCTTGTGTAATGCGAGTTTCATGCCGGCAAATAAACTGTTATTACAAGAATTAAATCAATTAATCGGTACTGACTGCAGGCTTTCTAGAAATTTGTGGTTCTTTGACTCAATTTCCAGAGGGGGGAAATACCAGTACCCCGGGCCATGGGCGTCCGCAGAATTTTTTCCAGGGAGGGGCAAAGTGGACATTTTGCTTATCTTTGTCAGATTGTTGGCAATGCAACGCAAATGGACGTACACAAAAAGAAAATGTCCACTGTTACGTTAACAGTTGCACACAGTGTTTCCCTGTAAGAAAACTTTACACTGAGCCATGGGCGTAGGAAGGACTTTTTCCAGGGGGGGAAACAAGGGATTTTTTCTAAATTTTCCTAGGAGGAGCCAAAAGTGGTGAAATTTGATTTTTCCCACTCGAAACTAAGAAAACAGCCTTTTTTGCTGCAAATTTCAAAATCCAGGGGGCCTTGCCCTCCCTTCCGATGCCTATGCACTGAGAAAATGTTAGTTTTAGTGAGCATGGATATTTTAAGACTAAGTTAGCAGATTTCCAAACGAATTGCAAGCTGTGTGAATTTTTGGAATAAGTGCAGAATCACATGAAAATTCGAACAAAGCACCATTTAATTCAAATAGCTTCTCCTTGTTTTCGTGCTTTTCAAATGTTTTGGAATGTTGAATATTGCGCGAGATGAGATTTTGCGGAAATGGTCTGGTGGTTCTGCGGATTTGCGCACCTTTAGAGGGAGCATTGGTAGCAAAAAAATTCGCTTTATTGGCAGCAATGCTTCTATATCACTCATGCTCCTTTACACATAGTATAAACCAGGGGTAAACAATAGAAGTCATTTGCAGAAAACCAAAAACACCAGCGAGTCGCAAAACTAGTTTGTAGTGTCAATACAAATACGGTAAAGAATGCAAGATTTACATTAAATGATGTATAGTAATTACCATGGGCGTTCGCAGAAATTTTTCCAGGCGGGACAAATTCGACATTTTGCTTAGGCCTATTATCCTTTGCGGCTTGTTGACGATGCAATCAAAATGGACGTACACAAAGCGCTTCACCCTTTCTACACCACAAAGAAAACGCCTAGGGTTACAGCAACAGTTGCAAACCGGGTTTTCCTCCTAAGAAAATTTTACACTGAGCAAATCTTTGTTTTAGTGTGCATGAATATTTTAGGACTGAGTTAGCAGCGTTCTAAGTGAATTATAAGCTTTGTGAATTGTTAGAATAAGTATAAAACCTTATGAAAATACGAACAAACACACATTTGATTCAAATAGGCCTATCAAGTGACCCGAGGGCAATGAACGCTTTTTTTGAAGGCTTTTTTAGTGTTGATGAAACTGTTAAGTCTATCCCAGTTTTATGCTCCAATGATTCAAATAGTTTCTTGTTTTTGTGTTTTTTCAATGTTATGGAATGTTGCAAGTGCGCTAGATGAGATTTCACGGCGCAGTTGCGCATTTTATAGGGAACATCGGTTGCCAAAATGTGCTTTGTTGGCGGCAATGCTTCTTTTTCACTCATACTTTTGTACACATAATATAAATCAGGCCTCAAACCGCGGTTCGCGGCCAGCATGTAGCCTGCGAAGGTGTTTCGTGCGGCCCACGATCAGGGATGTAGTGCTGACAAAAAAGGTGTGGAAACGCTCCCAAAAAACTACCGATTTTAAAACAGCTTCAAACTCACTTTGAAACAAAACATGAAAAAAGTGCGGGAACGCCGTTCCCACGCGTTCCCGTCCCACTACACCCCTGTCCGCGGATGCTTTTGGGGAATTTTCAAACAATTAACATTTACATTATTTAGTTTTTTCGCCGGTGTTTAAAAGTGCTCGGCCAGCGAGTGAACAAGTTCCTTTTAAAGTTTAAACGAACGTTGAGATGGCTAGAAATGATTTGCCTGTAACTCACGATACCTTTCACAGGTTTAAATGTTTCCAGTAAGGTTCAGGTAAAACCACTGTTGCGTCAGCGTCGTATATGTTGCCCTCGGGTCACTTAATAAGTCCTGATTTGGCACTCGGAACAATTTGAGACCCCTGGTATATACGCACGTGGCTTACTACTATCAGCAGTCGCTGTTGCGCTGCACTACCTGCAAAGATGTCTACGTTCAAAAGTTACATGCGGGAAAACGCCTGCTACCGAACTTGAAGCAAACCTTTGAAGATTTGAGGCCATGTTATTGTTACGCAATAAGGACCAAGTCTAGAACAATCCGCTCCCAAGTTTGGCAACCTGCCTCTGCAGGCAAAGGAGCGGGCATTGGTGAACTGCAACCTCATAACTGCATGACACCAGAAAAGTGAACTTAGCTCTTGTGCAAAGCGAGTGCTACACCGGCAAACAAACTGTCATTACAAGGCCTTTAAAAGAATTAATCGGAATTAAACTTCCGCGTTTTCAAGAAATTTTTGCTTAGTCCCAATTCCAAGAGGAGAAATGCCCGTTTTTTCCACCTTGCGGATGCCCATGTGCCTGGTCTTGATGTTGCCCAATTTAAAGCTTCATCAATGATCAAGAAGATAAATTATTTTGATAAAAAAGGTGTAGAAGTATTCATCTCCAAAAACTCTTGAAACAAATATTTTTCAGAAATGTGTTATCTGTTAAGCCTGCCAAACGTTTTTTCAAATCCTGCTAGAAAATCAGCTAACTGCTAGATTGAAAATTTTCCTGCTAACAGTGAGAAAAAATGTCTGCTAGATTTAGCAGCAAATCAGCTGAAATGGCAGCACTGCCCGTAAATTGAAGTGAACCTTTGAAGGTGTGTTGCCATGTTATTGTTACGAAATAAAGACCAACAGTAGAACAATCCGCTCCCAAGTTTCGAATCGTGACTTTGCAGGCAAAGGAGTGAACCTGGTACTTGTGCAGTGTGAGTTCCATACCACGAAAAAGTGTCATTGCAAGAATTAAGTGAAACACGGCCTACTTAAGATATCTTAAAGTAGGCGCGAGTGAAATAGTGAAATAACCGGAACTAAGCTGCTGANTTTAGCTTTTCTAATAATTTTTGGCTCTTAGTCCAATTTCCAGGGTNGGCAAATGCCCGATTTTCCCCCCCTGCGGACGCCCATGCCCAGGGTCTATGAGAGGGGGGTTCAGCAGGAACNTTGTTCCGCGGATCGACAGCTGCGGAGGGGCCTAAGACTGAAGGAACATTTGAGTGTTTGTTACTAACAAACTTGGAAAAATATAGCGAAATTAATCCCGGTGATAAAACTGATTTGGCCTAAAGGGTTTGGTAAGGTAACGTGATCTGGGGCGTATCTAGGGTGTGGCAGGAATAGTACGTGCCATGGGCGCCACTTTGACGGGGGGCGCAAAAATTGCTTGCCAAAAATCAAATCTATGTTTACAGTTTCTTGAACCTCTATTTTGCGCCCATGCATTCATTAACTGCAAAGATGCATCAACACCGCGACCTTACCGAAAGCATTAAGTCAGGCGTGTTACGCCAGCACCACCAAGCATTATGGCAAAACTGTGGTAATGTGACATAACACGAGGGTCAGACACTGTGACAGAACAAGAAATCTCGCATGCCGATCTACGAGAGCTCGTCCTTCTTGGGTTATAAGAAAGGATAAGTCACTCTGTACAGCTGCATTTCAGGCAAGAAGAAATTAGTTAGAATCTGGTTGAGATAAGTTTAAACCCGTGGCTGTGAGAATCTGACTGCTAAGCAAATAACTGCTGTTGAGGTCGTACAGATTAAATAAGAAATTACTTAAACTGCAGCGGCCCACTCTGACTTTACAAAACTTCTTCGATGGCCACTAGTGCCAGATGATAGGCTGAATACAATGGCCCAGTCCAGAAACTAAGGTTGAGAAGCATTAGTTAGTCCTCGAAAAATTAGCAGTTGCTATACCATGTTGAGCATACATGTTAACTCATGAAAGGGCATCATTAACCTGTGTTGTGTAACAGCTCGGTGGCTGCTACATGTGGCGCGCTAATAATAACATCCGCTGGAGTGCAAAAGCCATCGGTGATCTCCTTTGGCTTAGCGGTATGGCGTGCAGCAGAGATGAGCACGGATCGGACTGGATCGGACTAGATCAGGACTGAAGCCAATTTTGGCTGGATCAGGACTGGATCGGACTGCGATTTTTTTGAAAATTGGCAGATCCGGATCGGACTGAGAAAAACTTTTTTTGTTTAAATGCGATTATTCTGAAAATATCAAAAATTTTAGTTGTGATCCGATTTCACAGGTTTGCTAAATGGTAGTGTATACTTTGCCATCAAATGCAAAAACTCTACTGCGACTATTTTGCAATTAGAACTGTATCCATTTTTGTTCACATATAACGTTGAGTTCTAGTAGCAACGTAGACATAGGGGTGGATAGGGCCTACGCCTGCTGTGTGATTGTTCGTTGACTCTGCTCTTTCGATTTCCTTTGGGTTGGCTTGTAGAAGTTACACCTTTGATAGGAATGCTTGTAATGTGCCTTTTCAAACAGCTTAGGATTTACGTTTAGGGTTTACTTTTTGGTTTAGGTTTACGGATTAGGTTTCGGGTTTAGGTTTGAGGTTCAACTTTTAGGTTTAGGTTTTGAGTTTCGGTTTGAATTTTGGGTTTAGTTTTAGTTTTGGGTTTAGATTTCGCGTTTAGGTTTTGGGTTTAGGTTTTGGGTTATGTTTTGGGTTTAGGTTTTGGTTTTGGGTTTAGGTTTTGTGTTTAGGTTTTGGGTTTAGATTTAGTGTTTAGGTTTGGGGTTTTAGGTCATGCAACAACAAGGACCATACGCTAATCCAAGTGCATCATCATGGTCACTTCACCAATCCAAGCAGTCTTATTCTCCTAATGGCAAAATAACTCCAACAGTGCTTTTCCTTCTGATGCCAAATAGACACTTTCTTGTTAAATTTTGGAAATGCCAAAAGGCTGTGTCTATTCTGCTTCATGAAGCAAAAACTCTGCTCGAACTATTTTGCCTTCAACTAATCGTATTTGGCTAACGGCAAAATAGCTCCAGCAGAAAAGGAAAATGAATGATCTTTGGCAGATGATCTTACTTTGGCGGATCAGGACTGGATCGGACTGATGATTTTCAAAAAATTTGCGGATCAGGACTGGATCGTATTCAATTTTATCGGATCAGGACTGGACTCGGACTGAAAAATTTTACAATCCGCTCATCTCTGGTGTGCAGGCAAGCCGCTTCACTTGTCCAGAGCTAGCTTTTTCTGTCCGAAGCTGGCTTTCTGTTCAATGTTCAAGGCCTTGTGAAAAGGTTATGACTGTGAAAAACTAAAATCTACGTGTGACAATTTAGGAGCTGTGTACANTTCAGATGTAGATGGCAAGTAATTACNCGCCGAACCATCGTCAGAAGATCTCCAATAGAGGGGCTTTACGTTTGTGCAAGGGGGTAAGTCATTCTAAACTTT
>JGI24021J15306_10006900_pt1 | contig 13772 bp, 9 predicted proteins | sample Ectturendosymbi1_FD_15306 | JGI IMG/M metagenome (IMG submission 15306) | reverse complement strand
CGTCTGCCGGTGTCCATTAACGTTTGTGTTTTTGTTTTCGTAAAGAGGAGCGCGTTAACAATTAGCCCGCTGTAACTCTACAGTGTTACTTGCCGTAACAAAGAGAAAAGCACAAATACATGAAAGAAGACGAAGATATATACATTGCGGTAGTATAGAGTATACGCTTCATGGCGCTAATGCATTTACTGTACTTTGATGAAATACAAGCTTTTAAGATACACGCATGAATGACGCCATCATGATTATTATAATAAAGAACTGCAATGACTTCCAAGTACATCGATGTATAAAATGCATGAGGGAGTTGGAGGCTGCCAGGGACCAAGGGTAATCTAGGCTGCAGACCTCCCAAGGACGAAGCTGCTTGTAGTGTAAAGGGAACAGTGTATAATAGTTGGTAAGAGTCTTTTGCTCTGGGTATAAAATGTAATATGCGCAAACGGTTATATGGTAAATTGAAGTAAAATGCGTTGCAGGCAAGGACAAGCCACCAGAAGAAAACGGTTCAAAATTGTCACATTAAACATTTACTGTTTTTATACATTGAAAAACACTCGTGAATACCAAAGAGGAAATGCGTCAAAAGCTATAGACCACTGCAACATCGCAATTGTGTCACGAGATTTAAACAGGTTGAGAATCAGTCGCGCAATCATGCTTTGCGGAAAAGAACTCGTCAATACATGGATGGGAACGGAAATGCATTTGTTTTGTGTCTATAGATTAGGCATCCCACAGCTTCATACACTGGTTCGATGCGACTAGTTTCTGTGAGCGCAACAAAAGCCTAACGATGTAATACATAACAGAGACAAACGTTTGTTAAAGACAAAGACAAACGTATGTTAAAGACGTTCGGCTGCCTGTGCCAAACGTGAGCTTAAAATTTCCCAAATTATACGAATTTTTGCTAAACCTGATCGTTTGATGCAAATATTTTGGTGTGGAAATTTACTTGATTCATCTTTAACACGCGTCGCTGACCCACAAAAATAATTAGATTTACTGCTGGTATGATATAACTAAACCGCTGATCTCGCCAAAACAATGCAAAAATTGAGCATCTAAGTCTAGTTTGATGATTGCTGTTTTGAAAAGCTTGGCTGTTGCACCAGTTTATCGCACATGAAGATAAGACACAGTCAACAAAAAACATTGAAGAAAAGTGAGCAGCCGACTAGCAGCGGATATAGAGGCACCTACTCTGTTTGGATGTCTGTGGTTGATCCAACTCATTGATCTCTGTGCTGCAAAGCTTCGTCGTCTCGTTGACACCTTCAGACGCAATCGAACAACTTGAGTCGGAGTTGTCGCAGTCAGAGTCTTCTGTTTACATTTAAAAGCGATATAAATGGAACTGAGCCACAGAGTTTCAAAACGATTAAAAAGCTGGTGAATCTCGGGACAAGCACAAACTTCTTGTATTTTCGACATCTAACGCATGTGAAATAAAAACGTTCCTGTTCGTGCAGCAGATTTAAACGTTTAGGAGATGAACAAGTAAATTACCGGAGCAGCTCGATGGTTGGCAAAGCATCGGTGCCTTTTCCCACAAATTGCAGGAATAATCGGATCTGAAGAAAAAACTTCGTTTATTTTTTCAATGACATTCACAACTGCTGTTATAATAATTATTATATCCAGTAATTATTATAATCATTGTAAAACTTCTTGCAAAGTCATCTTGGAAAAAGCAAGGCAGAAAATAATGATTTGAATGAAATGAAGTCCGTCAGGCGTTTGGAAAACAGTTGCTTTTCGAAAAGTCCAACATAATTTCATTATTTTCTGCGTTGTTATTTCTGATACATTTATTCTCTAAAATGAAATCTGCAAAGAAAAAAGTCATAAACTAAATAGATGTTACTAAAAATTCGCTTCACGAGAAACTACTTTTATGAAAAAATTCAGAGGGAATTGGAAATCGCCAAAAATGGCAACTTACAAATTTAAAGTCTTATCTATGAAACTGAACAGTCTCACACAAGCTTAGGTAACTGATTGGTCAATAATGATGCGACGTTTATGATTGTTAACGCAGCTCTTTGTGCAGCTTAACCCGCGCTGCACGTTCATTGTCGCTACTTATAAAAAGCATTAACCCCAGAAAGTTACTTTAGGTCTTTCATCAGTGTGGTCGCAAACTCTGGGTAAAGATCAAAGACACCAAGAAGGCCTTTGACTGAGATGCATTCGAGCTCGCAATACGTCATTGCTTTGACGTCAGCTTTTGACGACATGACCTGCTTGTCGGGATCAACATCGGCGCCAAACACTTCACCTTTTCCTGGACAAACATAAAAACGGCTTTTTGTGAAAGTTAAGTTCACAGAAATGTACATTTCAAAAAACCCAGGACACTGGCTTCGAACAGTTGCCAATCTTGACATCTGGCGAAGGCGCTTGAGACTTTATTAAGAGTAGTTCAGGCGGTTTTACGCATGCAGGTGAGGGCGAAAATCTAGAGTAAGTTGCTTGATGCCATAATCCGACGATAAACTCCTGATCTCTTTTTTTTTAGAAAAAACGTCGTTTAATTTATTCAATTCGGTATTTTGTTTCTTTGTTCATTTCAGATTTAAGATACATATCACAGCGGTCGACTCTAGTACGTAAATTCCATAGGCGTTCTTATAGGCGATGCACCTTCGTTCAGTACCAGGGTGTACCTATTCTACACTTGCCAGTCATGCATTGTCATGCAATGAGCTCGAAACAAAGTAGTTTTTGCTGCAGTTGAGCACAGAGTGAAGGTGCCTTTGAGCCAGTCCGCTAAATAATGAAATGATTTCACTTGTCCATGAGTGTCTTTGTCACCCTTCAGCGATGCATTAAGTAACACGCTGAGGTGTTTAACTTGTTCAGCGAAATCAACATTTCAAAATTTTGCCCAATACCCTTAACATTAAGGGAATATACAGAGGAAAGTAACCGCACCCCCACCCACCCAGTATGCAAGTGAGCACGTCTTCTTCACGGACTTCCAGAGAACCTTTGCAAACCACGTTCACTGTTTCAAGAGGGTCTCCAACGTAGACAACGTGGCCTCCTGGCGCAACGGTGCACCGTCGTGTGTGAAGCGATAAATAACGACGAAAACCCTGGAATGAAAACGTTTGAAAACTTCTTTCAGTCTTAGATAAAACCAGCAAGCTATTCGAAGATAGTTTGAGGGAAAAATAAACGGTTGAAAGCAGATTGTCCGCTGTCGTTACCCACCACTACGCTACACTTCTCGGCTGAGTTGCGAAAAACAGTTATATAACTAAGAATTTAATTTGAAGTTGGACTGCTGTCTGAACCTACCTTACAACCTGATACTGACGATAATGCATGTTTTCATGTGCAGGAGCAGGAACTGCCAGTCTTTTTGTTTGAAGCAACACTTGGAAAATTATTGCCACTGCATTTTTTCGTGCTTTAAACGTTTGCACAAGTAAAGATCAAAGACGACTGAACTTTTCACTTTACCCGAAATTTCTGTTTTGTACAAAAGCACATTCGACGAGACATGCTCACGCGTGAGTTCATAATCAGACACACGAAAAGTTTATGATCAATACCTCGTTTTCGATTTGAAAAGCTGGCAGGTTGAAAAGGTCCTTGTGCAGGTGCAACGCAATGTCGGCCTGAATCTCGCGAGGGAATTCCTTCATTATCTACATCAGTGAAAACAAAAGAAACGAATTAATTCGTAATGCATTAACATTTATATGGTCAGTAGCACTGGGACAAAGCAACGGGCAAGAAGGTTTGTGTTTTCAAATCAAACAGTCATCTTCTCAAGTCACAGTCTGCTATCGAAACTCTAGGTTTTACACGAAAATAAACGGAACACTCTAGAAAGAGACCATTAGAAAACTGCCGACCACGCACTAATAACCTCAAACAAGCTTTTGCAAAACACGTTTACTCTACATCAGGGGTCTCCAAACTTTTTTCTCAGAGAGCCACATAAGCCACTATACAAAAGATGGAGGGCCGGGCAACTTTCATGATATGATTGTTTTGGGATATGTTGCATTTTGCCAAATCAACTAATTTTTCATGAGGATTTTTCTTTTCATTATTGACAAAATGTCTTTGCGGTCAGATCGAATGGCTTCACGGGTCGGATTTGGCCCGCGGGCCGCAGATGGAGACTCCTGCTCTACATAAAACAACAAGTTCACCATTGCAGGTTAGAGCAGATAGCGACGCTCTCAAACAAAAATACAGCTGGAATTTCCGAAAATGGATACCGAAGTTTAACTTGTGATGTGTCGTTTGGGGGGGTGCGCAGAGCGCATTAGGTCCGCGGGCGAGAGGTTTCGGCGAATATGGGCAAACGAGTTGTTTCAGAGAACGTACAAAAGACCTGACCTCATTAGGATTGACTCCTCGACTTTCTCCCCAAGTTCTTTGGAAATGTTCAACCATTCGTCTTTTGATCGTTTTTGACAGCCTGTCAAGTTGCAAACTATATATGAATCGATGAAGCAAATCGGCCCTTGAAAGAAATTGGCGCTACATTCATATGTTTAAAAAAGTTGCAAACGTACCCGTTTTTTTTGCTTTCATTGACCAAATCTACCATAATTCTCGAATTTCATAGCAAAATGGTACGACGCGTAATCCCATCAATGCAAATTCGGGACATCGAGTCTCACGTGGTATTAGTTTTATTATGCAGTTTGCCGAAGAGCGTTATAGAGATGCGGAGTAACGTTATATGATGCCGGCGATCATGCCGAACGAGATACATCGGCCACTTAACCATCCGCGCAACTTGGTAGTGCAATAAAGCAACGACGGAAAGCTCCAGTAACCGAACCTGTGAACTTTGATGAAGTCTTTCACGTCTCTCGTCTTAATGTCGTACTGGGACCGGCGTGCGTACATGCGTTGGATGATCGCAGTCACGTTCCCGAACACAACCGCGTGCATTAGAGCTGACAGGTGGAAGCAGAAAAAATTGACCTGGTAAGCTGCTTCACTTCTGCACCGAAGATTTGCGGCAGTAGTGCAAGTCATAGTAATGAAAAGCATGGCTGCACGTTGTCAGTACAGCCACAGGCATAAGTAGCAAAATGTGTTTACAGCAAAATTGTTGCATTGATGCCTAACCGAAGAAAATTTTGAAACTTTGTTTTCACTTTTGTTTTGCTCCTACCAAAAATAACATGAAACGACTTTATGCTGCTTACATTGTATGCACTAAACATAATAGCGTTACTTTGTTGATATGACATCGAAAAAGTAGCAATGCGTTTCAGGGCTCGATTATGTCTCAGGTGAAACGAATCATTTGATGAGGAGATGTATCATCATTGTCATAAAGAAAGTATGCTGTTCATCGCAATCGTCGAATGAAGTTACAGTTTCAACAGAATCGTTTTAGAAAATGTTTTTTTGCAGATTACTCAAATCCAACGAGCATCTTGTTGTCTTAATTTTAGCACTAATAGTGATTACAAAATCTTTTGGCTTTTGCAACACACTTCAATGTTTTTACCTTGTAAATAAAAAGCTGTCAGACGCTAATAAAATGTGGAAGAACAACACCTTGCGAACGTGCTCATTAAGCTTCAAACAAAAACTAATGATGGCAACAAGAAAGACCAAACAATTTCACAACTTCTTTTCAATTCAGATCAACGTGTTTTATAAAATATTCTGCGGAATCATTGCTTTTAAATAAGATAAACGATTAATATTTCGAACTCTTAACTTGAACCCTGCTCAGGTAACCATGGCAATTTTGGCCAAATCATTTTTCAACTATTGTAGAAATGCTTACCGTTTACGCTTAAAACTGATTCTTTCAGTTGCTGATTTTTTATATACGCTCTGTCGGGCAGTCCTGTTAAAATCTGCATAAGTTTTGTATTTTTCGAGTAGGGTGGTTGGGATATGGAAAATTTAACCCATGGATACCAGCACGCCCGTAGCCAGGTTTTAAGGTTTGGGGGGAATATACATTTCAGGGGGGAAATATTTCTGTTTTCAGTATATGTTTGAAACAAATTTTTCTGGGCACAAATTTGGTTGGCACAAAAAAAATTAGGGGGCACTGCCCCAATTGGTCCCCTGGGCCTGGCCACCAGTGGCACGACAAGAAAAACTGTTTTGCTCAAAACCAATTTTCGCATGTACTGTAGGAGCAAACAAGGAGAGCTATGCTAGCGGGTAATTAAGACACACGAGTGCAGCCGCTAACAAGATACAGTAAGCAGATTTGGCGCCTGGCTCCTGTTCAAGTCGTAGTCTTCATGTTAGTGAAACTGTAGAGAGGATCTGGCGTGTATGGGATTTTGTCCACACTCTGCTGCTTCACAGCAACGTAATTGCGTTTGAGAAGGGGGTCGACACAGGCCCGTAGCCACGGGGGTCTTTCGGTTGCAATGACCCCCCATAAATTATTTTTGTGCCCTTCCAAATTTTGTTGTGCCCAGAAAATGTTTTGTTAAAACATGTAATAAAAACAACAATCGTGCCCCCTAAACATATTTTGTGCCCCCTCAAACCTTAAGACCTGGCTACGGGCCTGGATCGACACTTGATCTTGAACTGATCAGTTTGTAAAGTTCGACTAGTCAGAAAACGCCTGCACGCAGTTGTTAGTAAGCACGTTAAAATTTTGTAAAACTTTAGAACATTTTTGTTTAGCACACAGGCCCTGGACTTGCTTTTTGTAAAGGAAGTTTATAGGTCGTAAAAATCACACGTGCGGTACCTCAGAACAAGCGTTGCCTCTGCTAAATGGACAAAATCACCTTGCTTTATTTTGTTTATGATCGATAGTGCGCCGTGATCAAACTTATTACCAGGGATTGTCGTCAAGTATTTGCCCATTTTGGACAAAGGTTTCCTTGTGTGCCTGAAAATTGCAAAAATATCCTTGAAAATAATATATTTTCATGTCTCAAACTAATTTACTTCTATACTTAAAAGCACTAGGTTTTCTGTATGCGTTCGAGGAATTAGCCAACCGCGCTCTGCTTTCATCTTATTGCGATGATTCCAACTTCCCAATATCTATATTTAAGTATGTATTTTCCGCGATGGGTGTAAACAAGGAATCGATCAGCAATTTTCGATAGGAAATCGATTTCACGTAAAATTACGCATCCTCAATCCTTAACCAAAGACAATTATTTACTTCTATTGTATGCAGTATCGCAAGCTTCGAGCAGAAAACGATTTTAATCTTCAACCGGATCGTTAATAAAGGCCATTGGCAGAATGTCTACGTTTTTCCTGCCTTTTTGGTGTCTTTAGTTTGCGTACCTCCCATTTTTTCCTTTGGGAAGTAGTGTTTGTTTATTACCAAATAAACATATTTTGAAATTGAACAAGTTCGTGTTTTCATGTCAGGTGAGCTTTAGAATAAAAGCTGAGTTGTTGAAAAAAACGCCTGTGCCACTAAAACGTTACAGTTAATCCTGGGCCAAGCCAGGGTTGCCAGCGGTGAAAGTGTCCGAAGGTAAACTGAGAAATGTGTTAGAAACTTGCTCACAAAGAATGAAACGTATGATCTATCGCATTACAGACAGTCAACAGAAAGATCCAATTGCCCGTTGAATGTTTCTTGATAAAGAACAACCTCAGCAGCTAAAAATAAAATGATCTAACGTAAAACGTAATAAAATGATTTAACGTAAAAATTTACTCTTTTCAACAGTGGCGCAATTACAGGTTTGAGCCAGGGGGGACAGACTTAACAGAAGAGGGTCTACTGGCCAACGCAGGGGGGGCCACTAGCCATCACTCAGAAAAAAATTTAAAAATTGATAGTGAATCCAGATGTCGTAGATGTCTATACTAGCTAAAAAAACGAAAACACCTCGATAAACGCAAAAACAACAACCTACTGAAAACCGAAGGAACGCCAAATATCAAAATGTCAGTTAGAGGGGGCCCAGCATTTACGTTTAACTTGGCAGGGGGGCGGATCAACCCCTGCCCCATTGTCAGTTACGCCACTGGCTTTCAACTAATAACGGCTGGTTATGCGGCGTTTGACTGCTTCGATTGAGAACGCATCGAACGAATACAGAGTGCATGGTTGTTGGCGCAGTTCCACTCACCTCCGATCATCATCACACAAATGGAAAAAATCTTCTCGTTGTTCGTGTTTGCTGAGACGTTGCCAAACCCTACGCTGGTCAAGCTGCTCAGAGTGAAATAGAGTGAAGTGATGTAGGCGCTGGTGTCGTCAGGACCACCTTCGGTCTCGTTGAAAAAAGGTAGGTGTAGAGTGGCGCCCAGCTCGTACAACCATCCTGGAAAGAGACAAAAGATTTGTTCATTTTTTATCTTCAGACCGGGTACTCGATCCCAGCGTAAAGTATAAAGTAGCCGAGAAAGAAAGCTTGACCCCATCTCATGGCTTCGTTTAGCAAATCCTTGCATCTAACAACTCTTGAGGTTAATTGGGTCTCGCAATGCATCGCCAGGCCGCGAATTCAGCAAATACAGTTTTCAAAGTTAAAAGCAGTCAACTGCTCACCGAAGCGCACACAGAACAAGAGTCGTAATAAAAAGAAAGAAACAGCGCAACGTTTCCAACGACAAATCCTCACCCACTCCCTTCCTGTTGCGCACCTCGCTCCTCCCGATGCTGAGCCAGATGCAGGCCAACCAATGAGCGATCAGGAGGAACATGACCATGAGCATGAGGAGGACCACGGCGCTGTATTGCGACCAGCGGTCAATGTTGTGGAACAGACGAAACAAGCGAACGAGACGTACGGTCTTCAGAAGAGCGACCGGCTGAGCTCCCTGCAAAGCACGGAGTTGCAAAAGTCACTTACGCAGGCGTGGTAGGAAGACGGTGACAATACTTTTGAGTGCTTTCCACGGGCAATAATTGATTCCGTATGGACACTCCGCTGAACAGCACGCTTTCGGTCGTGCGAACAACCCGCTTTCCTTTGTCATTACATCTGACTTTGTCTTCAAAAATTTAACTGGTCGAAGTCGCATTCAGTGAATAACTAGTTTCCACCCTTGCTCAGTCGGTACCGGGCTCACAACACACAAGCAATAGAACCAGGATTTAAATATACAGTAGAGTAGGGCAAGGTTTTGCGTGCGTACGCGCTCACCAGAAGCAAACGCCTGCAATACATAAACCCAATCAAGGTTGCTAGACACCTTTTGAGAAAAGAGTCAAACCACGTCTAAAAAATGTCAACCGGGTAAAAAATGCCAAATTGTTAAAATAACATGAAATTAAAAATTCCTTATTAGTTGTCGGGTGGTCACTAGAGCCAAACAATATTTTTGACGCCAACTGCCTCCAAAAACCAAATGTGTAAATTGTTTACTAAACAAATACTAAAAAATAACTGCAGTTACGAACAGCAACTGTTCTTTGGTAAAGGCCTAAAGCTGCACTGAATTTTGCTGTTATTAGCTCAATGAATAAAACTGCACTGAGTTCACTTTTGTGCGACGCCCTTGGAAAATTAAAACGACGCACAGGGCGTCGCGACGCACAGTTTGAGAACCATGGTTTTAACCTTTCAGGGACAAAAGGCCCATTGTAATGTAATAAGCTTACAGCAGTTCGTGATTTAGGCATGTCGTAACCGTCGCATGAGGTGGAAGTAGTTCCTTAAAACTAGAACTGATTAAACCATACTGAAGGCCAACTATTTTACAAGGGAGGCTGAAGAATTTGGCAATTCTATCTGTAGAAAATAATACTGCTTAAACCATTGACCTTCAAAATATTTTGGGAGATTTTGCAAATACAGAAGCCAGAAAAGAAAAGCATTTTTCTAGAAGCCCTGTCCACGCATGAGCAGAATGTATGTAACTGCCTTTCATTTTTTGAAAAGAAACTTTCATGTTGTCTTTCAAAATTTTGCTATATCAATCATTTTATTTTTTTCGTTAAAAACGAGCATACTACACACGAAATATAAACGTATATCAATTCTCACTTTTGTAGAGTATGGCCTCGCCATCCTTTTTATAATTGGGCCCCGCAATTCCGAGAACCGGCCCTGGCCCAAACAGTAAACACGTGTTAGCTGCAAAATTTCCTTTCCAGATCTCCCAAACACACGCGGAGCTTCTATAAACAGCTTCACGAAGGCCAATTTCGATTTCACTTTAGACTGTCGTTGGCTATCATCCTACGAACTGCATGAATATTTTACAAAAAGGTTCGGACTTTTTAAAACGCTTTAGGAGTTTAAATATTTCATCACGCAACAAGTAATAAGCTCATAACCCTGCTGCTTTGTTAGCTTTTTCTGAAAAGGAAAGATGAGACCGCAAAGCTCTCATGAAAGCTGAAGATATATACTCTGATAATACCACAGTGCATGATTCTTGGCGGCAAAGTCCGAAAGAATTCTTTTCGATTCATTTATTGACTATTTCTGCATCCAGTGCAGGGCTGCACAATTTTTTTCTATTGCCGACGCATTACGTAAATTGTTGAAAATTACGGCCGCCAGTGAGTTCAGGATATTTTTTTATTGCGTTGTTTCTGTTCTGCTTCCACACGTGTGTTTGGTCGTCTTTTTACCAAGTATCTTCATAAAATAGACAAAGAGTTTTTATTAATGCACAGCCGACATAACTTTTTAAAATTAAATTACACGCACACGGTTGCATACATTTCCATCGAAGGCCGCACGAGGCCGTATGGCCGCAGGTTGTGCACCTCTGATCTGGTAGAACGGGTACTGTGACGCAACACTCGCATCCTGCAGATAAACGCTGATCGCTTGTAATGAGGTTTTAAAGCCAAGTCATGGTAGAACAGCAAGTGAAACATGCCCAGGATGGCTGCGTTCCTAATCGAACTGCTGGTGATTAGTTTAGTGCTTGATCACAAAATCAATAAGACTTCGCTGCACCCCTCAAATATGTGGCGCAATCTGTTGATCCCAAAGAAACTATGTGAACAATATTTGTCTTTCCCAGCGTCGTGAAAGGGGCTGCGCCACTAAGTTTGAAATCTGTTGATTTATACAAACGTTTCTTAAAGTAATTGCTGCTTACAGAAGAAAGCTGAATTTTCATCTGCCCCTCCAGCAAAGTATAGAGCAGTGGTTGCCCCCACAGAGGGTTATTTGACTTTCAGTGGGGGCATTGAGGCGATTGACGAGTCAGGATTCAAATTTTCGAATTTAATTTTTTTATTTTTCTTCAGGTTGTTAAACATGTGACAATGAGACAAATATAAAATGCCAATGAGACAAAAGCAAAGCGGAGGATGAAAACGCCTTTATGAAGAACAAAAGAACGATGAGATCGTTGTGGCCCACCACCTCTTGGAAACGATAGCGAAAGTCCTGCTTCGATCGTTTCTAAAGAACCAGCCACATTTGTTTGTTGGGTCTGTTAATAGCTGAACAAAAAGTCAACTTGTTTTTTCAAAACCTAAATTGCTTCACGCACGTTATAACAGGGGTGCGAAGGCACTGATGCCATATTTTGTGATGATCATCCGTTTTCCTGCCCACGTAAGATTAAGATATAAACTTGCTCGTACGGATAAGAATCAAGGCAGACTCTTCGGTACTGACAACTTGTCATTGATTTGACAAGTTGCCCAACATCGCAGCAAAAGAGCAACACAAAATTTTCAATCTTGTGCTTTTAAGCAGCTTTTTCCTTAAACAAGCAGTGAAGCAGAAAACCTCTTGTGTGTTTCATGCGCAGCCAATACATGTTTACAATACTATGACGATTTTACTTCTTTCAATCTATACTCTTGTTAATCTGCATTCACTAGATTAAGTGTTTTGAATAATATTTTCTAACATAAAGGCACATGCCAATGTCTCTGAGGTTGGCGAACGCTGTATTCGACGAATAACCACTCAAGCCTTCGTTATTTTCACTTGTTGATTCATATTTCATCACCTGCTTCTTGCCACGAACACTGTCAAAACTTATGGCGGCGGGGGCTATGAACCTTGGACCAGAAGGGACAAACTTGTTGACTCGCGGGCTGCAGCGGGTTCTAAATTTGACAGTGGGATCGGATCAGCAGTAGATGGATTGTTTGTAAGAAGCAAACATTAATCAGGTATGAAAAATAAACTGAAACTGCTTTCATTTACATTATTTGGGAAGTTCGGTCAGTCAGATTAAAGAGATCAACAGGTTGAGGTTCGAATCCCGGGGTCTACATCTTAGAGTCAGACGTGGCTGGATTTGAAGTGGAATTACGTATAAAACCTTCCCATCTCAGATATCAGTCTAAACATCTGATTGACGAAAACGGATGCGCTGAAGCGGATCGTTATTTAACGGCAGAGATGTGGAAGTATGCTTACTCACAAAGTTTGCATACTCACAAATTTTGCTTACGTATGAAGTGTGCTTACTCACAAATTTTACTTACTCACAAAGTGTGCTGACTCACAAAGTATGCTTAGTCACAAAGTGTGCTTACTCACAAAGTTTGCTTACTCACAAAGTATGCATACTGACAAAGTGTGCTTGCTCACAAAGTGTGCTTACTCACAAAGTTTGCTTACTCACAAAGTTTGCTTACTCATGAAGTGTGCTTACTCACAAAGTTTGCTTACTCATGAAGTGTGCTTACTCACAAAGTATGCTTACTGACAAAGTGTGCTTGCTCACACAGTGTGCTTGCTCACAAAGTGTGCTTACTCACAAAGTTTGCTTACTCACAAAGTGTGCTTACTCACAAAGCGTTCTTACTCACAAAGTGTGCTTACTGACAAAGTGTGCTTGCTCACAAAGTTTGCTTAGTCACAAAGTGTGCTTGCTCACAATGTGTGCTTGCTCCCAAAGTTTGCTTTCACAAAGTTTGCTTACTCACAAAGTGTGCTTAGTCACAAAATTTGCTTACTCACAAAGTGTGCTTGCTCACAACGTGTGCTTACTCACAAAGTATGCTTACTCACAAAGTATGCTTGCTCGCTTACTCACAAAGTATGCTTACTCACAAAGTATGCTTGCACAAAGTATGCTTGCTCGCAATTTTGTACCATTTGCACGCTCAAGCGTTCTTACTCTCAAAGTGTGCTTAGTCACAAAGTGTGCATGCTCACAATGTGTGCTTGCTCACAAAGTGTGTTTACTTATGAAGTGTACTTACTCACAAACTGTGTTTACTCACAAAGCGTGGTTATTCACAAAGCGTGCTTGCTCACAAACTGTGCTTACTCACAAACTGTGTTTACTCACAAAGCGTTCTTACTCACCACGTGTGCTTGCTCACAAAGTGTGCTTAGTCACAAAGCGTGCTTACTCACAAACTGTGCTTGCTCACAAAGTGTGCTTACTCATGAAGTGTGCTTTCTCACAAACTGTGTTTGCTCACAAAGTGTGCTTATTCACAAAGTGTGCTTGCTCACAAAGTGTGCTTCCTGACAAACTGTGTTTACTCACAAAGTGTGCTGAGTCACAAAGTGTGCTTACTCACAAAGTTTGCTTACACATAAAGTATGCTTGCTCACAAAGTGTTCTTACTCACAAACTGTGCTTACTCACAAAGTGTGCTTGGTCACAATGTGTGCTTGCTCACAAAGTGTGCTTACTTATGAAGTGTGCTTGCTCACAAGCTGTGTTTACTCACAAAGTGTGCTTATTCACAAAGTGTGCTTGCTCACAAAGTGTGCTTAGTCACAAAGTGTGCTTACTCACAAAGTGTGCTTACTCACAAAGTCGATATGGAAGAGATGAGAAATGGTGTCGACGGGCAGTGCAGCCACGAGGTCGACCGCGAACCACGTCCTCAAATAATTAACGGCGATTTGTCGGGGATCGGCGACGATCCAGCCATTCTT
>JGI24021J15306_10006899_pt1 | contig 13773 bp, 9 predicted proteins | sample Ectturendosymbi1_FD_15306 | JGI IMG/M metagenome (IMG submission 15306) | reverse complement strand
TAGCTTCGAAAGAGTGGCCTCAAATTCGTTTCTCCATTAAAGGGATATTTTTTGTAAAGTGCCAATTTTATAGCCACCTATGGTATTTGAGCGTTTCTCACATTTTACACATGGCATAACTTCAAAAATGTTATTGTTGTGTGTTTGCACTTATGTGCACGAAACTGGTGAAAATCTTTGAACGCAGACTTGCCATCGACTTGACGGCTTTATGTACAAGGTGAGCTTTGGTGTTCTTCAGAAAACATTTGTTGCCCCGCTTATTTTGTGCTTCTTAATCATGGTTTGCGAAATCAACAGACTTGCGTAAGAAGCATAACCCATTTTTTTGCAAAACAGCATAAACTAAACAAAGCCGGTAAAGGCGAAAATTTTTTTAAATGAATCTGGATTTTGTTTCCAACTACAATACCCATACACTCGCGCGCGGCTTTCCGCATATGCCACGAACTTTCCTTTCAAAACTGCCAAACTCATCACGAAGGTGTTGAGAAAGCTCTCAAGTGAAGACAGTTTAGCTGAGAAAAAGCTTCAGTCGCGGCCTTTTAGCTAATACCATTATACCCTTCTGTTCTTTGAAGCCACCCTTCACTTTTGAACCCTTGATGTTACCATCGATCTCGCCATTTCACTTGCTAAAGCAGACTAGCAGTTCCTTCCCCGCAGCTCTGGTTCTGCACGTGCGCTACCCTGAAGGAAAATCTTACGGACCACGAACCAATAGCTATTTCAAACAGCTTATCGTGGTGAATGCGTTTATACAAAAAGTTGAAATTATGCGAAGCGCAGGTCGAATGCTGCGGTGCTTCTGCAGATTTTTCGTTTGTGACCAAACAGATGTTGCTATTTACGTAATATCTGTGGCTGCTTCGCGAACATACTATTTATGCCGGCAGGCAAGCACTTACCAACCATTTCGGTTTCGGAGTAGGCAGAACCAGGGGCGGAGCCAGACATTTTCATTTGAGGAGGCCACTGGAGGGGCCAGTTTTGCAACAAGGGGAGCTGTCAATGGCCTGTGTAGGACTTTCAGAAAGAGACCTGAAAAATTTTGGGGGGGCCAGGCAAAATTTTGGGGGGCAGTGGCCCCCCTGGCATCCCCCTAGCTCCTCCCCTGGGCAGAACCCATGCCAGAAAGTCTTCAGAGGGGGCTTTTAAGTTTTTGCAGGGGTCTTGATATTCAAAAAATTGGCAAAAACACCACTGATTCAGTTTTTTTTAAGGAAAATGTTAGGTTCTCGGTATGGACTTGTAGGGACCCGATTTCTGATTCTAGGGACCCGATTTTCTCTGATTCTAGGGACCCGATGATAATTTTCTGTTTGTAGGGACCCGATTTTCAATTCTAGAGACCCAAATCAGGTCCCTAGAACACCTTAAAAAAACCCTGCACTGATTCATAGTGTTTCATATTTAATTTGGGCGACTTGGAGCTTTGTTTGGGGAAACTAAGCTCACCAAAGGGCTTCGTGGCGACGGGACTGAGAGGACCTACTTAGCCAAAATGCAGTTTAATTTTTTTTAGCTTTGTGCAGTGACGTGATGCACAAGTTGCTACAGTTGCGAGATATATTCACGTAAAATAAATGACAGCAGAAAAAACTGCAAAAGAGTCGAAAATAATGTCAATTTTTTCAAAGAACCGATTAACATGAAACAAACAACTGATTTTCATCGCGGGGGCCTCTTGTTATGGGGACCCAAGGCAATTACCTCTTTTGCTCTCCACCCTTAATCCAGCCCTGGTTATTAACAGGTCGGTTATGAACACCTTTCGCGCCGGGCGGTTTTCCAGCCAAGTACACTGTGGTGCCAAGCTATTTTTGACGGTTGGGGTGGTTTTGTGACACTTAACAAAACAAATTAAAAATACATTTTAAAGCAGGCAGAAATAAAAAAACAACCTTTTTTATTCCACAGACCATTGGCCTGCGCTATCAACTCGAGCAACACACCTTTTCTTGCCTACAACATTCCTGCAATCCTTTTGCCTAAAGAGTTCCAGTAGGCCTAATGGCTCAGAGACGCTACTGCCTGATTAGGCCTGAAATCAATGAAAAATTGCATGAAACACAACAAATGAATGGTTGAATAACCTTAAACCATGACTATTACACAAAAATCGTTTGTTCTTTTCCATCACCAGCCTACACATCTGCAAATGTCTAGCAACAAAAACTCGCCAAACGAAACAAGATGACGGCTGGGTTGCTTGCTGCCTGCTGTAGAAAGTCGTATCAGATAAATTCCCGCAAGAACTAACATGAGCACCGAACCTCGCATCCATACAACTATCACTTTTCAATAACCTCAGTACGTCCAACGACGTACTTGTCAATAGAAAAGGTCTACCATTTATTGCATAACATTTTCCAAAGTACGTCGGGCGATGTACTTTGGCGCCCCTTTCGTTGAAGCGTGCTACGTCGTACGATGTTAAGATGTTCAGACCACAGTGCACCCAAATGGCGCACAGTTTTATCATTGCAGATAGATATTTGAAGTAAAGCGTAAAGATTGTGTCTGTTAATTAGAAATGAAGACAATTTTGCAATTTTGTCTGTTAAAAACGGCTTCGGATTTATTTATCAACAACCCATGAAAAAACACAACTACTCGTCAAATAAGAATACAAGTTTTTGTCGATACGAACACAATTTTTAAGGAATACATCTTAATAAGACATTGTTGAGACTGCTCGTTTCAACTACGTATATTTCATAGAACAAACTTCGATAGCGTAGGTATGTTTACAAGCTTGGGCAAACAAGCGTAGGGGTTTAACTGGAATCTTGGGTGGGTATCTTTACAAGCACCAGTATGGCCAGATGCAGTTTCCTAGCGAAACTTCAGTGGCATGGAATTCTTAACTTTCTGTAGTAAAATACAATTGTTTAATTGTCACAGAGCGAGATACCATTCAGGACATCTAGTTTCATGACAACAAAGCCATTCAATCTGTGTTTACGATGCCTGCTCTAGACCCCCAGCAGGAATGTGCTGAATCAGCCGAAAAGGAATGCCGTCACAAAGTTCAGAAGCGAACAGTAAATCTTTGTTTCATACATGATCGAAAGCATCCCGAGTAGTTTTGTCATGAGACAGGAAACTGAAATAGACGCTCAACGCTTTTTTGCGCGCCTAGAAAGCGCAGAGTCCTTTTCAGATAACCGTTAAGGAGAATGCCGCTACCCTAGCAAAAGAGTTTGTTGCCGTTGTAAACATCATCAGTGAAAGAAATTTTACTTTCAACTTTTAATTGTTCCTGTCAAAAATGCAACAGAGCAGGTCATGCAGTTGCTAGCTGTCTGAGAATAAGCTGGATAATCCATCTATTTGAAGTTGTTATTAGCCAAAAAACATGATTGGAAAAAATGCGTTGTTATTCTCTTTGTAAAACTGGTACAATCTGGTTCAGCAATGCATCCTGCCATAAAATCTTGCCAATGACCATTGAATATAAGCAGTTTGGCGCAAGTATTTCAATTCCTTAGTGTTTCAATTCCTTAAGTCCTTAGTTCAGGAAATTGTCGTAGCTGACCCACTGCTTAGGTTTGCTTTAGTTTTACTCAAGATGTTTGGAATGTTCTGCTAACAGATTTTGCCAGTGGGATCAGGTTTCTATTTTTCATAACACATTCACATTAACAATTACAGGCTGTAGCTTTGCAGCAGGCTGTTTGAGGAATCTCCTGCCTGGTTCTACTTCCATCTTCTTGCAATGATTCAAGCGTGCACTCATCATTCAGCAATAATTGTTAAGTCACAGCAGTGACCAACACCAAGCGAATCATCGCAATGTTTTGCGTAAGGAAACTAGTTTCGTGTGTTTCACATCTTCAATCCTTATTCAAATAGAACTCATTCACATTAAGTAACTAGTTTCCACAAAGGTGACACAAGCGAATCAATCGAGCAAAATTTTTTATAGGAAACCTCAATTTATGTAACACTACGCATCCTCAATCCTGCAGTGTTGTTCATATAGAACTCTCCATTGGGAGATTGTGCATTATGTAAAACTGATGATGATCCCAGATCGAAATTAACTCGTCTCGTAAATACAGCCTGTGCCCTCATTTTTGCTTAAATGCCTTCCGTGCTAAGGCAGAACAGCAGTTGATCAACAAATCCTTCAGAGAATTGGACCATAGAATTACACCAAAACGATCCAGACGCGGGGAAGATTTAGTGACACCTCATCTTAGCGCCAGAGGAAACAGACGTGAATTTATCCTCAGATTTAATGAACATTAATGAAAAAACAGCTTGCTCAAAAGAGTTCCTCTTTGTGCCAAAACACGTTACTTAGGAATACATTGACTACCCTAATTGCTAGTCTTGTCACATGATGCCGTAAGGTGTGGTAAGGCTCTGACAAGCATGTCACCTGGGCCAAAACAAGCAAAAAAATGTACGCTCTTTATGCATTTAATTAGAGAAACTTTAGTCACAACTGCAAGTAATCGATTTGAAAATGTTGCATTGACAATTGCATTGCCAACTGTTTTTGTAAAAATTCGGTATCCGGTCTAGCACCGTCTGCTAGGCATAAACTTTTACCGGCGTATGAAAGCAGTGGCGCCATGAACGGAGAGCAGATGGGACAAGGTGCAACGTCCTTGGAGGCGCCAAAGTGGATAAAGACGTGAAACAGTATATTTGATTGCATGGTGTCAGGACATTTGCAGCGATAGGGAAGCAAGACTGCAGAAATGAGCAGAAAAGGCCATCAATCCAGTTTCAGCAGTTCAGGAAAGTTTCAAGGGAATTGTGCTCAGTTAGGGAAAACAGCAATATTTACAACCGGTAGCAACGTCCCACGGGGCGCACATACAGTTACACGCCACATTTGGGGGTGCCAAACACCCTCATGACGCACACCAGTGGGATGTAACTACGTAATCCCCAAAAATCTCAATTAGTTTTGGCTAACAGACTTACAATCTCTAATCAGATAATATCGATTGTTCATTCCTCCCGAGCTTTTCCACCAGTCGGGAAATAGTGCTCGCAACTCTTTCAGTCTAACCCGTAGCCTCAGACTAACGCCATTTCCCATGTGTGGAACGGTTATTGTTTTGAATTTTTCATTATATATGGGTGTTTACGTTTTTTGTTCCTTCTGGGCTGTCTTATCTTTTATTTGCTGTTTTAATACTTTTTGATTTTTTGCAACAGTCTATCTACGCAGTAGTGCTGCAAGTTGTTCCCCGTAATTTTCCCCATTAGCAAATTTTCTCCGCGTGTAGCGGAGACCGTTTCTTCGTGTTTTCTCCGTTAATGAACTGTGTAGGTCTGATTGCAAATACATGTAATGCAAGTTGGGTTTGTCAGGATTCTTGCGCTGCGGATTGTGTAAGTCAGGATACTTGATGATTATCTTGGAGGTGGTTGCGTTTACATTTTCAGGCGTGCAGGATGTAGGCTCTGTTTCTGATAGCGCTGTAGTATTTCGATTTCTAAGATTCGGATATTTTCTTTTCTCTTGTTTTACTCTTTCTTTCTTCTAATCTTTTTGTTCATCCATTTAACATGTCGCTTGATTGAGTTATTGCGCGTAGTTGTCTGAATGAGCTAAGGTGTCAACGTGACCGTATGTGGAAATTTTTTGGCTGGCTAGCGCGTTTACTGGTTCACTTGGCTAGTCCATCGAATAGTAATCGAAAATATGTATTACTTACTCCCTCTCGCTCATAGGAGAATGGAGTCTGCAGATCAAACCGTGTATTATTCCGTTGAGATTATTTTCGACAAAACGTTGTAGTTTTGCAGAAGCTGTGAGTTCTAATATCCAAGCGCTTTCACGTTTGTGCTTGTCGCTGCTTATAATTTTTCTCGAACGCTGCTCAACGCTGCTCTTGACTATAGCCAATCCCAGATGTTCATGGGCGCAATTAGGTGGGGGACACGAGGGACGCGCCCCCCCACTTTTTAAGACAGTGGGAATATAATATGCCATGTCCCCCCAGATTTTCTCTTTAGGTTTAGTCATATATTGGTTTCACACCAACCTGTCCCCCCACATTTTACAACAAAGTTGCGTTCATGTTTACTTCCGCTGGTAGGCTTTGGTTATTTTACATTACAATTCAATGCGCGGTCGAGCTGTTTGAAGTTAGCAAACAACCTTGCATGGTGTTAACCTACAAAGGATGAAAACTAAAGTTTTCAACTTTTGTAAAGATGGTTTTCCTTTTTTCTGAAAGCGGAAAATCAAGCGATAAAATATAATTTTTGGTTCAGGTGAAACGCTTGCCATTAGTTTTAAGCAGACTGGGTAGTGTTTTTTGTAACCTCTGACAGTGGCTTATCAATTGTACCGCCGCTACAATACACTTCAAGCCCGTCGCTTTATACTCAACATGAGAGCGAGCTGTAATCAACGAACACCTACAAAGAAATGTCAATAAATTTTCACTGTGAAATTTTGGTTCAAAGTAATTGTGGAAAAACGTTTTGAATTTTGAAAAACTTTTCCTTTCACTCGAATTTTACTTAGGAAGGTAAGATTTCCCAATTTTTTCAAAACCAAATAATTTTACATGTGACAACCTGGTTATCGCCTGTGGAGAAACGTCAAGAGATTTATTCATGCATTCAGCAAGCTTATCTAAATATAATGTCCGAAAATTCAAAACCATGGTAATAGTTTGTTGAACAAAACTATCCCAGTATAACAAGAAATGTCAAGTCAAGCGGAAAGCTTTTAACAAAATGGTTTATAATTTTGAGAAAATGTTATTTCGGACAGAGCTTACTGCTTTATTTTCTGCTATACAAACGCAGATGTCGCATAAATGCTTTGGTGTCTTCTTTCTTTGATAGTTTTATAATAGCGAACGTTTTTTCATACTTTTTTCTAAGCAAAAGTTGGAGAATTCTTCCATTAATTAAAAAACAATTGATGTTTCACTAATTGTTTCAGCAAACTTCTGGATCCGTTATTTAGTGATTAATTTACTACGCAACATACGCCACGAACGTGATTCACTGACAAAAGGATCATTAGCGCGCGCAGTCAACTCCACTGTTCCAGGTATAATGCAACCGTGGGCATCGGCACGGGGGACAAAACGGGCACTTACCCTCCCGGAAATTGGGACTAAGATCCAAAAATGCCTAAAAAACAGAAGTCAGCAGCTTAAATTCGACTATTATATTTTATTCTTGCAATGACAGTTTATTTGCCGGTATGACACTCACACTGCACAAAAGCCAGGTTCGTTGTTTTGGTGTCATGCACTGATGACCTTAAAGTTTACTCATGTCCGGTCCTTTGCCTGCAGGGGCAGGTTGCGAAACTTGCAAGCGGATTGTTCAACTGTTGGTTTTTTGCGTAACAATAACTTGGCAACAAATCTTCAAAGGTTCGCTTCAAGCTACGGTGACAGGCGTTTTGCCGCATGTGACTGTTAAACTCAGACATCTTGGCAGGTAATGCAGCGAGACAGTGACTTCTGATAGCCGTAAACCACGCAGTTTGATACTGCGTGAGAAAATAAGCATGAGTCAATCTGTAGCAGTGCTTCCACAAGTTTGAAAAATCCATTGTTAGTGTGATGCTAGTGTGAAACTGTGAGTGGGACCAATGTGCCTGAGTGACAAGCTTCATCAAACTACGCTTATGCAGGCGTCTTTTTACACAGTATAAAACCACGTGACTTGTTGGAATACGTCTATGCAGGCTTGTGGGAATACGTCTTACTCGTTAGGATTTACTTCTGGTTTCTGAGTGAGTTCCCAGACGTTTGCAGTTCTTGACGAAATTCCAGACGTTTGCAGCTCTTGGACGAAATCTCAGACGTTTGCAGCTCATATTTTGAAGTAACCCTGACAATTCTTGCTAGGTAAAATAAAGTCTTCAATTTGCGGTTTCGTCAAAGACCGTGGCAATGCTTCTTTGAAAAGAAGTGCCCTGCTTTGAAAAACTGCAGATAGCCTATTGTATAAATCAGCGTGGTCCAACTACAGCTCCCGGGCCACATGTGACCCGCGGACAGAAATTTTAAGGCTCGCGAGCTTTCTCATCATGGATTGTGTTGCGATCGGAAACCCGAGCGGCATGGGCGCAAAGCTTCGCACTGTGGCAGCAAGCAACAATAGAGATCATGCGCCGCAATCTTTCTTACTACTGCTTGCTCGCGCTACGTATACAATGGTGTTATTCTTCACGCACATCCCGTTCGTGGTGAATCACACAATCAACGCAACGCCACCGGAGAGGTTGCAACAATTGTTATGTGTATGTTACAGTAGATAATTATTAGAACAAAGATAGCATCTATTGAAAATAATTTACAATATTAACAGCGCTAGACTAAACTGTAGAGAGCTTCTAGAAATCAGACAGCAAAGATAGGTTTCCCAAACTGAAACATTTCGCACTAAAAATGCACTCGACGTTTGGAAACAAATACGTGTGTGAGTGTACATTTTCTACCTTGAAGCAAGTCAAAGGTAAAAACAGAAATCGAATGGCAGACGAAACACCGGATCATAGTCTCCGACTTGCTAGCACTAACATATTGGTATTGTTAAAGGAACGATGGTGTCAGCGAAGCCTCATTCACAGGAATCGCACTGATAGAGATTTGTAATAAATTGTTTATTGCTATCGTGTAATAATTTCAATGACACACTCAACTAACCTGTTTTCTCTTTTTTTAAATCTGGTAAATTTGTTGTTTTAGACATCATTTTGTTGGATGTGGTCCGCGAGTTGTCACGTTTTTATAATATGGCCCGTAGGCCAAAAGGAGTTGGACCACGTTGGTATAAATTATCGTAATTTATCTGGCTATTGCTGCCAACGAAGCGCATTTTTGTGATTTGTTGCTGTAACATGGGGCGTTTTCTTTGTGGTGTAGAAACAGTAAAGCGTTTGAGAACGTCCCTTTGCATTTCATCGTCAGCAACCTGAAAAGGATAAGCATAATGTCGACTTTGTCTCCCCCGGAAAAATTTCTGCGGACGCCCATGAATGCAACCACTTGTACACTGCATGAAATTTGTTGTTTAAACCAAGGCTGGTTTGTAGTAATATCGTATAGTTTTACGATGTGCTTCAAATAATGCGCATGTCATTGTTTACGTGATCAACATTTATAGAAATGTGAACTGATGTGTGCATCATCTATTTCTGAAACCATCTCGAGGTGATCATATGTGGAAGATACAGAACCGTCACCAGAAAGCCTTCAACAGGGGGGTTGATACTGTAAAAATTGACAAAACTCCACTGATTTATAGTGTTTCATATTTCAATTTTGGGGCACTTGGTGCACGGTTGGGGTCTAATCCCATCAAAGACCCCGTAGCGACGGGACTGGGAAAATAACCTTTTACCAACAGTGGCAGTAATTTAGGATTAAGGAGATTAACTGTCCTACAAAGTGTAAAACTCGGGTGAAATTATTAATAAAATCAGACAAGAAAAATTTCAAAACTATTTTGCCGAAAACATGATAAAACGAAAGTAGTAAGCATTTTTGAAAGGCATTAATTGCTTTAGAACTTACCCCTGCTTACAAAGCAAGTATTCCTATAAAACTGTCTTAAATTGTTTTGATTTAAGTTGAAACTTTACGTGGGCATTCTCTGGTAAGTGGGAGCAGCTCGATCATTTTCACTGCGTTGAGTCCAACGGGAGTCGTTGCGCCAGGCGCTGCGTTGATTGCGACGTGCCGCGATAATTACGGTTTGTGACGACACCAACTACTGCTTTTCCTACATCACTCCCATTTGAATTATTTTCCATTCCAAAAAGACTCTTTCTAACAGGAATAGCCCGTGGTCTGCTGGTTAGTACATCCGCTTCGGCGCTGATAGGTCTGGAGGTCCACTCTATGCCAGGTCTTATCAAGACCTTGTAAAGACCTTTCTTACAATGAACACCAGAGATGATCGGATAGTGCTTTTTTAGTATGCGATCCTATCCTGTTTTAAAAAATGATATCCGTATTTGATCCGAATCCTGTTTTGGTTCAAATCATACTATCCATATCTGAAAACTATCCAAAAGTGTATCTTTAATAATGCATAGATAGACTTGGAGGAATGGCAAAGAATGCTGAAATGATGCTTCTGAAGATAAATGATTGTGCACTGTGCAACTTTATCCCAGAGGTCAAAAGTGACCCAAATTTATTTCACAGCCTGATTCTCAAAAGTAAAGCGTTTCGTATCGGATACCCGTATCCGTTTCCCACTTAAAAATAGTTTTTGGATATCTGTATCCGGTTTAAAACGTACTGTCCTGCCGGTTGTCCAACCGGGAAACCGCATAGTGATCATCTCTGGCATAGACAAGAGCGGGGACAATTTCTTACGTGTGTTGTATCCGTTGCGTTTCACTGTTAATATCTCTGTGGTTTCTGCAATTGCGCATGTCAGTCATGCAAATATGGCCTGGCGATACAACAGCGCCTAGATCACCAATCGTATCAATCAATTCTAATCTATTGCCCACAATTCATGTTGCGCTTGTACCTACAGCGCCACTACTTACCAGTACCACTGGTGCCATTTCACCTTTCGCAATGGAAAATGTGCGTGCCACGTGGTCTAATCTTACTCTGCACGATGCCACACATGATTTACCCGCAACAATAAAAACGGCAACAAAGCTTGCATGATGCCCTTGCTTCAATCTTCACCGTATGCGTGACTTTTCGTGCACGTTTTCAAACGCGCTGCAGAGTTCTTGCGAACGACTCATACCATGTTCAAAAACCTGCAAATAAAAGCACGCCATGCACTTTCACGCATCGTACTTAGATGGGTGGACGCACTGAAGGTGTTGTTAAAAGCAAAACAAAGCTGTGGAATGACGCTGTAGTTCGCAATCTTTTCGATGCGTTTCAAGCTTTTGTTTGAAATTGTCATTTAATGGCTAGGTTTAAAAGAGCAACAGCAATAAAGAAGAAAATGAGTTCGAGCATAATGCGATCAGCGCTTATCAGAACAGCTTGTTGATGAACATGGCTACTAAAATCTGTTCATAACATGTTCTTTGCAGGTAACCTGGGTGGTAAAATGCATGCAGGACCACTAAGTGGCTTGGAAAAAAGGCCTACCCATTTGTTGGGCAAAAATAGCATGTGAGATACACCGGCACCGAAGCGTTCCAGAATGAGCAGCATGTGTACATCTGTGTTTGCTGAATGACAATCTAAAATTCCACGAAGATTATATTTTACTAGTCACAATTCCGGTACACAGAACTTTTTTTATTTCAACAGTTAAAAGCTCTAGATTTGCTGTAAGCTTTCGAGGAATCAGCTGGCAGGGCTCTGCTTTCTTCTTTCTGCGATACTTCAAACTTGCTCACATCTGTATTCAAGAAACGAGTCTCCACACAGGCGACGGATTTGAATCCATCAGTAAAAAAATTTAATAGGCATTTTTCGACGCTAATTTGTTTATTTCATTTTATTTCTTTCGACGCTAATGAAGGCATGCTGAAGCCTAAAAGTGTCATTACCTCGCAGCTTAATAGATTGTAAACGGACAAATGTCTAGACAGAACGAAATAAAATATTTTCGGAAAAAAGACAAGAACGTATTTTCAATCAAAGCACCACCACGAAGAAATCAAAACAAAGGAAAGCCGTATGAACTGAATCGTAGCTGTTAAGAGAGCACATAATTAAGCAAAAACATGCGTGATACTTCGAAAACGCGCACGGAAGGGTCCGTGGGTAGCTTAGGGTGGCCAAAAATGTTTGAAGCAGAACAGAAAAAAAATATTTTCTTCAAATACGATTTTGTAAACATCGGGTATCAGGCGTTGGCGAGGTTCGTGAATTAAATTACATCAATTAAAGATATGTTTTACAGTTATAATTCCACCATACGAACAAATACAGTCATAAGAGCCATACAAGTTTTGAGAGGGCTAGAACCTTGACGAATTGTGCATACTAATCATGAAGTTGCACGAGGATTGGAACCGTGTAAATGCCATACGGCAAGTGAGTTGCCACAAGTGAAATTTGAAACTCGAAGACGGAACTGCCGCGGTCTAAAGGTTTAGGGTTTTACAGTATTAGAAGGAGAGTTCCACAGTTTGGATGCTTTCTGAAACAATTGTGTCTTCAAAGAAGGAAGTTCAACATTAAACTCAAGCCGCAAAGAGTGAGTAGATAAATCCGTAAAAACCTAGGGGCTAGGCCCTTCAAAAATTAGGGGCAAGGTCCGAAACGAATGCAGATAAACGCAATTAATATATCATGTTGACGGCGAAGATGCAAGGTTATTAGAGAGAGGTGCGTCATACTTTTTCGTGTGAGGTGGTTTTGAGGCAGCTGAAAATAAACTTTGCTGAAGAGATTGAATGCTTTCTAGGTAACTGGTGTCTGCAATAGTGCAGCTGTTGTACAAAACGTCACCACAATCTAAAGAGGGCAGGATATGTGCACAATAAAGGACTAGTAAGTGACGTCTCGGTAGGAGAGTTTCAAGTCGTGTTTGTAAGAAGTTACCTCTACTATGGTTTAGTTGCAAAAGTGCAGTGTAGGGCAGGCCGGCAGGCCCGTAACAAGCTTGGGAAACCAGGGTGGGCGAAGAGTTTTGTGAGAGTGGCCCAAATTTTCTAAACTATGTTCAATACTTTCAAACTACGTCCAACATATTTTTCCAGGGGGGTGAATATTTTTCTAGGGGGAGCTTCGCCCCCCTGATTACGGGCCTGCAGGCCCGTAGCTAAGTTTTAAGGTTTGGAGACAAAATACATTTTGGGAAGGGAAAGTTTTTTGTTTTTATTATTTGTTTGAAAAATAAACTTTGCTTTGGGGGGGGTCACAACAAAATTGGGGGGCACAAAAAATTGGGGGCACTTCCCCGAATGCCCCATCGGGCCTGGTGTAGGGTGGAGAGAAAGGTTGGGTGATATAGTAAGTAATCGAGTTTTAGAAGCAATAAATGTTACGTGCCATAACTCATCCCATGTCTCTAGCAGTTTGAGGTTGGTAGATAAAACATTTCGCAGAGTGGATGAACATTTCGAGGAGTACGATAAGACGGGTGTTATCAACATAAAAAGAAATTAATTTTATATTAGTGGTAATGTACTAGCATAAACTAGAATAAGAAAAGGCCAAGACCTGAACCTTGTGGTACACCACAATTAACATTTAGCAGACTGGAACAAGAATCATGATTTTTGCATCCACAATAACAAATCGTAACCTTACTTTCAAATAAGACTGAAGGAGAGTTAGAATAAGACTGAAAAACGTTGTTTTTAATACCTTTTTAACACACATTGTTTCAAATGTTGTTCAGAAGTGCAACGTGAAGGACGAATGGTGAATAGAAATCACCTCTAGTTATAGGTTCAGTCACATTTTATTCCTTGGAAAAAGTAATGAGCGCGAATCGAACGAACTTTATCATAAAACTTCACAAGTGCCGGAAGAACCGCAGCAACGGTTTTGTTCAGATGTAATTGCTACTTATTTCGAGATGGGGGCTTTATGACAATAGTGCCACAACTGTGTTTTCTACAAGGTCCTTATCATCTAATGTGCCTGTGCCTTCAAGATTGCTACTTTGCGGAGATTGTCCCAGCAGGGTCGTATCGAGGTTAGACGGAGCCCGGGGCAAGAAAAACGTTTGGCGCCGCCACCTTTCGAACCTAAGGTCTTTCGGAGCAAATGTACTCTATTGAAGAAAGTACTTGCGACATTGTTGGGACGTTTCGGCGCCCGGGGTATTGTGCCCCACTTTCCCCCCTCGCTACGGCTCTATGTCCCAGAAACAAGGCCACGG